>CAAGKR010083695.1_pt1 | contig 11932 bp, 10 predicted proteins | sample 2556971 | NCBI WGS metagenome assembly CAAGKR01 (sample SAMEA5207829, study PRJEB30636) | soil metagenome | biome: forest; feature: boreal; material: soil | place: USA | collected 2011-09 | depth 1 m
CCGACGATGGTCGGCGAGCGCGTGAACTCGCAGGGCTCGCGCAAGGCCAAGGAGCTACTGCTCGCCGACGACTACGACGGACTCGTGCAGATCGCAGAGGACCAAGTGACCGGCGGCGCGCACGTGCTCGACCTGTGCGTAGCGCTCACCGAGCGCGTGGACGAGGACGAGCAGATGCGATTGCTCGCAAAGCGCATCTCATTGACCCAGGAGCCCCCGATCCAGATCGACTCGACCGAGCCGGAGGTGATCGAACGGGCGCTCGAGCAGATCCCGGGCCGGGCGATCGTCAACTCGGTCAACCTCGAGGCCGGCAGGGACAAGCTCGACCGCGTGGTGCCGGTGGCGCTCGCCCATGGCGCGGCACTGATCGCGCTCACGATCGACGAGGTCGGGATGGCGAAGACCGCGCAGCGCAAGGTCGAGATCGCCCAGCGCATCCGCGACCTGTGTTGCGAGGAGCACGGCCTTGACCCGCAGGTGCTGATCTTCGACTGCCTCACATTCACGCTCACGACCGGCGACGAGGAGTGGCGGCCCTCGGCGGTCGAGACGATCGAGGGCATCAGGCGCATCAAGGCCGAGATCCCCGGCGTGAAGACGTCCTTGGGCGTATCGAACGTGTCCTTCGGCGTGTCCCCGGGCGCGCGGGCGGTGCTCAACTCGGTGTTCCTGCATCACTGCGTGGAGGCTGGGCTCGACCTGGCGATGGTCAACCCCAACCACATCACGCCCTACTCCGAGATCTCAGACGAGGAGCGCGAGCTGGCCGACGACCTCGTGTTCAACCGCCGCGAGGACGCGCTCGAGCAGTTCATCGGGCACTTCGAGTCAAAGGGCGAGGAGGAGGCGCAAACAAGCGCCAACCCCACCGAGGGCATGGAGCCGGAAGAGGCGCTTCACTTCCACATTCTGCGCCGGCGCAAGGAGGGCGTCGAGGATTGGATCGACGCCTCAGTCGAGAAGATCGGCGCGGTACCGACGCTCAACGAGGTGCTGCTGCCCGCGATGAAGGAGGTCGGCGACAAGTTCGGCGCGGGTGAACTGATTCTCCCCTTTGTGTTGCAGTCTGCCGAGGTCATGAAGAAGGCGGTTGCGCGCCTGGAGCTTTATCTCGACAAGATCGAGGGCTACACGAAGGGCACCGTCGTGCTGGCGACCGTGTTCGGCGACGTGCACGACATCGGCAAGTCGCTGGTGAACACGATCCTCACCAACAACGGCTACACGGTGATCGACCTCGGCAAGCAGGTGCCGATCCAAACGATCCTCGACGCCGCCCAGGAGCACGAGGCGACCGCGATCGGGCTCTCCGCGCTGCTCGTGTCCACGAGCAAGCAGATGCCGGCGTGCATCCAGGAGCTTCACTCCAAGGGGATGCAGTACCCGGTCTTGATCGGAGGCGCCGCCATCAACCGCGCCTTCTCATACCGCGCGCTGTACCCCGGCGGCAAGGAATCCGAGGAGCAGTACGAGCCGGGCGTGTTCTACTGCAAGGACGCCTTCGAGGGGCTGTCCGTGATGGACCAGCTGATCGACGCCGACGCCCACAACGCGCTCCTCGAGAAGCTCAGGACCGGCGCAACCGAGTTTCGAGCGAAGGGCGAGGCACCGGTGGAGGAGCTCAATTTCGCTGATGACACAGTGCGCTCTGACGTGCGTGTGAACGTGTCCATTCCCTCCCCTCCCTGGTGGGGTGTGCAAGAGGTGCCGGTCGACATGGACGAGGTGTACTCCCACCTCGACACGCACGTGCTGTTCAAGCTGCACTGGGGCGGCAAGGGCGTCAAGGGCGAGGCGTGGCGCCAGCTCGTAGACGAGAACTTCCGCCCGCGACTGGAACGCATGTGGGCCGAGCAGGACTACCTGCACCCGCGCGCCCTGCTGGGCTTCTTCCCCTGCTACGCGCAGGGCAACGACATCGTGGTGCTCGACCCACGCGTGAGCGGCAGGCCGGGCCCGCGGCTCGACGCGGGCCCGAACGATGGCGGCGCGGAGCTGGACCCGGCCGACCCGGCCAGCGAGCTGACGCGCTTCGTGTGCCCGCGCCAGCCCAAGGGCGACCGCATCTGCCTGGCCGACTTCTTCCGCCCGGCGGAGGAGGTGGGTGGATCCCGATCGAATGGCAAGCCGCCCGCGGAGCTAGATGCGATCGCAGTGCAGGCGGTGACCGTCGGCTCCGAGGTGACGGAGCTGATGGCAAAGCTCGAGACCGACGGCGAGTTCGCCGAGCAGCTGTTCGTGCACGGCCTCGGCGTGCAAACGGCCGAGGGATTGGCCGAGTGGCTGCACTGGCGCGTGCGCGAGATGCTCTCGATTCCGGCGACGCAAGGCCGACGGTATTCGTGGGGCTACCCTGCCGTGCCCGAACAGGCCGAGCACCTGAAGGTCGAGAAGCTGCTCGGCCTCGATCGGATCGGCATGACGATCTCAGACGGCTACGCCCCGATCCCCGAGCAGTCCACGCTCGCGCTCATCGCCCACCACCCCCAGGCGATCTACTTCGGCACCCGCCAGGGCCGCCTGCTGCCCGACGGCTCGCCCGACGACATCGTCAAGGGGTCAGATCGCGACCCATCGCTTTTCGACGATCTAGGTCACGGCCGGCCAGCCGCGACCATTGGCTAGCCAAAGCTCGAGCAGCGGGTCGACCACCCGCCAGCCGGTCGTCGTCGTCTCGTCAGCGACGAGATGGCCATCGCGTAGAAGGTGCTCGATCGTGTGTTGATTGCTGCCCGTCTTGCTGACTCCGTGGCGTTCGCGCGCAATGCGGCCTTGCAACGGCGTGGCCCGTTCGGCGACCACGGACATCAAGCGTCGCTCGCTGTTACTCCAAGAATCCCACGCCGCCTGCACCTCCGGGTTTGCATCGCGCGTCGCGGCGGCGAACGCAGCGATCCAGTCCTCGCCGTTCGCGGTTGTTGCGGGTTTCGTGCTCTCGTAGAGATGGTGTGCGAGCAGCATCGCCCGCTGCGGATGCCCGTCCGCCGTCTCCAGCAGCAACTCAAGCGCCTCGCCGGGGTCGCGTCCTCCGCTTTCGAACCGAGACCCAATGTAGTCAGCCAGATCGGCCGCCCCTAGCCGTGAAAGATCCACTGGCTTTGCCTGCGCAAAGAACGCGTGTCGACGGTCCGAGAAGAGGTCGCGCATCAGGCCCGGATGAGATCCGGAGAAGATGTAGGCGGCAACCTTGCCATGCTGCTCGAGCTCAGACCGGATCGTTCCGGTAAGTGGGTCTCCGGCCCGCACGACATCTTGAAACTCGTCGAAGGCAATCGCGCACTGGCGCCCGTGACGTTCATGAAGGCGTCGGGGCAGCGCGAGTCGATCCAGCAAGTCGAGCATCGTTGGCGCCTGTGGCGCAAGCTCGACACCAACTCCAGCGGGCGCCGCCTTCACGCGTGGCCGGAGCGTCGAGACCGCGCCGGCAAACCAACGCTTCAGTCGTCCGTCGAGCTGTTCGCGGTAGGCCCGCTCGATGCGCTCGGCGACATCGGCCGCGGTTAGAACGCCAAGGAAGTTCACGTAGATTGGCACGAAGCCGTCTCTGTTGGCCGCGGACAGCGTCGCCTTGAGCAAGGAAGTCTTGCCATAGCGGCGCGGTCCCTCCAAGCGGCTATTGCGAGTCTCAGCGATGCGATCGCGCAGCAAAGCCAACTCGGCGGTTCGATCAGCAAGAGCCTCGGGCGGCTCAAGCGGATCCTCATAGATAAAAGGGCTACTCATTGGTGCCAAATGATAGCACTTAACGGTGCCTAGATATAGCACCAACGGGTGCCGTCTTATGGCACCGAAATGAGCGCTAGCTTATCGGCGCGAGAAAGCCCCTTGACCCGCAGCTCCTCGCGCATCGCCGAACGGCGATCTGCCATCGGCCATGCCACAGCGAGCTCGACCGGCAAACGGCTGGCGGTGTAGCGGCTCGCCTTGCCGGCTGAGTGTCTGGCGAGGCGCCGCTCCAAGTCGCTCGTCCAGCCCGTATAGAGCGAGCCGTCGCGGCAGCGCAGCATGTAGACCCAAGCGTTGGTCATCAATGCCGATTCTGCGCCGCCGTCGCAGCTCCTGCGAGCCGGTGCGCCTCAGGGCTGGACCTGCGAGGGCGCGTGGCGCGAAGAAGCCAGCCTGCCCGCCGCGTGGGGCGTCCCCGGCAGCGGTCCCAGCTTTACCGGCGAGGCGTGCATCGTGCGCAGACGCACGTCCTTCCAGGACAGCCCCTCGTTGACGAGCGCAGGTGTACCCATGATGATCGCGGTGGCCACCTCGACGGCCTGCAACACGATGCCGTAGGCGAGAGCGTCGGCCGTGGGGACATGGTAGGCGCCGGCCAGGACCGCCACGCACGCCGCCTGGAACACGCCAACGTTGGCCGGCGTGGCGGGGACGACCGCGGTGACGTTGACCGCGAAAAGGACGGCGGCGGCGGCCCCGAAGCCCGTCTTGCCGTCGAGCCCGAGCGCCAGCAGCAAGAGCCAGCAGGAGAGCCATTGCAGTCCCCATGCCGACAACTGCAAGAGCGTGGCCATAGAGGCCTGGCGCGGGTTGCGGAACACGCTCAGGCCGGCACGTACCCGCACGAGCGCGGCGCGCACGCTCGTGAGCAGGCGCCCCAGGCGCTTCGAGCGCGAGGTGGGCGCGCGCGGCACCAGCACAGGGGCAAGCACCAGCACGATCAGGACGCCAAGCGGTGCCAGGCCGACCGCGAGCAGCGCGCCCGAATGGTTGCCGGCGAAGCTCATGCTCGAGAACATCACGCCGCCGAGGATCGCGAGCGCGAGCAGGTTGAGCAGCGTCTGGGAGACCATCGTGCCGAGCACCACCGGCAACGTCTCGCGCGCACGGCCGACGCGGCGCGCCACGATCAGGGCGCGCGATGGCTCGCCGAGGCGGGCGGGTAGCGTGGCCGACATCAAGACCCCAATGAACGTTCCCTGGAGCGCGTCCCGGCGCCGCGCCACGCGCCATGTGGGCGCCGCCTTGAGGATCGCGTGCCAGGCGATTCCACGCACGAACATCGACATGCACATCACCCCCACGCCCGCCGCGACAAGCCCGGGCGAGGAGGCGACGAGACTGGCAGCCACATTCGTGACGCCGATCTTTTGCATCGCCAGAAAGGCAAGCACGATGCCGGCAAGCGAGGTGGCGAGGAGCGCCGCGCGCGAGAACACACGCAGCGCGCGATGGCGCGCAGGCGGCACCGGCTCCAGGCTCGCCAGACGGCGCGCAGGCACGCGCGGGCGCAGGTCGGCCGGCGCTATGCCATGGCGCACCGCGACGCGGGCAAGACGCGTCTGCGGCTGCCCGACCGCAATCGCCTGCTCATAGCAGTCGACGACCTCCTCGGCGACGTGCGCCCACGAGAAGCGCTCGGCACGCTCACGCGCCGCAGTCGCCATCGCGGCACGTCGAGTCGGGTCGAGCGCCAGCGCGCGCAACGCCTCGGCAAGCGCAAGCGCGTCGCCCGGCGGCACCAGCAGACCGTCCACCCCATCGCGTGCCACGTCGCGGTAGCCGGGTATGTCGGAGGCGACGACGGGCGTGGAGGCGGCAAACGCCTCGGTGAGCACCATCCCGAAGCTCTCCCCACGCAGGGAGGGCGCGCACAGCACGTCGGCGCGCTGGAGCTCCAAGTGCTTGTCCTCCTCGGAGACCTTCCCGAGCGCGCGCACGCCGCTATCGTCGAGCAGCATCGGCGCGATCTCGGCGGCGGAGGCCCCGACGAGCGTGAGCGTCGCGGGTATGTGCTCGCGTAGGGCCTCGAATGCGCTCAGCAGAACCGGCAAGCCCTTGCGCTCGACGGCCTGGCCGATGAACAGGATGCGCAATGGAGGTCCGCCGTTGCGTGCGTCCGCAAAGGCCTCTCCCACGCGCGCGCGTGGGGCACCCGTTTTTGTATGCACCAACCCCATCTCCTCCAGGCTCCCCGCGCCGACCATCTGCTCGCTCCCATCGAGCCGCACCCTTTCGGGCACAAGCACCCCGTTGGGGACGATCCGGTAGTGCCCGCCATAGAAGCGCCTGGCCGTCCACGCCGCCGCCTCGGAGACGGCGATGCGCGCGTGCAGGCGGTTCATGCGCCACCGCCCACCGAACACGACCGCACCGATCGCGTTGGTGACGGGGTTGGTGGAGTAGGTGTGGAACGTCCCCACCAAGGGCAGCTCGCCGGAGGACATCAACGCGTCGTAGCCGATCAGGGGGACGATCGGCTCGTGGATGTGGGCGACGTCGTAGCCACCGGCGCGCAGCTCGCGCCGCACCGCGAAGACCGAGTGCGGCAGGGACGCTAGGTTCGAGACGGCGCCGTTTGCGGGAACTCCGACGGTGCGCCCAAGCGCAACGAAGTTCTCGGGCAGATCGCGTCGCTGCGGGCGCGCCCCGCGATGCAAGCGCGCCGAAAGCGCGTCGTCGGGATCGAACGGCGCGAGGATGCGCGGTTCATGCCCTTGCGCGGCAAGCTCAGCCGAAAGCGCCTCGATATGGCGCGTGACGCCGCCCGGGTACGTCCACGAGTACGGCGAAACGAGAGCGATCCGCACAGGTGCACTGTATCGGGCGAAGACACGGTGTCCCGTGCGCCGCACTCAATCGTTGAGCATCCAGGCAATGAACGGCGCCGGCACGGCCCAGACATCGCCGCTGGTGTCCAAGAGCCCTCGGGTAGCCAGGACCCCCGCGCCAAAGGCTGCTCGCACCGTGAGCGCCTCGCGCTTCCAGCCGGAGTCCACGTACTTGCCCTCGAAACCGAGCCGGCCGAGACGCGGGCCGCAGAAATCTACCTCCTTGTTGGAAGTCTTCTGGTACATGACGTCGCTGAAATGTACATAGGAGCCAGGCTGCTCGCGCTCCAGGTTTCGGAGCAGCTCGAGACCCAGCTGCTGCTCGCCGATCATCGAGGCGTCCGCCTCGGGGAGGGTGCCCGAGCTGCGCAGCGAGCCCAAGCGCGCCAAGAGCGGATCGGTGAAGTAGTACTTGGACTGAGCCGATAGCTTCGGGCCATTGCCGTTGCGCTGGTGACATGACCATGCGAGGTAGGCGAAGATCAGATCTTGGAGTCGGGCCTTGGCCGTATGTGGACTGTCAACCCCCATGTCCTTGCGTAGCGACTCGATCGCCAGCGGAGTGGTCAAGCTCCGAGTCAGCCGACCGAGCATCGCCTGTACCTGGACGGGGGTCGTGCCGGCGCCCCGCACGGCCTCGCCGGCCGTCACATCCCACAGGGCGCGAATGAAGTCGTCCTGCACTTCCCCGTGCGCCAGCTGATCGCCGACCGCGCGCGGAAAGCCTCCCACCCGCAGATAAAGCTCCCAGGCGGAGAGCAGCTGGTTCAACCAGGGGAGCAGCTCCGCGAAGACCTCGTCCACGGCAGGTGACATGAAGTCGCGCGCCCTCACCGGATCGGGCTGGGGCAACCCATCCAGGCCCGTTGCTCGCGCGAAGCGGCGAAAGCCCATCGGCAACAGCAGGCGGTCTGGCCGACCCGCCCTCCCGAGCCTGCCGGCCAACTGCTTTTGGGCGTCCGTGAGGTCACGCGCCGAGGAACCCGTCAGGACCACGCAATCCTCGCCGAACGCCGTGTTGTCGCGCAGCCACTTGATCGCCTCGGGCCATGCCGGGACACTCGTGATCTCATCCAGGAACCAGTAGCGGGCGCCCTCCACTCCGCGGGTGAGAACCTCGCGTCCCGCATTTACAAGGCGCTGCAGATCCCCCCGGCCAAGCTCATCGCAGGCAAAGTGGATGATGCCGCGAGGCTCAACCCCGCCTCCTATCAGTTGCGAGATCGCTCGCTTGATCTCAAGGCTCTTGCCGACTCTGCGCGGGCCTCGCAAGACGTAGAGGCCGTCGGGTGTCACGTCCGCCAGCGGCGACGGCGCGTAGTCCAGAGCCGTCGCGGTTAGCTGGCGCAGATCGCGGTCATCGCGCTCCCATTGAGGATCCCGCCACCAGGCGTTGCCGGTTGCGAGAGCACGCGTCAACTGGCCTTCGTTCATAGCGATCAGGATAGCATCAACGCAGAAAACCTATGCTTTTTCTGCAATGAAACGCAGAAAACCTATGATTTATCTGCGTCGTAAGGACGAAAAGGCACACTTTGATCGTGGCATCTCGGGGCTTCCACCGTCCCCGGGACTGCTTGGCAGAGGCCCATCTTCAGGGTGCGCTTGCCGTGACCGAGCGAGCCATATACTCGTCGTCGCCCCGAAAGGGGCCTCCGATGAGCGATCGCCACTTCGTCAAGTACACCTTCCTGAAGCTGGACCCGGCCTGGCGGCGCCTGGACTCCGATACGCGCGCGGAGCACAAGCGCGAGCTGGTGGCTGCGTGCGAGGACTTCGCCGACGGGCACCTCCTTCAGTCCTTTTCGCTCGTGGGGACGCGTGGGGACACCGATCTGCTGCTGATCTCAGAGGCCGAGAACCTCGACAGGATCCACGAGTTCCACGTGGTGCTGGCCCAGAGCGGGCTGATGAAGTGGGCAGAGCAGCCCTACTCCTTCCTGGGGATGCGCAAGAGCTCGGAGTACTCCGAAGACGAGCGCGTCAGACCGCGTGGCTTTCGCGGCAAGTACGTGTTCGTGTACCCGTTTGTGAAGTCGCGCGAGTGGTACGGACTGCCCGCCGATGAGCGCTGGCGGATCATGCAGGGGCACATTGCGGTGGGGCGCGAATACCCAGGGGTGGACAACCACACGACCTACTCCTTCGGACTCGACGATCAGGAGTTCGTGGTGGCCTTTGATACCGACGATATAGGCACGTTCCTTGATTTGGTACAGCGCTTGCGAACGACAGAGGCGTCGAAGTTCACCGTTAGGGACACACCGAGCTTTACGTGCATCGCGTGCTCGCTGGAGCGCGCACTGAACGCGCTCGACGGTGAGCCGGTGGCACTCGACGCGCATGCGACGCGGGCGAGCTGAGCGAATGGCTCGCTCGACAGGTGGCGCCGGCGCCGCCTCCCCCGCGCGCCGCGCGCCGGCCAAGCACAAGACGACCTCCCAGAAGGGAGCCGTCGAAGAGCTGAAGGCCGCCGACCCGATCATGGCCGGCTTGATCGAAGAGTGCGGGGTGCTTTCGAGCCCGCCGCGCAAGAGGGCCGACCCGGAGGAGCACTACGGGGCCCTGCTGCACGCCGTCGTAAACCAGCAGCTGTCGGTGAAGGCGGGGGCAGCCATCTACGGAAGGCTGACCGATCGCTTCGGCGGCCACACCCCCACGCCCGAGCAACTGTTGGCGGACGACCCCGAAGAGCTGCGCCTCGCCGCCGGGCTGTCGCGCTCAAAGGTCGGCTTCATGCGCTCCCTGGCCGAGCACATCCTCTCCGGCGAACTTGAGCTGGACCACCTGGATGGCCTCTCCGACGAGGAGGTGCTGGCGGAGCTGATTGCGGTAAAGGGAATCGGCGAGTGGACGGGGCACATGTTCCTGATGAGCCACCTGCACCGCCCCGATGTGATGGCGCCGGGGGACCTGGGGATCAAGAGGGCGATCGAACGCGCCTATGGCCTGGAAGAGCCGGATCGCGAGACAATGGAGCGCCTGGCCGAGCGCTGGCGCCCACACCGAACCCTTGCCTGCCGCTACCTATGGCGGTCGTTGAACAACGAACCGGTAGCCCGTCCGACAGGCCACCCCGGCAAGGCGACCGTCAGACCCTCAGCAAAGCGGTGAGCCGAGCAGCATCGCCCCCTTGGCCGTCTGGCGGTCGGGGAGCAAGCGAGGCAAGGACGCACCGACCGCCGTGTGCTCGGCACATAAGGGAGGGAGGACGCAACCGATCGGCGATCGACGGGATCGCCGATCGTCCAGCACCGCTCCCCGACCGTCAGACCGCTGAGACCTGCTCCTCCTCGGCCACGCGGAACGATGAGCCACAGCCGCAGGCCGCGACCACGTTGGGGTTCTCGACCTTGAAGCCGGCCCCCTGGAGGCCTTCCTGGTAGTCGATGACCGAGCCGCTCACAAATTGGAGGCTCTCGTTGTCTACGAGCAACTTCAGACCGTGGTCTTCGAACACCAGATCGCTCTCGCGCTGCTCGTCGAAGGCGAGTTGGTACTGGAAGCCCGAGCACCCGCCGCCGCGCACGCCCACGCGCAAGCCCGCGAGCGTCACATCGGCCTGCTGGGCGTCGAGGAACTCCCTGACCTTCTCAGCGCCCTTGTCTGTAATCGAGATCATCGCTTTCCAAAGTATAGCGTCGCTCTTTGTTGGGCTAAGCTGGGGAACAGTGCCCAGCGCAGAGGAGATCAAGCAGCGCATCGAGGCGTCCATCCCGGGGGCGAGCGCCGACGTGGAGGATTACACGGGCGGAGGCGATCACTTCCGCGCGACGGTCACCTCACCTGCGTTCATGGGCCGCAGCCGGATCGAGCAGCACAAGCTTGTCTATGAGGTGTTCGGCGATGAGATCGGGGGCGCGATCCATGCGCTGTCGCTGAAGACCCAAGCACAGGGGCAACCGGGCGAGCAGCACGCCGCGGTGGCCACTTAGGACCACGAGAGCCAGGAGCCAGTCATGCCCAGTAGCGAGTCAAACCCCATCCGTGACGCGATCGCCGAGGCGATCGGCGAGCACGACACGATCCTCTTCATGAAGGGCACCCCCGAGGCGCCCGCGTGCGGCTTCTCGGCGCGCACGGTCGCCATGCTCCAATCTCTGGAGGTTCCGTTCGCAGCGGTCGACATCCTGCCCGACCCGCGCATCCGCCAAGAGCTCTCGGCGATCTCGAACTGGCCCACGATCCCCCAACTGTTCGCCGGCGGCGAGCTCGTCGGCGGCTGCGACATCGTCACCGAGATGTACGAGTCGGGGGAGCTGGCCGAGGCGCTCGGCCTGCCCGAGCGCAAGGGCCCTCCCGCTGAGCCGGTCGCCGGCGAAGCGCACCCTGAAGGGCATACCCAGAGGGCACGCGGCAGGCAGCCGGTTGGCTTCACGCAGATCGAGAACCGACTCAAATAGGCGCACTCGCTCCCGGCCGAGCTCGGTCGTGACTGCAGCGCTCGAGCGAGACGCGATGGCCAGTGCGGTAGGGTCCCGCGGCGTATGACTCCCGTAGCGATCGTTACCGACACCACCAACTACCTCCCGCGCGAGCTCGCGGACCGCGAAGGCATCCACCAGGTCAGCCTGTATGTGGGCTGGCAGGATCATCCTCAGCGTGAGATCGAGCTCGATAGCTTCGATCCCTTCTACGCGCGCCTCGGTACCCACCCGGACCTGCCCACAACCTCGCAGCCCTCGATCGGCGACTTCCTCGCCGTGTGGGAGCCCCTACTGGAGGCTGACCAGGACATCGTCTCGATCCACCTTGCCGGTGGAATCTCAGGGACGTGTGAGTCCGCGCGCCAAGCCCAGGGCATGCTGGCCGAGCGCGGGCTGGGCGAGCGCGTGGAGGTCCTCGACAGCGAAACAGCCTGCGGCGGCCTCGGTCTCGTGCTGCTCGCCGCGGCTGCCGCCGCGCGTGGGGGCGCCGACAGGGACGCCGTGGTCGCCCGCGCGCGCGAGGCGCGCAAGGCATTGAAGATCTGGTTCTGCGTCGACACGCTCGAGTACCTGCGCCGCGGCGGGCGCATCGGCAAGGCGCAGGCGTGGATCGGAGGCACGCTCAAGATCAAGCCGATCCTGTCGCTCGAGTACGAGATCACTCCGGTCGAGCGAGTGCGCACCGCCAAGCGCGCGTTCGAGCGCATGGTGCAGTACGCCCAGGAACTTCACGACGATGGGGCGGACAGGTGGGTGGTGCAGCACATCCAGGCCCACGAGCAGGCCGAGCGCCTGATGGACCGCTGCCGCGAGATCTTCGACTCAGAGCCGATCTTCACCTCCGAGGTTGGGCCGGTGATAGGCACCTATACCGGACCGGGCCTGCTCGGGGTCGGCGCGCTGCCGAATTCACTCGTCTCCTGACGTCTCCCCCTCAGGCGCGGC
>CAAGKR010478068.1_pt1 | contig 11931 bp, 7 predicted proteins | sample 2556971 | NCBI WGS metagenome assembly CAAGKR01 (sample SAMEA5207829, study PRJEB30636) | soil metagenome | biome: forest; feature: boreal; material: soil | place: USA | collected 2011-09 | depth 1 m
CCACCAACAAGAAGCATATGCATGCTGTCAAGACTTCGACAAGTCACTTGACGCCAGGGTGGGCCCGGATTGGCATCCGGGCCCACCTTTCCTGACCTCCTAGCAGCAGGAGGGAAAATCGGCCTGAGCTGTCAGGGCAAACGTCGCGAGTATCACGGTCGCCATGACGACGCTGAACAACCACCTGCGCATCTCGAACTCCTCCCAAAACAGGCCCCGGGGAAGGGGCCGCATGGGAGGCAGTCAAGGCGCGCTCTAACGATCTGTCAAGGGCTGTGTTCAGTACTTGACAGTTTCCACTTGTCGGACTACCTTAGATTCTCGACTAGGTGAGGGCGCTGATTTGGGCGCCAAGTGCGAGCTGATTGGAACCGTATTCGGAGACAAAGCTTTTGATCTGGGTCGCAATCGCAATCGTTCTCGGGGCTGGTGCTGTCGGCGGAGTGATCAATGCCCTGCTGTCGAATAACGGTTTCCCTCTGCCCAAACCGATGACCACCCCGGACGGCGAGAAAATTTGGTTGCCTGGGATCCTCGGCAACTTGATCCTGGGCAGCGTCGGCGCCGTCGTTGCTTGGGGGCTTTACGGCCCTGTTAGCACGTACGTAATTCTCAATTCGACGGGCCAAACGGCAACGCAGAACGTGATCCTCACCCTCTCAGCATTGGTAGGTGGGGTGCTTGTTGGCGCTGCTGGCGCGAGATGGTGGTCGAGTGAAGTGGACAAGAAACTATTGCACTCGGCAGCAGGCACGGCCGTCGCCGCCAACGCGGCGCCTGACCAGGTCGCAAGGATTATGTCCGCCTCTCCTCAAGCGGCTTTCGACATTGCCTCCAAATTAACTTCCTCGTAGTCGTGATGGCCACTGTCTGGGTACTAGGAGTGGAAATCGCCCGGCACATTACGGCGACGGGAGGCGGCTTTCGCGTCGATGGGTCTTCTGTCCACCTCGTTAATCAAGGGAGTTGACGACTCGATGGAACCGAAACTAGAAAGCCTTGAACGAGGAATCAGCCAACTCGATCAGAGCCTTGATGGGCTCGGAGAGGACGACGGCCTGGGCGAGCTGCTCAAGATCATTCACAGGCCTGGATGGACGTCAGTGGCCGAACTGACTTTGGTCAGCGGATTGGTCGAAGTAATGCAAGCCCAGGTGAACATGCTGGTGAGGACCAGGGACCTACTACTGAGCGGCAGTCGCGAAGTTGGGGTTGCGCCACGCGTTGAGCGCTAACGGAAGGGGCGACTGTCGTGATTCCTGTGTACAAGCAAATGGATAGGAGGTAGAACCGTGGGTCTCATTGCCCCAGATCGATTCATCGCTCTCGGTGCGCTAGGAGGCTTGCTCGACGAGATCGACGATTTTTGCGGCAGCACAGGTCAGCATCATCCGCCCGTACCGCACATTCCGTGGCTGCAGGAAATTCTGGTCGGAGTGGCAGTCTCGCGACTCGCCGCAACTTTGGACAAGTCTGCTCTCACGCGGGACCTGGCCAAGGTAGGTTCCGCCCTCGTTGCGTCTGGCATCAAGAATGCCGGGTCGGATCCAATGCCTGGAATCCAGAGCCGTGGCGTGCGAACGTGACGGCGTTCGCAATGACTTTGATGGCTGTCGCGACCCTGTAAGAACAATCTGACTGCCAGGTCGATGTTGGTCTCAGAAAGAAAGTGACCGCGGCCTCAGAAGGCACTCACGCAGCGCCCGCACCCAAACCGGACGTACCCAAGAGTTGCTACGTCAGAGAGAGAACATGGAGATGGCTTGAGATGCCAACAGTAACGAGGGTTCGTAAGGAATCGTCAGCTGACCGAACCCACTACCACATCGCCGGCGTTTGCTCCGAAGTCGGCTACACGACACGGCAGCAGGTCGTCATAGGCTTGGAGCGCGGCGAGTATTGGCGGACGTATGGTGGCGGGCAATACGCAACCATCGAGAAGTTGACCTACTGCCCGGCGCCGGGGTGCTACGTAAGCCCTTACATCACCACAAGTCCGGACCACACTCAGGCCAACAATCTCGACAACCTGCCACCCTGCTGACGCTCTCGGTGGCCGACGTTCGCCGGGTTTTCACAACGCCGGTAAGCAATGCTCGATGAACCAACTTGAATGCAATTCCGATGATCTCGATAACCGCTCGCTGTGCTTATACGGTTAGCTCCGCTGCGACGAAAGCGCCGTCTTTGATTTCCTCATATGTGGTGGGCGGCAAACTGGCTCCGAGGCCGAGCAGGGTCTGGAAGGCAGCCATTGGAATGCGCCGGCGGTTGAACCGGAACACGAACTCATCGAGATAGACCTGCAACTGGTGCTCGGAGACTCCGCGATAGGTGCCCCGCAGCCAGGTCTTCAGGTTGCTGATCACCCGGTGGACTCGCGGCAACATCTCAGCGATGTCCTCACCAAGTACTATCCCGGCTCGCTGGCTCTTTGGCTGGTGGTCGTAGCCGAGCCTGGCAAGTCTCTTGTACCCCTGCCAGGCGTCGGTCTTCACCGTCGAGCCCAGCGCAACGTTGTCCTCGACGAACCCGCATAGGCTGTCCGCAGAGAGGTCGCCGCGGACCTCCATCCGTACTCTGCCGGAACCATTTCCTCAAACCTCGACGGCGACCACCACGATCGCTGCAGTTCCCAAAGCGTCTCTGCCACTGCGACGGAACTCGTCCTTGCCCCCGACATAGGTTTCATCGACCTCGACCAGCCCGGTAAGCGGTGTTCGCTCTGGTGCGACCATCGCCCGACGCAACTTGTGGAGCATCATCCAGGCCGTCTCGTAGCGTCGGAGTCCGAGCTGGCGCTGCAGCTGCAACGCAGAGATGCCGGGTGTCCCGGTGCTCGTCAGGTAGGCAGCCCAGAACCAAAGATGGATAGGAGTCCGGGTCTTGTGGAGCACGGTCCCTGCGGTGACCGAGACCTGGTGGCGGCATTCTGAACACTGCCAGAGCAGTCTTCTTGGCAAGGCGGTCGCGTGCTCGGATCCGCAGGCGGGACAGTGGAACCCATCCGGCCATCGAGAAGCGAAGAGGTATTCACGGCAGGCTGTCTCGTCCGAGAAACGGCGTTGGAACTCGAGGATCGTCTTGGGGAAGTCCGGACGCGCCACCCTGAGATCGTAGCGGAGCTAACCGGATAAGCATGACCGCTCGCTATCGTTAGCGGTGTCAACCCGCACGCGATTCCGGTGTAGCTTGGGCCGACCTTGCCGAAGCGCTTCCGACAAGTAAAGGTACGTAAGCATTCGGCGAACCCAAGCGATCGAGTGCTCGGTGCTTGACCGGCCGTGGCCGTCCAGCTGTGTCGCGGGTGCGCGTTCCAACTGAAGGTAATGGCCGGCGCTTTGCATCCGCGTTTGTCATGTGAAGAGATGTAATTGTTCAGCGATGGCCTTGACGACTGTTAAGTCCACCTGTAACGTGGCGCCCAGTCGTCGAGCGTCGCTGAACGAAATTCCTTCGGTTCAGGTCGGCGAGTGGGGAGGATGAGGACTTGTTTCGCACTGCGTGTCTGCACGCCTGCGGGTCGATTTCCGATTCCTGTTCGCCGCTCGTCGTGGATCAGTCAGACGTCACTGGAGGGTAACCAGCCGATGTCCATGAAGCGAACCCTGAGAGCTGTAAAGAGGTCGGAATCCGGCACCCACTCGCATGGGTTGTTCTCTGGGCGGATACAAGCCGTGGTGATCACGGTGGCGGTCTTCGCGGCGTTCGTGTTGCCGCCGGTCACTACCGCCGATGCGGCAACGATCTGGAATCACCAAGCACAAGACTTTCGGGTGAACGCAGCCGCTCTCCGTCCGAATGTAGCCGCCCCGCAAGGAGTTGATCCTGCCTATGTGGCGCCCGCGACAGTCGGCGTCTCCTATCAGGCTCCGATGGCCAAAGGTTCCATAAATCAGGCCGCCGTGCGCTCGGTGCTGCGTGCCGGTGGACTGCGCTCGCTGCTCATGACGCCACCGCCCCCGAGCGGTTACGCGACGACCGTCCAGGCTGACAGCCCAGTCGCGTTCTGGCAGATGGATGACACCTCTGGCACGACGATGACTGACACCGAAAACTTCGACCCAGGGACATACCAGGGTGGATTTACGCTTGCGCAGTCCTCTCTGATCCTTCCGGCGAGCGGAAGCTCCATTGCTCTCGATGGCAGCACCGGCACCGGTACTGCGCCGGCCTTGACCGCGCTTCAGGCAGACAACACACGCAGCATCGAGCTCTGGTTCCAGACCTCGTCTCAATCTGCCCAGTACCTGTTTGACGCCGGCGCCGGCGCCGGCGCCACCAACCAGATGTTCAGCTTGAGCGTGGTGCCCGCAAATTTCGTGAGCGGAAACCCTCCCGTCAACACTGCCGGGCTCTATTTGGGACTGTGGGGACAGGACATTTACTACCCCGGTCTGTACCTGCTCGACGGCAAACGGCACCATGTCGTTCTTGAGCTGAGCGGCAACACCGTCTGGCTCTACGTGGACGGCTCCGCGGTGGGTGGCTACTTCACCGACCAGGGCGGCAACGACACATTCCGCGGCAGCTGGGACTTCAGATACCTGGAGCAGCCAGTCACCTTGACGACCACGCCAAGCACGTCGGCCAACCCGGTGCTGATCGGAACTGGCCGATACGTCGCCACGAGCCCGTTGAATGGCCGGGTCGACGAGGTCGCCGTCTACTCGACAGCGCTCAGCGCGGCGCAGGTTCAAAACCACTGGCAGGCGGGCAATGGGCTGCCTTGGGCACCGACCAACCTGAGTCCGACCGCAGGGCCAAACAAGGTCACGCTAACGTGGCAGGCCCCAACGTTCAACGGCACCGGCATCACGGGCTACGTCGTCACCCCGCATGTTGGCAGCACCTCGCGGACGCCGATCACGTTTGCCTCCACCGTTACCACCCAAGCGATCTTGAACCTGTCGGGTGGTACGGCATATACGTTCACCATCAACGCCATCAACGCCTTGGGCACAGGGATCCCGTCAGATCCGTCTGCCGCTTCAACGCCAACTGGCTCCGCCTTGCCACTCTACGAAGACACGACGCTGGCGGATTCGCCGGCCGGCTTCTGGCCCCTGGGCGAGACCAGTGGAAATGCAGCCACCGATCTGACTGGCAACGCAAACGGCCAGTACGGCAACTCTTATGTCCAGGGAGATACAGGCCCAATCCTCAGCGTGCCCAACAAGGCGACCAACTTCGGGGGCACCGGCGCGTACGTGCGCCTGAATCACGGTGCGAGCCTGGAGCCCACCTCGGTGACTGTCGAGGCCTGGATCAAACCGGCTTCCATTCCTGTGTTCGACACGCTCGTCGCGCTCTCGCCGCAAGCAGGGAACAGTGAGAACTCGATCGCCAACGGCTACAACCTCCAGTTTCAGGGCTCCCTCAACGGGGGCAACGGCAAGGTCTTCTTCAACGGCGTTACATCTTCGATCGCGCTTCCTGTCGGAGCGTGGTCTTATGTCGTCGGTACCGCCGACGCCAACGCCGTCCGGATCTATGTCAACGGCAAGCAAGTGGCTGCAGCCGCAGGTTCGGCCCTCAATTACGGTGGCACGCCGAACTTCGACGCCCTGATCACCCGCTACGGCTTCCCGGGTGACATTGCTGACGTGGCTATCTACCCGTCGGTACTCAGCGCCTCCCAGGTTTCAGCTCACTACGCCGTGTCTGGTTACACGGCGGAAGCCGTATCGAATCTTGTGGCCAGGACAAGCACCAACTCGGCGAGCCTGACCTGGACGCCGCCAGCCTCCAACGGTACGAGTGCGATCACCAGCTACACGATCACCCCGATCGTGGACGTGACGGCGAGCCCCGCGATAACCGTCAACGGCCCGAACTCTGGCGCGAACATTCCCAACCTGGCAGGCGGCGCGAGCTACACGTTCCAGGTCCAAGCCAACAACGCCAGTGGGCCAGGAATCTCTGTGACCTCCAATGCGGTCACCATAAACTCGCCGGGGGCTGGCCCCGGAGGTTTCGGAACGTATCTCTTTCTGCGCGGTGGCCCGAGCAATGGTCAGGCATTTGCGAACTACGGCTTCGTGAGCCGAAACAACGCGCCCGCCCTCGCGACCTGGACCCTTGAAGGACGTCTTTGGGGCGTGCAGCCGAACAGTACCAGCGGTGCGCACATGGCATGGGGATATCTCGGCGGCACGACAAGCAATCCGTCAGATCAAAATACCGTTGCAGGCCTGTACTTCGATCTCAGCGGTACCAAGGCGTACTTCGTCTGGCCGGGCGGATCATGCCAAGTGGCGAGCGACATATACGGGATCCCGTTTGCATTTGATGGACCGACCACGACGCCCGCCCATGTGGCGCTGACCTATGACGGCACCACTGTCCGCGGGTTCATCAACGGCGCGATCGCTCTGGGCCCCGGAAGTCCGGGAACTCCTTGCGTAGTGACAACAGGTTCGGCAGCTCTCCCGGCAGGCCCGTTTGGATTCATGGACAACAACGGTTTGACTCAGGGCTATTTCGATGAAATGCGAATTAGCAACGTTGCTCGTTGGACCGCGCCGTTCGGGCCACCGGCTGTCCAGTACTCAACAGACGGCAGCACTAACCTGCTATGGCATTTCAATGACTATGGGATTACGAAGCTCCCCGTCGTCGACATCCCATCGAATGTGCCGGGCTACCCGATCAACATCATCCCGTCGACGTATCGCGACGCTTCAGGCAACCTCAACCACGCCAATACGGTCTGGCACAGCGGAGCCTCGTGTTGCAACGCGGACTACTTTGAAAGTGCTTATTCACTAGGCCAAGGCGTGACTGCCGACGAGCTAACTGGTGGCGCATCGCCATGGCTATGCCCTTGCACGATCAGCTCTACGGCGCGGCCAGTTAACGACGCAACCGGCGAGTTCTATCACACGTTCACCGATTTCCAAGTCCCGGGGCGGATCAACCTGGACTTCACAAGGACCTATTCCTCCTTGCGCACAGCCACATTGGGGCCGACGGGTTACGGGTGGACCGACAACTACAACCAATACCTGACCTTTGACGGATCGGGGAACGCGACTGTTCACGCGGCGAACGGCAGCGCAGTCGTATTCACCTTCACCGCGCCCAGTACGTACGCGGGGCCGCCAAGTGAGCACGTAACTCTGGTCAAGAACGGTGACAGCACTTTCACCTTGACAGACGCCGGCCAAAATCAAACCGTCTTCAACGTCGCGGTCAGCAATGTCAGCACGCTGAAGAAACTAGTCGATCGCCATGGCCTGGCCGCTTACACGCTGACTATGGCGTACAACGGCGACGGAACCCTTGCCTCGGTCACTGACCCTGGGAACCGGACTCTCACGTTTGCCTACCAAACGATTGGCACCAGCAAACTAATTCAGACCATCACTCAGAACGACTCCCCATCGCGCTCGGTCTCGTTCATGTACGGCACCAACTCGGGAGACCCGACAACCTACCTCAGCCTGACTCAGGTAACCGAGGTGGCGTCAGGCCTGACCAAGTTCACATACGACGCCAACCACTACCTGCAGACCATGACCGACCCAAACAACGGGGTCACGACTAACACCTACGACCCGAGCACGCACCAGATCACCAAGCAGCAGGAGCCGATCACGACCCGAGCCACCACCTTCTCTTACTCGGGCGGGATCACGACCATCACCGACCCCAAGGGTAACGTCACCAAGGAGGAGTACCTGAACGGGATCCTGCTTTCGCGGACCATTGGGTACGGGACCCCGCAGGCAGCGACGTGGACCTACTCGTTCGATCCTGTCGCGGTGGGCCTCACGGCGGCAGTCGGACCCAACGGGGAGTCGGTCACCACGGTGCGGGACCCAAGTGCCAACGTGCTCAGCGAGACCGACGGCCTAGGGCGTACGACCGGCTACACATACAACTCGTTCAGCGAACCGCTCACGATCCAGGACCCGACGAGCGTCACGACGACAAATGTCTACAACGGAACCGGGGACCTGACCTCGATCTCGCGGCCCCTGGTCGGCACCAGCCAGGTCCAGACGACCACCTACAACCGGACCGACGTATCACATCCGGGCGACGTCACGTCGATGGTCGACGCCGACACCCATACCTGGACCTACACCTATGACGCCAACGGCAATCGCAACAGCGTCAAAGACCCACTGGGGAACCTGACCAGCTACGTCTTCAACGCGGATGGCTGGATGACGTCATCGATAGCGCCCAACGGATATCTGACCCGGCAGGACACCTTCGTCCGGACCCCGGTGTCGAGCTCGTGGGGCACAGCGACAGACGGAAACGCCTGGACTCTTCAGGCTGGAAGCGCTACCTATTCGACGACCGGCACCCAAGGCAAGATCGCAAAGCCCTCGTCCGATTCTTTCGAGAGCTTGGGTGCGGCTCTTGCCAATGACGGTGGCGAGATTCTCGTCCGCTGGCAGGTCGCGACCACGACCAACACTGCCGGCGCCATTCTCCGCATGTCAGCCAGCGCGTCTACTTACTATGGCGTCCGCTTCGACGGTGCTGGCCATGTCGAGCTCTTCGGCAAGTGGGGCGGCACCGTTCACACCAACATCGGCGGTGTCCGCGTCAACTACACGCCCGGCACCGCCAAGCAGTGGTTCCGTTTCCGGGTTGCGGGCAACACGCTCTATTTCAAAGTCTGGGCCGACGGCAATTCCGAGCCCACTAACTGGAGCGGCCAGACCACCGATACCAACGTCACCGGGACGGGCTTTGCCGGTCTCTATGGCAATGCCTCGAACTCGACCGGGGTCAAGTTCGACCAGTTCACCGCCAACCCGTACGCCACCACGACCTACACCTACAACTCATTTGGCCAGCGGACGGGGCTCACCGACCCTGAGAACCACACCACCAGCTGGCACTACGACGCCAACCAGAACCTGGACAAGATCACCGATGCCAATGGCAACCTGACCACCAACGTCTACGACGCCGACAACGAGCTGATCCAGGTCAAGCGGGCCGACTCGCCGCAGACGATCCTGACCACCGACTACAACTCCGATGGCACCGTGCTGGACCAGAAGGACGGCAAGGGCAATGCCGTCCAGTCCTACCAGTACGACAGCCTGGCCCACGTGACCACGGTCACTGACGCGTTGAGCAACGTCACCACCTATGTCTACGACGCTTACGGCAACATGCTCAGCAAGCAGGACCCGGGCGGAAACTGCAGCGCCCAGCCCGCCACCAGCTGCACAACGTACGCCTACGACGCGGCGAACCAACTGACCGGAATCAAGTACAGCGACGGCGTTACGCCCAACGTCTCCAACATCACGTACGACGCGGACGGCCAGCGCTTGGGTATGACCGACGGCACGGGGACGAGCAACTGGAGCTGGGACAGCCTGCACCGCATGGTCAGCTATACCAACGGCAACGGCGCGCAGGTGCAGTGGCAGTACAACCTACGCAACCTGCCAACGACGATCACGTATCCGGGATCATTGAATGTGACGCGCGGGTACGACAACGCGGGGCGTTGGACGTCGGTCCAAGACTGGAACACTAACTCGACGACTTTCGGGTATGACGCCGATTCCAACCTGACCACGGAGACCTTCCCGGCCGCTTCCGGTGTCGTCGACACATTTACGTTCAACGCGGCCGACCAGATGACGGTGGTCGCCTCCAAGAAGGGTGGCAGCACACTCTTCTCGGCGGGCTACACGCGCGATTCGGCCGACCAAGTAACAAGCGATTCTTCAGCGGCCTCCGGCACGGGGTCCTACAGATACACCGCGATCAATCAACTCTGCTACGCGGGCTCAAGCAACACGAGTGCCTGCTCTGCGCCACCAAGCGGTCTTCCTTACGCCTATGACGCGGCCGACAACCTGACCCAGAAGGGCTCGACGCAGCAGGCCTTCAACAACGGCGATGAGCTCTGCTGGACTGGGTCGACATCCAGCGCATGCTCCACCCCGCCATCAGGTGCGACCACCTACCAGTACGACGCTCGGGGCAACCGCACCAACGTGACACCCACTGGGGGTCAGGTCCAAACGCTCACCTACGACCAGGCCAACCGGATGACCAAGTACGCTGCCGCCAGCACCACCAGCTACGGCTACAACGGCGATGGCCTGCGCACTTGCACGGTCGCCGGCAGCTTCTCCCAGCCCTGCCAGGCCGGAGGCAATACCCAGTTCTTGTGGGATGTGGCCGGATCGCTGCCCCTACTCATCAAGGCAAGCGCTGCATCGACCTCCACGTCATACGTCTACGGACCTGGCGGGCTGCCCCTCGAGCAGGTCAGTGGCAGCACCACCTTGTGGTACCACCATGACCAGCTCGGCTCCACGCGACTTCTCACCGACTCATCAGGAGTGTCGCAGGCGACCTACACCTACGACCCATTCGGCGGACTAGCCGCGAGCACGGGCTCGGTCACAAACCCATTCAGATTCGGAGGCCAATATCAGGATCCCTCGGCGACGGAGTCAGGCTACTACTACCTCAGGGCGAGGTATTACGATCCATCTACTGTGCAGCTGACGACACTTGACCCCATAGTTGAACAAACGGTTGCTCCGTACAATTACGTTCACAACAACCCACTAAATGGTCAGGACCGCACTGGACTCTGCTGGCCGTTGTGCACGATGATCATTGGCGCCGCGGTTGGCGTTCTAGCGTACGTGGCTGTTTCTGCGCTCACAAATCAGCCGATTACGACGCAAGGGGCGGTCACCGCAGCGGCCGCCGGAGCGGTTGCAGGACTCATCGGACCAGGCGTTGCACTCGCCTTGGGTGGGGAGTCGCTGGGTGCGTTCGTCGTCGGAGGAGCCATCGGTGGAATGGCCGGTGGAGAAGCCCAGTGCATCGTCGGCCAATTGACCGGAGGCGACAAGTGCACGCCTGAAAGAATGGGCTTCCTCATGGGGTCGGGCGCCGTATTTGGTGCCATTGGCGGCACTGCCGACTACGGCGTCTATGACCAATTTGGCGAGGGAGCAAGCGGAGACGCGGCGAGTGTAATTCAGGGATCATGGATTGGCACGTGTCAGTCGTGGCTGGAATCGCACGTTGTACCTAGACTTCCTTAGGGGAGGGGCGGAAGCGCTTGACTCGAGAGAACCGACTAGTGACTATTCATGCTCCTCCATCGCTGAGGCTGCTTTACGTCGGAATGCTATTGAGTTCATGTACGATCGCGATGGTACTGCTCGTCGTCGTGCGGGCTTCGCTCGCAACTCTCATAGCTCTGCCAGCTCTGATGGTCACCGTGATCTTTATCCCTATAACTCTGTCAGCGTTCGCCTGTCGCCTTGAACTCAAAGATGGCTGCCTGCGGTTCACTAGTCTCATTGGATACGAGGAATGCCTTGTGACCGATATCGCGTACATCGAGCTTTCGGCCTGGGGTAGTGGCTTATCGCGATGCTCTATCGTTCTTCGCGATGGGAGGTCTACATTCCGGCGATTGCGCTCCGCCTGGTTAACTGCTGATCTGACTCGGCTCGCGCATACGATCGGTGTGCCTGTTAAGGCGCCGCCCCCGCAATGAGGCAGTCGCCAGGAGTGCCCCCTGATGACCACCGCTGGTACGTCCGTCCAAGCCCATGGCGCGGAAGAATGTTGGCCTCGGTTGGCGTTTTCCTGGTTGCTGGGACGATTCTGATTACGGCGATAGCAGAGCCTTGGCGGACGGCCGTCATTTGGCTCGCGGTGGCCGCGCTAGTTGCAGTGGCGGTGTCAGCGTTTGGCTGGCGTTACTCCGCGAAACCCACTGCTCGCGACGAGGGTGAACTGCCACCGCACTGAGTTTGGATTATTGCTCTACGTGTTGGGTTCGAAAATCACGTCCGGCCGGATTGTGCCCCCCCGGAAAACTGGTTCAGGACATGCCTGTGGGGCGCACATATTCGTCGGCGGGTTGGCTACCCGCAGTAGGTTGGGTGTGCAGTTAGGATCGCGATCCCG
>CAAGKR010179211.1_pt1 | contig 11930 bp, 12 predicted proteins | sample 2556971 | NCBI WGS metagenome assembly CAAGKR01 (sample SAMEA5207829, study PRJEB30636) | soil metagenome | biome: forest; feature: boreal; material: soil | place: USA | collected 2011-09 | depth 1 m
ATGTACACGGTTACGCATGTGCCGTATGAGGAGCAGCTCACCAACCCGGGCAGCTCCGTTGGCACCGTCGCCTATATGTCGCCGGAGCAGGCGCTCGGCCAGGAATTGGACGCGCGCTCCGATTTGTTTTCGCTCGGTGTGGTGCTTTACGAGATGGCCACCGGAGCGGTTCCCTTCCCCGGGGCGACCGCCGCAGCTATTTTCGACGGAATCCTGCATTCCACGCCGGTGCCTGCCAAGGAACTGAGCGCGTACTTGCCCTTGGCGATGGAAAATATTCTGGGCAAGACACTTGAGAAGGACCCAGATCTGCGCTACCAGCACGCTTCCGATATCCGTACGGACCTGAAGCGCCTGAGCCGCGACATCGAATCGAGCCGCCGGCCCGCTACTGAGAAGAGCTCTCAAGGTTCGGTCGCGCCGTTAGCTGCGGCCAAGCCAAAATCCGTTGCGGTTCTGTACTTCGAAAACCAGGGTGGCGCGAAGGAAGACGAATATTTCCGTGACGGAATCACCGAAGACATCGTCACCGAGATCTCCAGGATCGCCCAGCTGGAAATTTTCCCTCGCTCGGAGATGCTCGCTTTCCGCGACAAGCCCATTACCGCGCTGCAGGTCGGCCAGCAGCTTGGCGCGGCCTACGTGCTCGAAGGTTCCATTCGCCGCGCCGGCAACCGGGTGCGGATCACGGCACAGCTCGTGGAAGCATCTACACGGCATTCGGTCTGGGCCGAGCGCTACGACCGCCAGCTAGAAGACGTTTTTGCGATCCAGGAGGAGATCGCGCGCAGCATCGCCCAGGCGCTGCGAGTCACGCTTACTCCGCAGGAAGAAAAAACCATCGCGCGCAAGCCGACCGAAAACCCGCAGGCCTACGATTTCTATTTGCGCGGAAGGAGCTACACACGGCGCGACAATTTGGACTACGGCCTGCAGATGTTTGAGCAGGCCATCCAACTCGATCCGAATTTCGCATTGGCTCACGGAGGGATTGCTCACCTCTGCGGGCGCATCTTCGAAATACGCGATCAGAATCCGAAATGGATTGAACGCGGGCAGGCTGCCTGCGAACGTGCTACGGCTCTTGCCCCCGATCTCCCGGAGGTTCTGATAGCGCACGCACGAATCTGTTATGCCCAGAAGAAATACGAGGAAGCCGCGCTGCTGGCGTGGCGCGCCATCGAACGCAAACCCGATTGTGAATCATCCTGGAATATCCTCGGCCGCGTTTATTTCGCTTCGGGCCGGTTCGAAGAGGCCGCAGCTCTCACCGATCGTGCACTCGAAGCGAATGGGGACGACTACAACACCTACATCCCCTACCAACTCTGCCTGGAACGGTTGGGACGAAAAAAGGAAGCGGAAGGAATCCGCCGGCGCATCGTTGGAGTTCTTCGCCAACAGTTGGAGATGGTCCCGGAAGATGTGCGCGCCCGCATTCTGCTGGCCGCGAACCTCGCCTACTTCGGCGAAGCGGAGGAAAGCGTTCGCCACGTGCAAACTGCCGTCGCCTTGCGTCCGAATGACGGCAACACTCTCTACAATGCCGCCTGCACTTACGGCATGCTCCAGAGAAAAGCGGAGGCGCTGGAGACGCTCAAGAAGGCGGTCGCGGCCGGATACGGGAATATGAACTGGGTGGCCAAGGATTCCGATCTCGATTGTCTGCACGACGATCCTGAATTCCAGAAGTTGGTCGGCACCAGCAAAGCTTCCGCGTCATAGGAAAAATCACCACAAGGCGATAGTTCAGCTTCATTAGGAAAGGCTCTATTTGATCCTGATCCTGACCGTCGCTCCGATTCCCTGTCTCTAGTATCCACGGTCGTTAGGAAGCTTCCCAGTTGCGTCCAAGACATACAGAGACGGAAATCCTGGCGCTTTGGGGTAGTCCCTCAAAGCGCATTCGTTACTAGTCTCTTCCGATACATTGATGTGCAATGAGATAAAAATCTTGTCTCGGAGTTCGGTTGTGGAGGGATTTCTTTGGGAGGTTTAATCGAGTGGATGACACCATCCGCACGAATTGTCGCCGACGATCAAGAGAAGTTTCTTAATGGTTCGCTGCGCCTCCAGCTCTGCGCGCGATTTGCATCTGCCCATCCATCTTGGAATCGTAAGTGAGACTCGGAACGTAGGGAGCGTTTTTAATTTCGTCGGCAGAGTACTGCTTACAGTGCAATGACGCGCTAGCGCCAGGTTTTTGGCCTTCTTTGATTTCGATGTATACTGACACCTTTCCCGTTTCCTGATAGTTCTGAAATTGAGATATCACCAGCGCCTGGTTGTAACCGCGATGCGCAAAGGCCTGGCACAGTAGCAACTCGTTCGTACAAGTGTGGAAGGCCTAAACACATCTCCAACTTGAAGTAAGTCGACATTGTTTAGTTCCGGCCAATAAGGGAATCCGCCCTTGGCATGTCCGCAAAGTTAGGTTGCAAGTGAAAGCAAGTCAACGCTTCGCACCGAGGGCGGATGAGTGAAAATTTCGCGTGAGGTTTAGGCCGATGGCCGGCACAATTTACAATGGCACAATCCACCTCGACGGCTCAGCACCACCGATCTTTCCCAACCTCCCATCGATAATCTGGAACAGAAATCCTGCCATCCCTTACGCAAGAGTTCGCCTTTTACGGCAAGGGATTAGCCTTTGTGTTCGCCTTCGACAGTGAAGCCCAGGCTGGTGATGAATGCCGCGATGGCTTTCTCGGTAATTTGCTCCGGATCGAAGCCTACCGTCGCTGTGCCTTCCGGGTAAGTCGATTTGCTCGACGTGACCCCTGTCTGTTGACAAAGCATAGTATCGAGGCCGGTGGCGCAGGTGATGCAGCTGAATCCTTTGACGCGATAAGACACAGTTCTGCCTGCTCCGGCCGAGATGGCTTCCAGGGGAGCGATGCCGCCCGCAGTCGCAATAGTCATCAGTTGAAAAAATCGTCTGCGAAACATTTTTCGTTTCTCCCTTGAAATCTAAGTGCCTACGCAGGGTATGCGTTCAAAGCTACTTGGCTGTCGCAATGCCGGGATCATATCTCCAGGGCGTCTGGATACTGGCCTTGTCAGAGAACCGCGTGTCGGTGTACTCACTGAACTCGAGTTTCTTGTCCAAGACGCCCGTTTCTATCATTAGATCGCGCACCATATCGAAGTCCGCCTTCCGCGGAGCGAGCGGGCTATACATCACTCGGTCCATCGGATTAGTCAGCGCCCATCGTAGGAGCGCGGGTTTCTGGTTGTAGTAGAAGCGGCCCACGAAATCGGCCGCATCCTCTCGATGAGGCTTGCTCGTGTCAAGCCAGAGACCGGACCGGGCGATTCCATCCACTAGCACCTGGACTACCTCTGGACGGCTATCGATCAAATCCTGTCGCACGACGAGAATGCAGGACATATAGTCTGGCCAGTAATCGCGCGCCTGGAACAGCACCCTGCCGAAACCTGCCATTTCCGCTTGCGACGGAAACGGCTCGCCCATCACAAAAGCATCGATGGCATGCGCCGCAAGGGCACCGGAAACATCTGGGGGTGCCATCTCGACCATTTTGATCTCGCTGGGTTTCACTCCCCAGACCCTCATCGCACGAAAAAGCAGGAGACGCTCGTCGGAGAAGCGGCTCGGGATCGCTATGGTGCGACCGCGCATATCCGCAAATGTTTTGATTGGGCCGTCCTTGCGAACAACTACGGCGCTTCCGTAGCGGTGTCCCAAGTACACCACCTTGATTGGCACCCCCTGCGCCTTGAGCGCCAGCGCCATTGGCGCAACAATGAAAGCGGCTTGTACACGGTTCGAGATCAGCGCTTCCTTCATCTCCGGAAAGCCCTGAAACATTCGAGGCAGGTACATTTCGCCAGATTGGGAGAATTTAGAAATGTAGTCCGTCACAGGGCAGGTGAGCTGGCAGGTGACCGGGAGGTAAGCAACCGTGATTTTTCGTTTCTCCAGTGGTCGATAGTCATTCAAAACGGCCGCCCAATTTACGTTCAGATAAGCGTGCAGGCCAGAAATCAGCACTAGCCATCCGAACCCCACTAGAGCGATTTTGCCCTTAAGACTCATGGCGGAACCCCCATCGCACGGATGGTATTTTTTCGAGTTGGCGGAAACCAGTGTCCAGCGTTAATCCGATGAGGCCAATCACCAGCATGGCTGCAACCACCAGGTCGTAGCGCTTGCCGGAATTCCGTGAATCGATGACTAGATACCCGAGTCCGGAATCGACGGCGATCATCTCAGCCGCGACGACTACCAGCCATGCAATCCCCAGGGCGATCCGCAGGCCGATGAGGATTTGAGGCAGTGCAGCGGGAAGGACTACTCTTGCGAGGATATGCGCCGGCAATAGACCGAAGTTGCGGCCAGCGCGGCGAAATATCGATGGCACGTTCGAGACACCGCTGATACACGCGACGACTATCGGAAAAAAAGCGGCGAGGAAAATCAAAAACACGGCGGCACGATCTCCGATGCCGAAGAAAATGATCGCTACCGGAATCCACGCAATGGGGCTGATGGGGCGGAGTATCTGGAGCGCCGGATTCAGTACCTGGTTCACTGCTGGATACCAGCCAAGCGTCAGACCCAGCGGAATTCCGACAGCCGCAGCCGCACCAAATCCAATTGCAACGCGGCGCAACGAATCACCGATGTCCGCCCAGAGCGCATGCTTATGGAGCAGCTCGGCCAATCCTACTTCAACACTAAGGGGCGAGGGGAAGACCTTGGTGGCTGTCCAGATGACGGAGTAGTGCCATAGCGCCAGAAACAACGCAGCGACGAGAACCGGCCAGAAAAACTTTTCCCACGTGCCAGCTTTGGAGAGTGAGCTCATAGCGTGTAGGCCAGGCCAATCTTCTTCATGAGATCGTCGCGAAGTTCCAGGTAACGGGGGGAACTGATATTTCGCGGATGCTGGATGTCGATCGTGAGAATGTCCTCAATTTTGGCCGGTCGCGAACTTAAGACCACGACCCGATCGGCAAGCTGCACCGCTTCGTCGATATCGTGGGTCACGAAGATGATCGTTCGGCGCTCGGCCTGCCAGATCCGCAGCAGCTCGCCGCGCATGATGAGTCGGGTGACCGAATCCAATGCTCCGAACGGCTCATCCAAATAAAGGATGTCGGGGTTCACCGCTAAAGCGCGGGCCACCTGCAGCCGCTGCTTCATGCCACCCGATAGGTCGGAAGGATAGGTGTGCTCGAAGCCCTGCAGGCGCACTAATTGCACATAGTGGGCGATGCGCTCGTCGCGTTCCGTGCGCGACAAATTCGATAGCCCGAATCCGATGTTGCCCTCAACTGTGAGCCACGGGAAGACACCATGCTCCTGAAAAACCAGGATGCGGCGAGGGTCGGGCCCATTGACGACTGCGTCGTCGATGGTTACTGATCCCTTGGTCGGGGAAAGGAAGCCTCCCATCACATTTAGCAAGGTCGACTTTCCACATCCTGAAGGTCCGACCAGACTGATGAACTCTCCATCGGAAACATCCAGGTTGATATCTTCGAGGACAGAGACACTTTTGCCATCGCGCTCGAAGACCATGCTGACCTGTTTCATCCGTAATTTAATGGCTTGCTCCATCGGTGTTCTCAAAACCTCTGTCGAAGTGCCTAATTCTCCGAATAACCCCAGCGAAACGACTTCACCCGTTCCAATGATCGCATCCCTATATCCAAAAGCAGCCCGATGCTTCCGATAATCACCATGCCGGCGATCACCAGATCATAGCGATTGCCGGCGTTGCGTGCGTCGATGATCAGGAAACCCAGCCCGGAGCTTACCGCGATCATTTCCGCCGCTACTACCACCAGCCAGGCTATGCCCAGCGTGATCCGCGCACCGATAAGCAGTTGCGGCGTCACCGCCGGGTACAAGACACGGTAGATGAAATCGGTCCGGCTCAAACCGAAATTGCGACCGACATTAATGTAAACAGGCGCGATGTTGTGGACGGCGCTCATTGCCGTGAGCAGTAAAGGAAAGAAGCAGCCGACCAAGATGAGAAAGATGGCGGCGAGATCGCCGACTCCGAACCAAAGAATAGCAATCGGAATCCAGGCAAGCGGTGAGATCGGGCGAAAGATCTGAACCAAGGGATTAAAAGCCATTTCCGCCCGGCCGTACCAGCCAATCGTTAATCCAAGAGGGATAGCAATCACAACGGCGAGGAGAAAGCCCCATGTCACACGGAAGAGCGATGCAACCATGTACTTCAGCAGCAGTCCATGGCGCAAAAGGTCGCCGATACCGTGTACCACCCCCCACGGACCCGGTAGAAGCTGGTCCGGATGACGATTGACGGCTATTTGCCAAATAACCAGTAAGATCGCGATGAACGCAACGGGACGGAGCCGGACAAGCAGGCTCAAAGCTCACCACCTATTTACTTTTCCTGCTCTAGCGCTATGGTACTAGTGCCTTCACAGGCTGTTCGAGCGCGCACAAAACATCAGCGGAAGGCTCAGGGGCCATTTCCCCCGCGGTCGTTCGAGATTGCGAGACAGTATCATCGGCGATCGGATTCCCTCAATAGCAGAAAACTACTAGATTAGAATTGGGAGTCCTGAGCCGGCGCAGCAATCAAAGTCTGGTCATCTACCGGTCATGGCTCGGCGAAGCCACGTGCCGCTCCGCCGCGGAACAATCTCTAGGGGCGTATCGCGGCCAAAATCTTTTCCTGGTTCTTCACGATCACATTCAGTGTCTCTTGATTCTTCTTGATCACTTCCTGGTTCTTGGCGATGACATTCAGAGTTTCCTGATTCTTCTTAATCGCTTCCTGGTTCTTCAGGATCAATGCCTGATTTTCAAGTATCTTCTTCTGATTTGCGATGATTTGTGTTTCAGAGAGGGCTGCGGTTGCTGGCATGATGAAATCTCCTGCGTGAATTTGAATCCGACCGAATTCTACCACCGGATGGGTAATCGCTGTTCCCCTTTTGCAGATCTAGACGGATATCTCAGTGCTACGATCTTCATTTCAGGGGATCTGCGATGCAGAGTGTTTAAATACTTGAATTCGCTTCTCACGATTCTGGAACAGAAAGCCTGTCATCGCCTAGGTAAGAGTTTGTTCGTGGATACGGAAAGGCTGTTTCTTCCAGTAGGTTAAGGAGCGCCACAACCATTCGAGAGGGCCGAAGCGGAAATGGCGCAGCCGGATGGGACTGACGATAAGAATCACAATCCAAACGACGAGGACAACTCCGTAAAGCTGATAACGCTGGAGCTTGCCGAAGAGTCCGAAGCCGTAGCCTTCGAAGATGGTCGTGCAGATCACAGAGGTGAGAATGTAATTGGAAAAAGCCATCTGGCCCACAGATGCGAGCCTCTTCGTTACCCCACGCAAGGCAACGGACTTGATGACCAGCAGAATCACCGCTATGTAACCGAAAGCCGTGACGCGCCCAATTTCATAGGCGACCCAGTAACGTTCACGGAATCAACGCTGAAATACTGCTTGGCGCACCACCAGGCGGTCCAGATGTGAGCGGGCAAGCCGAAGGCGAAGGTGATAACCGTTACCACGAGGAGAAAAATCCTAACGACACTTAGGCTTCTCGAAATCCCAAAGCACGATTCATTTCTTACCGATCACTTTATCCCTTTTGAGTTGGTTGACAAGCATTTTGGCGTAATTCTTCCCTAATTTCCCGAAATCCTTCGAATAAACCGTGTCGCTTTCGCCGTTCCAAAGCAACTTTTCATCCCTGGTGTTGTAGAGATTGAACTCGGCGCGAACGATGGTGTTTTCCTTAAGATAGGAACTCGTGACGTACATATCCCCGTAAGTCGAGTACCAGTAAGGCCAAAAGCTGTAATAGCCTGGCGGCGGAACATAGATCGCGCTGGTCACGACCTCCTCGGTTTCCTTGCGCACCGCCCTCGGACGCACCACCAACACGGCATCGTAACCGCCTTCCTTGATGCGTTCCTTCATCTCCCCTTCCATCAGTTCGTTCCGTGGTGGTAGAACCATGTGGCTACGAACACCCTCGACTCCCGCCTTAGCCAGCAATTTTTCCATTTCATCCTCAAATTCCTGCCGGATAAAATAGTTTTCAAGAGCCGCGATGACCAGAATTTTCTTAATTGGCGGCATTGGCAGGCCGGTAAGAACCCATCGCTCAACGATCTTGGATTGGGCAAACAGGGGTAACGCGCCAAGGGTGAGGAATAAAACAAATGCTGCCGCGCGTTTGCGCAGTCTGCTGTTCACTCGACAGGCTCCCAAACAAGAAATGTGACGCCGTCGCATCGTATCACGGCGAGTGGCCCGGATTGAGTACGCAGAAATTGATTGACGCGATTCACGGCGAGAGGAAAGGAACTCAGCTACGTGAAGGCCGCGACCGCCCTGCTGCGCGGTGGCTATGGCTTAAAGGCCAGCGGTGGCCCGCTCACTCGTTTCCCTTTGAGATGGAAATTTACGTCTACATGGTCGGCAATTTTGATGAACGGAATACCCTTGTTCATCCCGTAGTCCTTGCGGTTGAAGACCATCGCTCCCTTAATTTCGCCTGAACCGGTTCCCTTGCCGGAGACGGTCAGCGTCAACTTCTCGGGGTTCGATACTCCGCGAATGGTAAAGTCGCCATCCACCTCAAACGTTTCGGGACCAGTCTGCACGAACTTTGTAGACTTAAATGTAATCAAGGGATTCTGCTCGACGTCGAAGAAATCTTTGTTCTTGAGCTTGCCGTTTTTCATGCCGCTTCCGGTATCGACACTGTCCGCCTGAATCTTGACCTCTAAAACGCCAGTCGTTTCGTCCGCAGAGGTAAATGTCAGAGAGGCATCCCACTTGTCAAATTTTCCCGCGATAGTGGTCGAGGCCTTCACGTGAAACTTAATCGTACTTTCTACGGGCGTAATCACAAAAACGGGAGCCTGCGCTCGGGTCAGTGACGGAAACACGGCGGATGCTAAGAGACAGAAGATCGCGAATCGCATGTCGCGGAGTGTGAGCCTTTCCAGTATCATTGTCAATTTCAAGTAGCGAGCCGAAAGAGATGGTTTGAGAACTATTCATCCCTTGAGTAGGATGTGGACATGAAAATCGAAGGTATGACACGGCGTGGATTCCTTGCGCTCTCGGCCATGGTTCCACTGGCGTTGCGGGCGGAATCGGTAAGCGCGATTCCGATGGGGCTGGAGATGTATTCCGTGCGCGAAGAATTGAAGAAGGATTCCGTAGGCACGGTGCGCGCGGTTGCGGCCATAGGCTATCAGGGAGTGGAGTTCTATGCGCCGTACTTTGCATGGAAGGAAAGCCAAGCTAAGGAAATGAGAAAATTACTGGACGAGCTGGGTATCCGCTGTTTTTCCACGCACAACGACAGCGCTTACATGAACAAGGAAAATATCCGGCGCGCAACCGATATAAATTCGATTTTGGGCAGCAAGTACGTGGTGATGGCCAGCTCGCAGCCCAGGCCGGGGTTAGATGGCTGGAAAGACGTTGCGGATGCGCTTAATTTTGCTGCGGAGCAATTGCAGGGCTCCGGTCTAAAGGCCGGTTACCACAATCATCAGGTGGAATTTACTCCGCTGGAAGGCCAACTGCCGATCAAAGTGCTGGCAAAGAACACCAAACCTTCGGTAATGCTGCAGCTAGATGTAGGCACCTGCGTGGAAGCGGGCTCCGATCCCGCCGCCTGGATTCGCAGCAATCCCGGTAGGATTCGTTCGCTGCACTGCAAAGATTGGTCGCCAGAAGCCGGCAAAGGATATTCGGTCCTGTTCGGCGAGGGAGCGGTCGATTGGAACGCGGTATTCTTCGCGGCAGAGAATGGCGGCGGCGCAGAATATTACCTGATGGAACAAGAAGGCAGCCGCTTCGCCGAATTGGAGACCGCCGGCAAGTGCTTTGAAGCCTATCGCTCGAATCGGGGAAAAGCTTGATGAAAAGAAGGGTCAACCCGCGCCTTAAAAAACAAAAGGGCGCGGCATCCGAAGACCGAGGACATAAACGACGCACATAGAAAGGGAAAATGGTGCGCCCGGAGGGAACGATCTTAGAACTTTTCTTGCCGAGTTCGTAGTCAAGTCGTCGGAATTCGAGGCTCCGCTGGCCCTGGCATTCTAAGTCTGCAGGTTGCCAGTCAACACCTTGCGGTAACGCAAAAGGATTTCTTCCCTAATCCGATTTACATCGATCAACGCCCACGAAAGACTTTAGGTTTTCAGACTCCTGCGAGTAAACTTCAAGAAAGTGTTGCGTCGACCCATTGAGACCACCCGACTAATCAGGAATTAATCTTCCTAGCTCTCCGTCCGATATAGTATCTTCCCTTCACCGAGGGAACTCGCTCTTTGTGCGACGCCGAATAATGATCGCCAGGTTCAATTGGAAGGGGAGAGCTTATGAAACGAGTCGCTTTGTTTGTGGTTGCAGCTGCGATCGCTGTGGGCTTTTTCTCGTCAATGCCACGCACAACGGCACGCTCCGATGAACAGGCCGTCCCGATTTTTCTAACCGAAATTCCACCCGGATACCGCGACTGGAAGTTGGTCTCGGTGGCCCATGAAGCAGGCGAACTCAACGATATCCGCGCCATTCTCGGCAACGACGCAGCGATCAAGTCCTATCGCGAGGGAAAGCTTCCGTTCCCGGACGGCGCCATCATCGCCCGAATAGCCTGGGACTACGTCCCCGCGGAGGAGAACAACAAAGTCTTTGGCCACCCCCAATCCTTCGTGGCTGGGTCCGCCCCAACTTGGGGCCTTCAGTTTATGGTCAAAGACTCAAAAAAGTACGCCGCGACCGGCGGTTGGGGGTTCGGTCAATTCGATAAGGACGGCAAACCTAACCTCCCCGAGGCCGTTTTCAAAAAATGCTTTCCCTGCCACCTGCCTGTCAAGGATCGCGACTTCGTCTTCACCCGTTACTCGCCCTGAAGACCGAAGCGCGCAGTGGACGCTTCAATAGCTAGCGTGAAGTGAATGCCGGACCTTCAGCGTCTACTCCGCCAGCAAAGCCGCCGTTCGTCTTTAGCGATAGACCTCTGGTAACAGAATTGTTGCAGTTTGAGGTCGCGACAGAATAGTATTTTCGCGTTTCACAATCTTATCTAGGAGGAACACCGTGCTCCGCAAACTCTTACGTACTTCGAGTCTAATCGGAATTTTGGTGTCGTTGGGCGCTATTTCAACGATACCTACCGGCGATGATGTTCCATTCCCGACTGGGTTTCGCGATTGGTTTGCCGTCAATTCAATGATCGTGACCAAGGACAGCCCAATGTTCGGACAAATCGGAGGCATGCATGTTATTTACGTGAATGCGGAGGGGTTGCCAACTTTGAAAGCGGGAGGCCCGTTTCCCTATCCCGATGGAACTGTTTTCGCTGATGACGTTCATGATTTTTCAGTGAGAGATGGCTCGTACGTCGAAGGCAACAAAAAAGCTGTCACCGTGATGATCAAAGACGCGAAGAAGTATTCGACCAATGGAGGATGGGGATTTCAAGTATGGGCCGGTGGCGACCCTTCGAAACCACTCGTGCCTGATGCCGCCCATGCCACTCAGGCTTGCTTCGTCTGCCATACACCGCAGAAAGCCCAAGACTACACGTTCTCAACGTACATTCCCTGAGATCAACCTGAACGGTAAGTTATTGGTCGACATTGTAACGAGTTCGAGTCGCTTCTCAGTTCAAGGATTTTGAACGGGAGTACGCTCGCCTGCTCTGGAATATGGTGATTGAATATGGCGTGATGTCCCTGACGATGCTAGACAAGGAGGGTCACGATTGTCGGCACAGAATCTGCTGGGTCTTGATTAAACGGGCTTAGCAAAGACGTGCCCTAGGCCGAATTCTACATGATTGCATAACAATGTCGGCTCCTCGACCGGAGTAGACTGTCCTTTAGGGCCTCCGGCCCGCGAAACCCTATGAAAATCAGTCAGAGTTAATATTGA
>CAAGKR010108957.1_pt1 | contig 11929 bp, 9 predicted proteins | sample 2556971 | NCBI WGS metagenome assembly CAAGKR01 (sample SAMEA5207829, study PRJEB30636) | soil metagenome | biome: forest; feature: boreal; material: soil | place: USA | collected 2011-09 | depth 1 m
ACAGCGAACAGCAAACAGCGAACAGACGAGCTTCGTCCTGCCTGTTCGCTGCTCGCCGTCCGCTGTTCGCTGCATTGTGCATTCTGCATTCGCCTGCCGCCCGAACATCCGCAACGTGCCCGCCAGAATCCTTCTCCTTCTGCTGATTGCGACCCTCGCCGCCTGCACCACCGACACCACGCGGCGCGGCTACCTGCGCGCGGAGGCGGCGCACCTTCCGAAGCCGCCGCGGCCGGTGGTCATCATTCCGGGATTCGGAGTGACGCGTCTCTTTGATCCGGTGACCGGGCGATTCGTCTGGGGCACGCCGCACTCGACGGTTCAAAAACATTTTGCGGACGACGTGGACCTGCCCGTATCCGACGACGGCACGCTCGGACGCGATCGCCTGGTCCCGCGCGGGTTCGTCGGATCCCGCGGACCGATCAATACCGCCTGGCAGCTCACGGTCGGTCTGGCCAAGTTCGCCGGCTACACCCCGTCATGGAATCGCGCCGCGGCGGGCGATGTCAACGCCTATCCCTTCGCCTACGACTGGCGGCTCCCCGCGGCGGAGAACGCGGAGCGGCTCGATGCGCTGGTGGAGTCCATCCGACGCGACCACGCCGATCCGGCCTTGCGTATCGACATCATCACCCACTCAGCCGGCGCTCTCGTCGCGCTCGCGTACGTGAAACTTGGCCCGGGGCGGAACAAAGTCGACCATCTGATTTTGATAGCGCCCGCCGAGCGAGGTGTCGTCGACTCCTTCCGCTTCCTGGTCCGCCCGGAGCGTTTCATTCGACGGGCCTTCTCGGCGGATGTCGCGGTCACCTTCCCTTCCATCACCGAGCTCCTTCCGGAGGACGGTCAGTTCCTCATCGACCCCGCGGGCCGGCAGATCCCCCGCGATCTCTGGGATGCCGCCAGCTGGAAAGCGCTGCGACTCTCTCTGTTCTCCCCGGAGATGGAGACGAAGGTAGTCGCTGGCTCAGGCAGAGCGCGCTATGACGCGCTGGTTCGGGCCTTCAGCACTTCCCTGGCTTGCTCCAGGAGTTTCCGCCGATCGCTGGCTGACGCGCCCCTCCCGGCGAACGTGAAAATCAGCGTGCTGGCGGGCGATTGTGTCGCCACGGCAAAGAAGGCCCTGCTGCGCGGCGACGGAACGGTAGCGTTCTATCGATCCGAGCTGCGCAGCGGGGAACGCTCTCTCGATTCGGAGCTCTTCGAGCCTGGAGACGGGACCGTCCCCCGGTCCAGTGCGCTGGCGGGCGGGTCGGCAACGCTTTTCTGCGACGGGCATCAGGGACTGGCCAGCGATCCGAACGTCCAGCGGGCGATCATCCGAACCTTGTTCGACGACGCAACCCGGTAGCGTAAAACCAAGCACTTGCAGTATCGTTGCGCGCATCGGAGGGGCCCCTGAAATGCGACGAACCGCACTCTGCGCGCTCGCTGTCGTTGTGGCCACTGCGGTGCCCGTGGCACGCACGAGCCAGACGCACGATCACGGCGGCGCGACGGCTTCCGCATCGTCGGCAAGAGCGTCCACCCATCCCGGAAAACGGATCTCCTTCGCCTCCTCCCCCGGACAAGCGAGCGGGTACCTCAGCCTCCCAAAAGGCGACGGCCGACATCCCGCGGTGATCGTGATCCAGGAGTGGTGGGGCCTGAACGGGAAGACATCAAGATCTATCCGAACGTCGGACACGCATTCATGAACCCGAACAACAAAGGCGGCTACGACGCAGGGTCCGCGGCCGACGCGTGGGACCTCATCAACGCATTCTTTGCGAAAGAATTGAAGGGAAAATAGAACTGCTTCAGCCGGCGCACTCGTGGGCCAGGGGCGTAGAGGACTTCATTGCGCCTCGCGGAGTACGGATGATAAGATTTCCAAACCGTTGATTTCACGCAATTTGCCTGCCTCCAAGGCAGACCTGTCGGGAAGCGCGGGGGGCGGAGGAGAGAGTGCCGAAGGACAAACAAGCGCAGAGCGAGAAGATCAAGGTTACCGATCGCCGGATCTTCACGCCCGAAGGAGACATCCGTGAGGAGTTTCGGGACGAGGTGACTCCGGTCGAACCGAATCTGCGACCCCCGCCAGCTCCGGCGCCTTCCAGCGCACCGGCGTCCGAGGCAAAAGCAACGACCCTACGGCCGTCTGCGGAGCCCGCCGTAGGGCCGCCGCAGGGCGACCGACGTAAGAAAATGGCGGATAAAGCCGCAAACCCGGGAACAGCGTTCACCAACTTTATCGAGCCGCTGATCGCGCAGGCCTACATGAGTCTCGGAATGCTCCGAAACCCATACCAGCCGCAGACGGCAGTCGACCCCGCGGCCGCGCGCCAGATGATCGACATCATCAGCCTGCTCGAACAGAAGACGAAGGGCAATCTGACACAGGAGGAGAGCGACTTTCTTGCCACTCACCTGGGAGACCTGAAGCTCGCGTACGTCCAACGGACCAAGGCGATTTGATGACTCGACGACTGCTCTCAGGCCTGCTGCTGATGGGTATTTCGGCAGCGGTGTTCCCGCTTCGCGCTGAGCAGTCGGCGCCGCGCGAGATCTGGCCACAGGCCGTCGCCGCGGCCACCTCAGGCGACATCGAGACGGCCAAGGCCAGGACCTCGGCGCTCATCGACACGGGAAAATCATTCGGTCTGCGAACCTACCCGGTGTTCGCAGAATCGGCCGCTGCGCTCGCTCGTCAGACGTCAAAGTCGAACGCAGCGCTTTCGGACTGGGCCGCGGCGACCGCACAGCAGCTCGATCCCACGTCGCCCGACGTGGCCTTCACTCTCGCCGACCGCGCGCGCGATCTGGGCAAGTGGCCCGAGTGCCTGGCCCTGCTCGGGGGCGGCTATCTGCGGATCTTCGAGAACTATCGATCGCTGATCCTGACGCGGTCCGACAACGTGATCGTCTTCTGCTTCGCCGTCGGACTGGCCGCCGCCGTCCTGGCGCTGGTGCTGTTCCTTCGTTACGGCCGCTCCGCCACGCACGACTTTCGCGAGGTGCTCGGCCGCCGCCTGCGCGGAGGGTCCGTCACGGTCTTCGCGGTGGCACTTCTGTTTCTCCCGATCTTTCTCTGGCTCGGCCCTCTGTGGCTGATGTTCTACTGGTTCATTCTCTTCTTCGGTTACGCCTCCGTGGCAGAGCGCGGTCTCATCGTACTCATGACGATTCTTCTGGCCCTGGTGCCGATCGCGCTGGACTTCGAAGCGAACAGCATCGCCGGAGTCGACAGCCCCATAATCCTGGCGGCCGCCGCCAGCCGCGATCACGCCTATCAGCCCGAGGCGCTGCGGCGCCTGCAGGAGCTCTCGGCCCTGGCCGGCGAGAATGCCACGGTCTCACTTCTTCTGGGCAACATGCAATTGCACGAAGGAAGCGAATCGCAGGCCGCCGTTCAATATCGAAAGTCCAGCGAGCTGAGCGACACGGCCGGCGTTCATATCAACCTCGGCAATCTGCACTTCCTCAACAATGACTTCAGCGCCGCCATCACGGAATACGAGAAGGCCGAGCAGATCGATCCGAATCTGGCCATCGCCTACTACAACCACTCAGTGGCCAGCGGCGAGACGTACAAGTTCGACGAACAGGGGCGGATGATCGACAAGGCCAAGAAGATCGATCGCAGCCTGATCGACCGTCTCCTGTCCAGCCCTCCCTCTCAGAAAGTCGTGATGTACCAGCCCTCGATGTCCGAGGCCTGGAAGCTTTCGCAGCAGATCGCGCGGAAGGGGTCGGCCCGCGAGCTGTTCGGAAACTATTCGTACTTCGATCCGATGGTCAGCGCCTTGAATCCGATGACCATCGGCGCCCTGCTCAGCCTGTTGCTGGCCATCGTGCTCTGGTCGAAGCGCAAACACAGCGGCTTTGCCGGCTCCTGCATCAAGTGCGGACGGACGTTCTGCCACCGATGCAAGTCCGCGCGCGAGAGTGCGACATACTGCACGCAGTGCATTCACATCTACCTCAAACGCGACGGCGTCTCCAACGACACCAAGAGGTTCAAGCTCGACGAGGTGCACAGCCACCAGACGTCCATGACGCGGCGTAATCGGCTGCTGGCCACGTTTCTGCCCGGCTCGGCGCAACTCCTCGAGGGCAGAACCACCGCCGGCGCCGTCGCGCTCGTGCTGTTCTCTGCTCTGCTCGGATATGCCCTGCTCGTCGGCCGGCTGGCGCCGGTGTTCAATCCCGGAGACACCGCGCGGCTGGTGACAAGCGGCGTTGCCGTGCTGTTGATCGTCATCCTGTGGGTTTCCGTATCGTTCCCTGTCTACAGGCGGAAAATGATCGTCTGAGAATCTATGGCTCTTGAAGGCACACTCAAGGACTTCAGCCTTGCCGACATCTTTCAGCTGATCGGCCTGCAGCGAAAAACCGGCGTTCTGACCCTGCGCGGAAAGGACGACACGGTCACCGTGACATTTCTAGAAGGCAAGGTCGTCGGCGCCGACTCCCTGAACCGGCGCCTGGACACCCGGCTCGGTCACGTGCTGATGAAGAACGGCACGCTGACCAACGAACAGCTCAACCGCGCGCTGGAGATCCAGAAAGAGACCCTGCAGAGGCTCGGCTTCATCCTCACGCATTACGGGATCATCTCGGCCGATGCGCTCAAGGAAGCCATCCAGCAGCAGATCGGGCAGGTCATTTATCGCCTCTTTCGCTGGAAGGATGGCGAGTATCACTTCTCCCAGGAGACCACCATCGAGTACGACCGCGACAACGTCGCGCCGATCTCCGCCGAGTCGATCCTGATGGAAGGCGCCCGGATGATCGACGAATGGCCGATCATCGAGAAGCGAATCCGCTCGTATGACATGGTCTTCAAGCGCAAGCAGACGAATCAGGAATTCGTCGTGGTGGGAGCGGACGAGGCGGACGAAGTCGATTTCGACGAAGGCTCTCCCGGCGCCAAGAAGAAAAAGGGACGCGACGACAAGATCCGAATTTCGCAGGAAGAGAAAACCGCCCTGGACCTGGTCAACGGAACGGCCACCGTTGGGGACATCGTCGAGGGTAGCAAGCTCTCGGAGTTCGACACCAACAAAGCGCTCTACGAGCTCGTCACGCGCGATCTCATCGAAGAAGTGCGGCGCAGCGGAGCGGCCGTGGTGTCATCGGAATTCACGGCGCCGGTGGACGAAAGCGCCGTGGCGGAGACCCCGGTGCCGCTGCCACTCGTGCTCATTCTGGTCGTCGCGGCCGTGGCCTCGATCATCACCTCCTTCCTCAATCCCCTGAACACACTCGATCCCTTCAAGCGGCAGACGTCTTCGGTGGAAGAGGCCAAGAGATCGATCTCCCTGCAGAGAATTCAGGAGATCGGAAACGCAATCGAGGAATTCAGCCTGGCAACCGGGCGCCTGCCCACGCGACTCTCCGACCTGGTGCCGTCTTTCGTCGCTCAGAACACGCTCTATGATCCGTGGGGCAACAGCTACCGCTACCTGGTGCAGCCGGAGAAGTACCTCGTGATCGGCTTCGCCGCCGACGGAAAGCCGGACACCGCGCTTTTCCTCTCCCACAGCATCGGCGGCGGGCCGGTGACCACGCAGATCCGCCAGCAACGCGGGGGCATCGAGCTCGTGCCGGACTCGGGCGGCGGGAACTAGTAGGCGGTTGCCGGTTGCCGGTGAGAATCACACGCATTCAACCGACTCTCATCCCGACCCTGAGCCTGCCGAAGGGGAGGGATCCCCTCAGCTGACACGCTCATCGCTCATGCCACGGGGATCCCTTGCTCTGCTCGGGATGACAAGAGCGAACGCACTACGCCAGCGCAAATCGCCGCAACGCCGTGTGCCTTGCTCCTTTCGGCGAGAGCTCGCTCGAGTAAAGGACAATTTCTGAGATCGGGAATGGTTCCGACCGATACGTGGACAGCGCACTCTCCAGCAGGCGTACGTCTTCGGCGCGCCATCGATCCTTGACTCGGGCAAGAGTCAGGTGCGGCCTGAAGGGCTTCTCATCGAAGGCAATCTTCTGCTTCGCCAGAGCGCGCCGAACCACTTCGGCAATCCGCACCAGCGGCTCGTCCGGCTCGATTCCCATCCAGGCCACGCGCGGCCGCCTCTCGTCAGGAAAGAATCCGCACCCGCTCAAACGCGCTTCGAAGGATGACTCGGCCGCCAGGTCCGGTCCGAGCTGTCCCGCTATGGCATCCGGCACATCCGACTCCTGGTCGCCGAGGAACGCCATCGTCAGATGCTGCGCTTCCGGTCGCGTCCACGACGCGACCGGCATGAGCGAACGGGCTTCGCGCACTGCGCGGTCGAGACCGGCCACGATGTCCGCGGGCAGAGCCGCCGCGATGAAGAGGCGCATTACTTCGGCTGGCGATCGGCCTGCCCGGCCAGAAACTCAGGCGTGAAGATCTCCGAGATCTGCTTTTCCGTGAGAAGCTTCCTGGAGCGAAGCAGATCCGGGATGGACGTGCCGCTCCTGGCCGATTCCTTCGCGATTTCCGCCGCGCGGGCGTATCCGATCAGCGGATTGAGCGCCGTGGCCAGCGCGGGAGAGCTGATGTAGTAAGCCTCGCACTGGGCGCGATCCGCTTCGATCCCGCTGATGCACTTCTGCACGAACACCGGCAGGTAGTTCTTGAGGATGTCGATGCAGAAGAGGATCTCGTAGGCCATGAGCGGCATCATCACGTTCAGCTCGAGCTGTCCCGCCTGCACGGCGAACGAGATGCTGATGTCCGATCCGATGATGTGGAAGCAGACCTGATTCATGGCCTCCAGCATCGAAGGGTTGACCTTCCCGGGCATGATCGACGACCCGGGCTGAACGCTCGGAAGGGTGATCTCCGCCAGGCCGGTCTGCGGTCCGGACGCCAGCAGGCGGAGGTCGTTGGCGATGCGCGTGAGCTCCAGAGCGAGGTTGCGCAGCGCCGTCGATACGGCGGCCACAGGCAACTGCGACTGCATCGACTCGCGCAGGTCCTCGATCGGCGATAGATCGAGGCCCGTGAGCTCTCGGAGATACCGCACCACGACGTAGCGGTAGCCCACCGGCGTGTTGATGCCGGTACCCACAGCGGTGCCTCCGATCCCCAGCTCGCGCAGCTCGTCGGTGGCATCGGCCAGCAGGCGCGTGCCGCGACGCATGGCCGCGGAATAGGCATGGAACTCCTGCCCCAGAGTGATGGGAACGGCGTCCTGAAGGTGTGTGCGGCCGGACTTGATGACGTCCTGGAACTGCTCCCCTTTCTCATCGAGGGCGAAGATCAGGCGATCGAGCTGCGGGAAGAGCTCGCGCAACAGCATCATCGTGGCCAGCCGGATGGCCGTCGGAAAGACGTCGTTGGTCGACTGGGCCATGTTCACGTGATCGTTCGGATGGACCGGCTTGTACTCGCCGATCTTGCCGCCCAGTTTCTGGTTCGCCAGGTTTGCGATCACCTCGTTGCAATTCATGTTGAACGAGGTGCCGGCGCCGGCCTGGAAAACGTCGACCACGAACTGATGGCGATACTTCTCGGATACGTAGCTGGCAGGCACGAGAAAAGGGACGGCCTGAATGTCGTCGGCGCCCTCTTCCTCCTGCTCCTTTTTCGAGGACTTCCTGCCGGCCTTCGACAACTTCGCGAACTTCTTCTCATCGTCGCCCAAAAGCTCGTCACAGGCGTCGCTGATCGCTTCGGCCATCTTCCGGTCCATCTCGCCGAGCTCGAAGTTGGCCAGGGCCGCTGCTTTCTTCAGGAGGATGAAGGCACGGATGAAAACGGGGTGCTCGCGCAATCCGCTGATCGGATAGTTCTCGACGGCCCGCTGCGACTGCGCTCCGTACAACGCGTCTGCAGGAACGCGCACTTCTCCCAGAGTGTCTTTTTCGATTCGCACCGCGTTCTTTTTCGATGTGGCCATTCGCTCTCCGTAAGGTCAGCTTACCGGTCATTTTCAATTTCAATTCTCGATTTTCAACTCCGTTCCCCGCAAGCGCCGCAGCAGCAGAAAGCGCGCAACCGGTCGAACGTCCAGATTCCCCACTTGTGCCCGTCAGCCCAGTTGGGCTGCAGCGCATAGTTGCCGACCTGCTCGATCGACGGCAGCAGAAACGAGGCCTCGCCATAACGCGGCGCAGGACCGGCCGACATGCGGCCGAACAGATCGGGCTCGCCGGAGCATGCGGCGCAGGGACAGGCTCTGCGCAACGCCTCCAGCGGATAGTATGATTCATGGCCGTCGTCCCAGACCACGACCAGCAGATCACCCAGAACCTGATACGAGGCGGGCCGCATCGGCCGCGGAGAATATCAGCTGTCAGCTCTAAGCTCTAAGCTCTAAGCTTTTAGCTCTTGGCTCTTCGGTCTTGGCGTTTTCAGTTCAGGCTCCCCAAGAGCTAAGAGCTTTTCGACCTTAGAGCTTAGAGCTTAGAGCTTAGAGCTGACCCCCAAACATGCCCACCTACAAACTCACCATCGAATACGAAGGGACCCGTTACTCCGGCTGGCAGACTCAGGGCAACACGCCGAAGACCGTACAGGGTCATCTGCTGCGGGCGGCCAAACAGGTCCTCAGTGACGTCGAGGTCGGAGGGGCCGGACGGACCGACGCGGGCGTTCACGCCATCGCTCAGGTCGCTCACCTGCGCACGCGCCTCTCCCCAGCGCCGGAACAGATGGCCCGCAAGATCAACGATCTGCTGCCGCACGACATTCACATCCTGCGCGCGGAACGCGTCGCGGACGGATTCCATGCCCGGCATGACGCCGTCAGCCGCATCTACCTGTACCAGATCAGCCGTCGCCGCACCGCCTTCGCCAAGCCGTTCGTCTGGTGGATCAAGGACGAACTGGACGTCGAAGCGATGAAGACCGCGTCAGCGCACATCATCGGCAGGCAGCATTTCGGCGCGTTCACGGACAAACGCCTGGCGGCGGAAGACTCCCGCGTGGTGGTCGTGGAGACCGTCGAGGTGCGGGAGTGGGACGACCTCATCCTGATCAGGATCAGCGCCTCGCACTTTCTCTGGAAGATGGTGCGCAAACTGGTCGCCGCTCTGGTCGAAGTTGGCCGCGGCACGATCAAGCCCGCCGCATTCGCTGCGCTTCTCACTCCCCAGGCGGCAAGCTTTCAACCGACGGCTCCCCCCTCCGGCCTCTTTCTCGAGGCAATCACCTATGAAGGCGAGCAGTACCGCAAGCCGCTCGAGCCGGTGGCGCCCGTCAGAACCCCGCCATCCCTGTCGTCCGGCAGGAGGCGCCGTGACCGAGCGTGAGCTGATCGATCGTCTCAAGGCCAGCTTTCCCGCCCGCAAGGCGGAAGTGGGCATCGGCGACGACGCCGCCATCGTCCAGTCGACCGGGCGGCTCGTCGTCACAAACGACATGCTCATCGAGGATGTCGACTTTACTGCTTCGATCCCCGCGCGATTCATCATCCGCAAGAGTCTGGCGGCGAATCTGTCCGACCTGGCGGCGATGGGGGCGCGGCCTCAATGGTTCGTTCTCGCCCTGGCCCTCCCCTCCTCATTTCTCGCTTCCTTTGAGGAAATCGTCGAAGCGCTTCGCCAGGCATCCGAAGAGCACGCCATCGAACTGATCGGCGGCGACCTGTCGAGCGCGACAAAGCTCGTCGTCTCGATCACCGCAGCCGGTTCCATCGACGAAGGTTCCGCGCCTCTGCTGCGCAGCGGCGCCCGGGCGGGCGACCGACTCTATCTGAGCCGGCCGATCGGCGGAGCCGCGGCAGGATTGCGCCTTCTCGAGTCAGGCTGGCGGATCCAATCCGACGGCGTCGTCACAGCGCCCTCGTCAACGCGAAGCATCGGCTACGCGCTGCGTGAATTCGCCAGCTCTGCCATTCGTCGTCAGGTCGATCCGGAACCGGAGGTGAAACTGGGCCTGGCCCTCTCGGCCAGTGGTCTGGCAACCTCATGCATCGACGTTTCGGACGGCTTGTCTACCGACCTTCGTCACTTGTGCGAGGCGTCAGGCTGCGGGGCGCAAGTAGAGCGCGAGCGAATCCCGGTCTTTCAGGAGCTGGCGGCATCAGCCCCGGCGCTCGGAATCAATGCTGCGGAAGCGGTCCTGCACGGAGGCGAGGAGTTCGCTCTGCTCTTCACCTCGTCGCAGCGCGAGTCGGAGCTGAGCCGCCTCCTCGGCCGTCCGGTTTACGCCATTGGCAGGATGACTGCGGATCGATCGATCGTGCTGCGGTCCGGAGATCAGCTCACACCTTTTCTCGCCGGAGGGTTTGATCATTTCGCAGGAGAAAAGCCAGCGCGCTAAGCGCGGCGCGGCGCGATCATCGACAGCGCCGAGGCGATAAATGCGCCGATGCCCAGCGATCGCCGGATCTTGCGAGCCCGACTCCAGTTCCGCGTGAGCGATTGCGATCGATCGCTGGGGTAATCCACCGGAGCATGCGCCGCCAGCTCGCGGTTGATCGGAACCGTAACCATCACCGTGGTGGCCAGCACGCCGACCAGACCGAGCGTGGCCACGGAGTCGAGAAGGCGTCGGGCCCGTGTCTGATCTCTGGAACCCACCAGAAGCGTCACGGACGTGGCCAGCGCGACCGGCCCGATGGCGTTGAAATACGCAAAAGAGGGAGGTGCTTCGTCCTCGCCGGTCGAACCTTCGTATTGCCACCCCGGAACGAGCGCGGCATCGCCGAAGCCGATGGAACCGGCCAGCAATCCCGATGTCGTGAGGTTCACGAATCGAAGCACAGATTCGAGGCGCGTGTTCATCAAAGCATCCAAAATTTGTGGGACCCGAAATAAGAGTACACCGCTCGTTCGGTTTCGCAAATAGTTTGAGGCAGTAGGCAGTAGGAGGATGAGTCGGGTGACAGACTCGCGCAGAGGGTTTACTGCCGACTGCCTGCTGCGTTCTGCCGACTTCTACTGCTTCACATCCTCGAGCTGCTTGATGCGGCTGACGATGTCGCGATAGTTCGAGTTGATCCCGTAGACCTCGAGGAACGCCTTGTGCGCGTTCTGCGTGTCGCCCACCTCGACGTACGCCGACCCGAGGTCGTAGAGCAGACCCATATGCTCCTCTTCCCTGATCTCCGGGATCTCCAGGCCCTTCCTGTACCACTTGATGGCCAGCTGCGGCATGCCCTTTTCCAGGAAGCAGAGGCCGAGCATCGAAGCGCACTCCACGGCGCGCTTGGGATCCTTCGAGGCCAGCTGGAACTCACCAATGGCCTCGTCGGTCAGTCCCATCTCCTTGTAGGCGATGCCGAGGTTGTAGTGGGTGTCGTAGTCTTCGCTGTCCAGCTGCTGTTCGACGCCCTTCTTGAATTCCTTGAAGATCTCCTCGAGCGATTGCTCCTCTTCCGAGAGCGACATCATGTCGGCATCGTCGCTGAGCTCTTCCTCCAGCTCGGCAGCCAGATCGAAGAAGTTGTCCTCGTCGGCAAAGAGATTTTCTTCCTGCGCGGCGGCCGCCGGCTGAGGGGGCGGCGGTGGGGCAGCGGCCTTTGCCGGCGGAGGCGGTGGAGCCGCAATAGTAGTGGTGATCTCTTCCTCTTCGAGCAGGCCGGAAGTGATGTCCTTGTCGAAGTCGATGATCTCCGGCGCTGCTTCGGCCGCGGCACTGCGTGCAGCTTCGATCCGTTCGGATCGCTCCGCGAGATCGGTACTGTCCGGATACCGCTCCAGAAGCGCATCGATTTTTTCGCGCGCCTCGTCGAAGAGCTCCTGCCCGATGTAGAAGTCGACCTCTCCGAGCTCCTCCGCCGTCGGTGCTTCCACCGCGGGCGACGACTCGGCTTCAACGCCGTAGAAGGGTTCAGGCGTCGAGATTTCCTCGAGCACGATCGGAGAGTCGTCGGCTGGCTGGTCGAGCTGGATCTCGATTCCGTCGTCGCTCTCCAGCTCGAAGGTCGTTTCGGATTCTTCCGGCTCTTCTACGACGGGCGGCCGCGGCGCTGGCTTGGGTGGCGCTGCTGCCGGCTTGGGCGGCGCAGGT
>CAAGKR010153255.1_pt1 | contig 11929 bp, 8 predicted proteins | sample 2556971 | NCBI WGS metagenome assembly CAAGKR01 (sample SAMEA5207829, study PRJEB30636) | soil metagenome | biome: forest; feature: boreal; material: soil | place: USA | collected 2011-09 | depth 1 m
GCGCCGATTTCTCGAGCGGAAGATACGCGAGGCCGATCGGTTTTTTCAATGTCGGCGAGTACGTCCCACTGGTCACGACGCCGATTTCCTCCTTGCCGTCGACCACCGGGTAGCCGTGGCGGGCGATGCCACGATCGACCATTTCGAATCCCACCAGCTTGCGTCGCGGTCCTTCGACGCGCTCTCGATCGAGCACGTCGCGACCGAGGAAGTCGCCTTTCTCCAGTTTCACGATCCATCCGAGGTCGGCCTCCAGGGGGGTGGTGGAGTGGTCAATATCGTTTCCGTAGAGCGCCATCTTCGCTTCGAGCCGCAATGTGTCCCGGGCTCCGAGGCCGCACGGCTTCGCCTCGCCGCGCTCGATCAGCTGCCGAAAAATGGGCGGACCGTCCTCCGGCGCGACGTAAATCTCGAAGCCGTCTTCGCCGGTGTAGCCGGTGCGCGAGACGATCGCCGGTGCACCGTCAACAATTCCGCGGCTGAAGTGGTAGTACTTCATCGTTGAGAGATCCAGATCCGTGTGCGGTTGCAGAATTCGCTGTGCGTTGGGACCCTGCAGCGCGAGCTGCGCATAGTCGGCGCTGACATTGCGTACTTCAACGTCCATTCCCTTCGCGCACTCCAGCAGCCACTCATAGTCTTTGTCCACATTCGAGGCGTTGACGACGACAAAGAAATCGTCCGGTGCGATCTCGTAGACGAGAATGTCGTCGACGAAGCCCGCGGTGGGGTAGAGCAGGCCGTTGTACTGTGCCCGTCCGGCCTCGAGCTTCGAAACATCATTGCATGTCGTGCGCTGCAGGAGCGACAGCGCCTGCGGACCTTTGACTGTGATCTCGCCCATGTGCGAGACGTCGAAGAGGCCGGCGCGCGTCCGCACCGCCTCGTGCTCCTCGAGAATACCGGAGTACTGCACGGGCAGCTCCCAGCCGCCGAAGTCGACCATCTTTCCGCCGAGCTCGTGCTCGAGGGCATTGAGTGGAGTTTTCTTGAGCGGTTGCTCGGCCACATCGGTCCCGAGAAGACGGGCTAAACTAACACAGGAGCGGCGGGCGTGAAGAACGAGATCGGCGATTTCCTCGACTACCTCACGTACGAACGTAACGTCTCCATCAATACAGTCACCGCGTACCGCGACGACCTCGAGTCGTTCGTCTCCTTTCTCTGCGACGACTACTTCACGATGAGCCGCGAGATGCTCGACTGGCGCAAGGTCGATCGCCTCACGGTGCGGTCGCACCTCGCGTTCATGGCGCGGCAGAAACTGAGTCGGGCATCGATGGCGCGTCATCTCTCCACGCTGCGGACATTCTTCCGCTTCCTGATGCGCGAAGAGATTGTCGAATCAAATCCAGCGCGCACAGTGACGACGCCGAAGCGCGAGAAACATCTGCCGTCCGTGTTGCAAACATCGGATGTGGAGGTGTTGTTCGAGCAGCCGGACCTCTCCGACGATCTCGGTCTGCGCGATCGCGGCTGGCTCGAATTGCTGTACGGCTCCGGCCTGCGCATCAGCGAACTCGTGGGGATCGACATCGACGACGTCGAGTTGCGCGGACGCCTGGTGAAAGTCCGCGGCAAGGGAGGGAAAGAGCGCATCGTTCCATTCGGGAGCAAAGCGGAAGATGCGCTCCGCGCGTGGCTGCGCGTCCGGAAGGCGCCGCCGGACGAGGCTGCGTTATTCGTCAACTATCGCGGTGAGCGCATCACTGCACGCAGCGTGCGGCGCCTGTTCGATCGCTACGTCCGTGCGGCGTCGCTGCGCGAGGGCATCTCACCGCACACGCTGCGACACTCCTTCGCCACGCATCTTCTCAACGCCGGCGCCGATCTCCGCGCCATCCAGGAACTCCTCGGCCACGCCTCGTTGTCCACGACCCAGAAGTACACACACCTCAACGACTATCAATTGCTGGCGGTGTATAAGAAGGCCCACCCGCGGGCCTGACGATGCCGAACCGGCTGGCAAAAGAAACTTCGCCCTACCTTCTCCAGCATGCGCACAACCCGGTGGAGTGGTTTCCGTGGGGAGAAGACGCGTTCGCCAAGGCGCGCACCGATGACAAGCCGGTTTTTCTCTCGATCGGATATTCCGCGTGTCACTGGTGTCACGTGATGGAGCACGAGTCGTTCGAAGACGACGAAGTGGCGTCGATCCTCAACGAGCGATTCGTCTCCATCAAAGTCGATCGGGAAGAACGGCCCGACATCGACTCCATCTATATGCAGGCCGTGCAGCTGATGACGGGCCACGGCGGGTGGCCGATGTCCGTTTTTCTCACGCCCGAGGGCGGGCCGTTCTACGCGGGGACGTATTTCCCGCCTGACGATCGCCATGGCATGCCGGGATTCAAGCGCGTGCTGATGCACGTGTCGGAGGCATATCGGTCGCGGCGCAACGACGTGGATGCCGCGTCGGCGGAAGTCATCCAGGCGATCGGCAGCTCGCTCGCGGCGGGCGCCAAGTCGACCATCGATCATCATGCCCTGGATCGCGCGGCTGCGCGGATCGCCCAGAGCTACGACCCCGTCCATGGGGGTTTCGGCGGCGCGCCGAAGTTTCCGCCGTCGATGACGCTCGACTTCCTGATGCAGGTGGCCAATCGGACGAACGACCGTCAGTTCGACGACATCATCACGAATACGCTCACGAAAATGGCTCGGGGCGGCATGTACGATCAGATCGGCGGCGGCTTCCACCGCTATTCGGTCGATGCGAGGTGGCTCGTTCCGCACTTCGAAAAGATGCTGTATGACAACGCGCTGCTCGCACGTCTTTACACGCGAGCGTGGCAGTGGAAGAAGAATCCGTTCTTCGCCTGCATCGCCAACGAGATCCTCGGATTTGTCCAGCGCGAGATGACTTCGCCGCAGGGCGGCTTCTACTCCACGCTCGACGCGGATAGCGACGGAGAGGAAGGGAAGTTCTACGTGTGGACGCGCGCGGAGGTGATGCAGATTCTCGGCGACGAAGAGGGCCGCATCTTCTGCGCACTCTATGACATCACCGATCAGGGCAACTGGGAAGGACACAACATTCTCAATGTTCCGCGCGATCCGGAGAGTGTCGCCGCGGATCTCGGCATCACGCTCGAGCAGCTCTCCGACATTGCTGCTCACGGGAAGTGCAAGTTGTACGGAGTGCGCGCGCAGCGAGTATGGCCGGCGCGGGACGAGAAGGTCCTGACGGGTTGGAATGGCTGGATGCTCGCCGCGTTCGCCGAGGCACAGTTGGCGTTCGGACGATATGAGGAGACGGTGCGCCGCAACGCCGACTTCCTGCTCGCGCGGATCGAGGACGGCCGCATCATCCGACACGCGCACATCAATGGCTTGCTGGAGGATTACTCCGGCGCTGCGTGGGGGCTCACGCTCGCGTATGAAGCTCTCCACGATCGTCGATATCTCGATGCCGCCCGCGCGCTCATCGATCAGATCCTCGTCCGCTTCATCGATGAGGAGAATGGCGGCTTTTTCGATACCCCGATCGATCACGAGAAGCTCATCACGCGTCCGAAGGACCTGTTCGACAACGCCACGCCTTCAGGCACCGCGGTGGCCTGCGACGTACTGTTGCGCCTCGCGCTCCTGTTTGGCCGCGAGGAGTACGCGCATGTCGCCACTGGCGCGCTCGAGTCAGTCGCTCCCCTGGCCGAGCGTTACCCAGCCGGCTTCGGCTTTCTTCTCGGAGTCGCAGAGTGGCGCGCCGCTCAGCCGAAAGAGATCGCGATCACGGGCGCCATTGACGATCCGACGTTCCAGGCGCTGCGCCGAGTGGTCGGCGAGAACTTCGTGCCGCATCGCGTGCTCGTCGCCGGCAAGGGCTCCTCTGAGCTTCCGCTGATGCAGCACCGGCCCGCCGACAAGGTGATGGCATACGTCTGCGAGGCCTACATGTGCACGGAGCCGACCGACGCGCCTGAGCGGCTCGTCGAGCTGCTGTCGCTTCAGGCGTAGCGTTCACGGTGTTTTCGGCACGAGTACCCAATCGGTTTTCGCCGGTGCGCTTTCATTGCCGCTCTTATCGATCGCGGTGATCTCGTAGTAGTACGAAATGCCGAGATCCACGCCGGTGTCGCGGTAGTAGGTCGTCGTGATCGGGGTTGGCGTCAAGGGAAGGGGCTTCGACATCGTGCTGATCGGAATCCCAGAGCCCTCGATTCGATAGACCTTGTAGCCGGCGAGATCGGCCACCTCCACCGGATCCCAGACGAGTCGGATGGCACCGGTCTCCACGAGCGCGGTGAGTCCCGTCGGCGTCGCAGGCGGAACGAGATCCTTGAATGTTACGGTGACCGCGGATGACGGATCGCTCTCGATTCGTGGCGGACCCGCGGCGCCGACAGCCGTGACGCGATACTCGTAGGTTCCGTATGGCGGTGCATCGGTGTACGTCGTCTGCCCGATCGGCGCAGAGTTGATCGGCGCTGTCAGCTCGTCAGCCGTCTGCCCCTGTGCCACTCGGTAGACGTTGTAGCCGGTGATTCGCGGCTTTTCGCTTCCGCTGACGACGGCCTGCGGCGCTTGCCAGGCCAGCGCAATACCCTCCGGTTTCGCCGTCGCCACGAGATTCCCCGGAGGCACCGGCACATCGAGCGGCACAATCGTCGCGAGATTCGACGAAGCTCCCGTCGCCGTGTTCGTCTCCGTCCCCACGGCGTAATCGAGACGCACAGGACGGCCATCCGAAGTGTGAAACGGCGGTTCGTCCTCGTACACGAGTCGAGCGCCTACGGTCGCGGTCGGCAGGTTGGCGCCTTCTATGCTGTCCAGTCTCTGTCTGAGCTTCGCAAATTGAGTCGGTCCGGGAGCCGGAACTTTCGCGAAAAGAGCCAGGGCCGGCGGGATCGTCGTATCGATGTCGCCCGGCAGAAGTGTTGTTATGTCGCGGGGCGGCTGGGTCACCGGCAGCTCCTCGACGTAGCGGTACACGACCACGCGTCGGACGCCAGTCAGCTTCTGGCCCGCCGTAGTAAGCGACGGATAGCTCCAGGAGAGAATTACTTTGGTACCACGCTGTGCTACAACGAGATCGCTGGTGGCCTGCGGAATGATGGGGACGGGCGGATGCGGATCGCCGCGTTTGCCGCAAGCGAAAAGCAACAACGTCAGGATCACGCCCGCTTTTCTCACGCACGGATTCTAACGGACAACGAACAACGGAAAACGGACAACAGACATGTGCGGAATCATCGCTTACGTCGGAACTCGCGACGTCGTGCCGGTTCTCATCGGCGGTTTGAAAAAGCTCGAGTATCGGGGCTACGACAGCGCCGGAATCGCGGTTGTGAACGGACACGGTGTCGATGTCGTACGCGCCGAGGGGAAGCTGTCGAACCTCGAGGCGAAGCTGAAAGAGAACCCGATCAAAGGCTCATTCGGCATGGGCCACACACGGTGGGCCACGCATGGAAAGCCGAATGAGAACAATGCGCATCCGCATCGAGACTGCACGGGCAAGGTCGTCGTCATCCACAACGGAATCATCGAGAACTTCCTCCCGCTGAAGCAGCGACTGCAGAAGGCGGGACACCAATTCAAGACGGAGACAGACACCGAGGTGGTGGCGCATCTCATCGAGGAGAAGCTGAAGGGCGGTACGAAGTTCGTCGACGCCGTGAAGAAAACACTCAAGGAGCTCGAAGGCCACTACGCGCTGGTGATGATCGACGGCAATGAGCCGGGGACGATGGTTGCCGCCAAGCAAGGTCCACCGCTCGTCATCGGCCTCGGCGAAAACGAGAACATCATCGCCTCCGACGTCGCTCCGCTGCTCGCCTACACCAGGAACATCATTTACCTGGAGGACGGCGAATACGCCGTCGCCGATCAGAAGAACGTTCGCGTCTTCGACCGCAACGACAAACCAGTCGACCGCCCGCCGAAAAGAATCATGTGGGATGCCGTCATGGCCGAGAAAGAAGGCTATCGGCACTACATGCTCAAGGAAATCCACGAGCAGCCGCGCGCCGTGCGCGACACGTTCAACGGCCGGATGTTCGAGGAGTCGGGCGAGATCTTTTTTAACGATCTCCAGCTCACCACCGACGACTGGTCGAAGATCAAACGCGTCCACGTCGTGGCATGCGGGACGTCATGGCATGCAGGCCTGATCGGAAAGTTCCTGCTCGAAGATGCCGCGCGCATTCCGATCGAAGTCGACTACGGCTCGGAGTATCGCTACCGCAATCCCATCGTCGACGAGAACACGCTGGTGATCGGGGTAACGCAGTCGGGCGAGACTGCCGATACGATCGCCGGCATGAAGGAGGCGAAAGCAAGGGGCGCGAAGCTCTTCACGATCTGCAACGTCATCGGCGCCGCGGCTACGCGCATGTCGGATGGTGTCATCTACACGAACGCTGGACCGGAAATCGGCGTGGCGTCGACGAAAGCGTTCACCACACAGATCACGGCGTTCTATCTGCTCGCGCTCTACATCCGGCAGTTGCGCGGGGAGAATCGCGACGATCTTCGCTACGCGATGCACGAGATGGGCGTCATCCCGCACAAGCTGGAAACGATCCTGCGGAAGGAAAAGCAGATCGAAGAGCTGGCGCACAAATACTACAAGTCGCAGGATTTCCTGTTTCTCGGCCGCGGCGTGCATTACCCGATCGCTCTCGAGGGAGCGCTGAAGCTGAAAGAAATCTCCTACATCCACGCCGAGGGTTATCCCGCCGGCGAAATGAAGCACGGCCCCATTGCGCTCATCGACGAAAACATGCCCGTCGTCGCAGTCGCCACGCACACGCCGGTCTACGACAAAGTCGTCTCCAACCTGCAGGAAGTGAAAGCACGCGACGGAAAGCTGATCGTCATCTGCGACGAAGGCGACGATGCGATGAAGAAGTTGGCCGACGATGTGATCGAGATTCCGTGGACCGTGGAGCAGCTGCAGCCGATCCTGGCGGTCGTACCGATGCAGCTCCTCGCGTATCACGTGGCACTGCGCCGCGGATGCGACGTGGATCAGCCGCGGAACCTGGCCAAGAGCGTCACCGTCGAATAGGCCGAATGCTCGCGATTCTTTTTGCCGTCGCCGCGGCACTGCCGCGCTACTGGAGCGTGCATATCGACGTTCCGGCTCAACGCGCGGAGTTCGAGCGCATCGACCGCGAGCAGGCCGTCCTTCGCCACGACATCCTTGTCGCGCGTGACATCGAGCCGCTGCCCGCGTTCGCGATCTCCACGGCCGACGGCAAGTTCATGAGCTTCCGCCCGCGACAAACGATGTCGGAGTTTGACCGCCCTTCATCGATTCCAGACGAGGTTCGGGCGGAGATTCAGAAGAAGGCGGGACCGCTCGATGACACGATTCACCGCACGTTGCGCGAGCATCACAACGAAATCTGGGAGTTGCAGCGCGTGCCGACCCGCGTCGACAGCCGGCGGGCCCCGAAATACATCCGCCTCCGAACCGACTCCGTAAAGCCAGGAAGCGACAAGGCGTACGAAGCGGCGATGAAGCGCATCGCCGACGACTGCGAGAAGCGTGGAATCAGCGTGCTCGCGTTCTGGTCGGCGTACGGCGACGGCACGTACCGAACACTGTTCATGTCCGACACGCCTGTGCGCGTCGAGCGACTGCGAGAGCTCCTCCGCTCGACTCGCGAGGTTGACGCGACTGCCCGGCCTGACCTGACCGCGACCGACGCCGAGAACTGGCTCCCGTTCTAATCGCGGGTGATCCACCCGCCACCGAGACACAGGTCGCCGTCGTAGAACACGACGGCCTGACCGGGCGCGACGGCACGAAGTTTCTGCGCAAAGACAACGCGCGCGCGATGACCGGCGAGCGGCGTGACAGTCGCGGCTGCGTCGGCCGCTCGGGAGCGGACGCGCGCTTGCACCTCCACGGGCCCGCTAGGGATATCACTGATCCAATGCACCCGCTCGGCGATCAACTCATCGCGCTCCAGCGCTGATGCCGGACCGACGACCACGCGTCGGGTGACGGCATTGACGTCGAGCACGTAATTTCGCGACGGTGAGCCGCCGGCCTGCAAACCGCGCCGCTGTCCGATCGTGAAGTGATAGTAGCCATCGTGGTGACCGACAATGTTGTTGTCGACATCGACGATGTCACCGCCTTCCGCTCCGGCCTCGATCCCTGCTTCACGCTCGACAATCTTCGCGTAACCATCTTTCTGGGGAACGAAGCAGATCTCGTAGGACTCCTTCTTCCTGGCGACCGACAAGCCCGCCTGCGCCGCGATCGCTCGCACTTCCGGCTTGGTCAACTCGCCCAGAGGGAACATCGCGTCGCGGAGCTGATCCTGCGATAGCTCGAAAAGGAAGTACGACTGATCCTTCGCCAGGTCCTTCGCTTTGCGCAGTTCGAGACGATCGCCGTCCGTGGTGATGCGCGCGTAGTGGCCGGTGGCAATCTTCTCCGCGCCGATCGCCTGAGCCTTTTTGTGAAAGAGATCGAACTTCACGTGTGTATTGCAAAGGACGCAGGGACTCGGCGTTGCGCCGCTCAGATACGAGCGAACGAACGGCGCGATCACCTTCTCGTGAAAATTCTTCTCGAGATTCAGTGTGAAATGCGGAATCTCGAGCTTCCACGCCACTCGTCGCGCGTCCGCCAGATCATCGATGGTGCAGCACCCACCGTATGTCGAATCGGCGTTTGACAGGTTGTCGTACATCTGCATCGACAGCCCGACGACCTCATGTCCGCTGGACTTGAGAAGATACGCAGCCGTCGACGAGTCGACTCCGCCGGACATCGCCACTGCGATTTTCAAAACGTTTTCCTAAGCGCTGCAGCAGCTTGCGATATTCCGCGAGGCACTGAACATGCATGCGACTTTCTCGAGTGGTCCACTCGGAAACGAACGAAGGCGAACGGGTCATCTGTGTTCTCGTCGTTGACGACGACGTGAGCATCCGGCGGTTGATCGCCGCGGCGCTCCGCCGCGACGGCTACGCGTTCAGCGAGGCCGGCAATGGGAAGGAAGCGCTGGAGATCATGCGGCGCGATCATCCATCCGTCGTCGTGCTCGACCTGATGATGCCGATTCTCTCGGGATGGGATGTACTTAAAGAGCGGGCCCGCGATCCGGAACTGCAACAGATTCCCGTGATTCTGGTCAGCGCGGCGCGCGGACCGGAAGTCGCGGAAGCTGTTGACAAAGGCATCTGCGCGTTTCTACCGAAGCCGTTCGACATTGGCGCGCTGACATCGCTGGTTCGAAGCTGCATCGTTTTTCCTAAAATGCCGCCGGGCGACTCGCACGCGGTCTCTTAGACGGCCGCCGCCGCTACACTTTCACTTGCGCATCGATGACCGCAATCGCTGCCATGTTGACGATGTCATTCACGTCGACACCGCGTTGCAGCACGTGCACCGGCTTGGCCAGACCCTGAAGAATCGGACCGATCACTTCCGCCCCGCCCAGCCGCCACAAGAGTTTGTACGCGGCGTTCGCAGCATCAAGGTTCGGGAACACGAGCACGTTCGCGTCGCCCTGAATCGCACTCCACGGATAATCCGTCTGCGCGATGTAGGGCACGACTGCCGTATCCGCCTGCATCTCACCTTCGACGACGAGCTTGGGACACCGCTCCTTGAGGATGCGCACGGCGTCGCGGACCTTCTCCGAGTCAGGATGGATGGTTGATCCGAAATTGGAAAATGAGATCATCGCGACGCGCGGCTCCAGATTGAATCGCCGCGCGGTCTCCGCGCTCTGCTGTGCGATCTCCGCGAGTTGCTCCGCGTTCGGGTTGATGTTCACCGTGGTATCAGCGAATACGAACATCTGTCCCTTGAACATCAGCAGATATGCGCCGGAGACGTTCTTCACGCCGGGCTTGGTCTTGATGATCTGAAGCGCGGGGCGCACCGTCGCCGGGTAATAGGCATGCAGGCCGGCGATGACGCCATCGGCATCGCCTGCTTCGACCATCATCATGGCGAAGTAGTTGCGACTGTTCAGAATCCGCCGTGCGTCGGTCAGCGTGATTCCGCGGCGCAGCCGAAGCTGATAAAAGCGCTGCGCGTACGTCTCGTACTTCGGCGACTTCGTGATGTCAATGATCGAGATCTTCGTCCGATCGACGCCGTGCTTCTGGAGCAGCGGCTCGGCCACTTCGACTTTCACCAGAAGAATGGGATGCGCCAGTCCCTCGTCGATGAGGATCTTCGCCGCGCGGATGATCTTCTCCTGATCGCCTTCCGGAAAGACGATCCGTTTGGGATCGCGCTTCGCCTGGTCGTAAATGCTGTGCATCATTCCGCGGGAGCGGCCGAGGAGTTGCTCGAGACGGCGCCGATAGGCGTCGTAGTCGGTAATGGGCTCCTTGGCCACACCCGTCTCCGCAGCGGCGCGGGCGACCGCCGCCGGCACGTTGAGCAGAACGCGATAGTCGAACGGCTTGGGGATCAGATACTCGCGGCCGAAGGTGAATCGATCGGCGGCGTATGCGCGAAGCACCGAGTCGGGCACTTCTTCCTTCGCCAGATCGGCGAGCGCGCGCGATGCGGCGAGCTTCATCTCGTCATTGATCGTCGTGGCGCGGCAATCGAGCGCCCCGCGAAAGATGAACGGAAATCCGAGAACGTTGTTGACCTGATTCGGATAGTCGGAACGGCCTGTCGCCATGATCAAGTCGTCGCGAGCGGCCGTCGCTTCTTCATAGCCGATCTCCGGATCGGGGTTGGCCAAGGCGAAGACGATCGGATTCTTTGCCATCGAGCGAACCATTTCCGGAGTCACGATGCCGCCGACAGACAGCCCGATGAAAACGTCAGCGCCTTTGAATGCGTCGGCCAGCGTGCGCCGATCGGTGTCTGCCGCGAATTCCGCTTTATACGGAGTCATACCGACGGTGCGGCCTTTGAAAATCACACCCTGACTGTCCGTCAGAATCACGTTCTCTTTTTTCAGGCCCATCTTCAGATAGAGCCGCAGGCAGCCCATCGCGGCAGCGCCGGCACCGCTGATGACAACCTTCACTTTGCCGATTTTCTTGTTGGCAACTTCCAGCGCGTTTTCCAGCGCAGCCGCCGAGATGATCGCCGTGCCGTGCTGATCGTCGTGGAAGACAGGAATGTGCATCTCGCGCCTGAGCCGCTCTTCGATTTCGAAGCAGGCCGGCGCAGCGATGTCTTCGAGATTGATCCCGCCGAACGTCGGCTCCAGCACCTTCACGGCCCGGATGAACTCCTCGGTGTCCGTCGTGGCGATCTCGAGATCGAAGACGTCGATATCGGCGAATCGCTTGAAGAGAACCGCCTTCCCCTCCATCACCGGCTTGCTGGCGGCCGGACCGATATTGCCGAGGCCGAGAACGGCGGTGCCGTTGCTGATGACCGCGACGAGATTCGACTTGTTTGTGTATTTGTAGACCGCGTTCGGATCACGGGCGATCTCGAGGCAGGGCTTCGCCACGCCGGGCGTGTAGGCGAGGGCGAGATCGCGCTGCGTTGAGGTCGGCTTCGTCGGCACGACCTCGGTTTTGCCAGGGCGACCGCGGGAGTGGTAGTCGAGTGCCTCGTCGCGTTCCGCCATGGCGGGCGATTATAGAGTTGGACGGGCTGAGAGGCCGTCCCGCCGGGTTCTCAGCCCGGCTACACCGCTTTTCGCTTGCGCGGGGTCGGCTCTTCGCGCGGCGCAGCTTCCACACGCGCGCGGGCGGCCGGTCCGGCGATGTCATGCTTGCGCCCCGTCGCCTTGTTCCACGCGATGGCGACTGCGGGAACGATCGTCACGGTCGAGTACGTGCCGGCGATGACGCCGATCAGCAGGATCCACGCGAACTCATGGATCACTTTTCCGCCGAAGAGAATCAGGGCGATGAGCACGAGAACGACGGACCCGGAGGTCAGGATCGTTCGCGACAGCGTCTGGTTCATGGCCCGGTTGAGCTGCTCCTCGAGTGTCATGCGCGTCTTCAGCCTGCGGCGGTTCTCGCGGAC
>CAAGKR010281484.1_pt1 | contig 11927 bp, 10 predicted proteins | sample 2556971 | NCBI WGS metagenome assembly CAAGKR01 (sample SAMEA5207829, study PRJEB30636) | soil metagenome | biome: forest; feature: boreal; material: soil | place: USA | collected 2011-09 | depth 1 m
CCCTCGCATCGCAGCACCAAGTTGATCGTGCCATGAGGGCCGGCGACGTCGACGAAGTAGAGCTCGCGGGACCCCCCGCTCGCGGGGCGGGTCAGGTCGGTGATCGGGCCGCCCGCCGTCTCTTCCACCCACGCGCGGAGCGCGTCGTCCACGTGGTCCCTCCAACCGAAGGCTGCGGGGGCCGACCGGACAGACCCGCCCCTATGTGATTGACTCTGGCGATCCTGGAATTGTACAAGCGAAGATTCCCTCCATCGGAGGGAAGAACTAGGGGGACCGCATGCGGTTTCGGAGACCGTTCGTGAAGCTCGTCGTGCCGCTGCTGGCGCTCGGCGCCGCGGGGGCACTCGGTGCAACCTCGGTGAGCGCGTCAGTGCCGAGCCAGACGAAGGGCAACCTGGTGATCGGCCAGATCGTCCAGCAGACGTCGGCGGCGACACCGGGTCAGAAGACCACCGATTTGAGCGACACGCTGCAGGCCTGGGTCAAGATGGTGAACGCCAAGGGTGGTGCCAACGGCTACAAGGTCGTACTCAAGGTCGAAGACGATGGCGGCGACCCGGCGAAGGCCTCCGAGGCCATGAAGAAGCTCCTCGCCGCGAACGTCACCGCGATCGTCGGTGAGAACGCCACCACGACGGAGTCGGTCTGGGGGCCGCTTGCGACCGCGGCCGGTGTGCCGATCATCGGCGGTGGTGCGTACTCCACCAACTGGACGTCGAACCCGCTGTACTTCCCCGTCACGACGACGGCCATCCTCGACGGCCTGCAAGCCGGGGTGCAGAACGCGGCCGACAACGGCGTCAAGAAGCTCGGCGCCACCTACGACGCGGCAATCCCCGCGGCGGCCGCGGCCGCACCGCTGTTCGCGAACTACGCGAAGAAGTACGGTCTCACGTTCACCGATGGTCTTGCGGTGGACGTGCAGGGCGCAGACTTCACGGCTCAATGCGTGAGTTTCAAGCAGAGCGGTACCGAGGCCATTTACATCGCCTCTGGGGCCACCGAGCTCCCGCGGATGGCGCGTGACTGTGCCCGCCAGGGGTACAAGCCGATCTACCTCAGTGGTGACGGTGGTCTGGCGCAGGACGCCTTGATCAAGGATCCGGACATCAAGGGTGAGTACGCCGCCATCTACTCCTTCCCGTATACGGATACCAGCACGCCGGCGACGAAGGAGTTCCACAAGGCGATGGCCAAGTACGCGCCGAAGGTGCTGTCGGGTAACACCCGCCAGCCCGCGACGCAGATCTGGACGGCAGCCAAGGCCATGGAAGCAGTGGCAGGGAATCTCACTGCCGCGAATCCGACGGCCGCGGACGTCGTGCAGGGGCTCTACCAACTCAAGGACAACACTCTCCAGGGTCTCGCACCTCAACCCATCACCTTTACGGCAGGTTCCGAGAGCAACCCGCACATCAGCTGCTACTTCACGATGCAGACGAAGAACCACAAGGTCAGCTCGCCGAGCGGGATGAAGCCGACGTGCGTGAAGCAGACCTGACGCCGAACCGGTAACCACGATGCGGCCGGCGCGCGGTTACCGCGCGTCGGCCGCCTGGTCGCCGGCGTACAGCGAGAAGATCGTGTCCTCGTCGAGTTCGCTCGCGGGACCCGAGTACACGATCGTGCCCTGGTTCAGCAGGTAGACGGTGCTGGCGAGCGCGAGCGCGCGGCTGACGTACTGCTCCACGACGAGCAGGGCGACTCCCTGGTTCGCGAGTTTCTCGAGGAACTCGAAGATGTTGTCGACGACGAGAGGCGCGAGCCCAAGCGATGCCTCGTCGACGAGTACCACCTGTGGGTTCGACACGTACGCGCGCACGAGCGCGAGCATCTGCTGCTCCCCGCCGCTCAACGTGCCCGCGATCTGACGCTGACGCGCGCCGAGCACGGGAAACGTCTCGTTGGCGCGTTCGAACGCCTCGGATTCCTTCCCCTTCGCCGCGTCGAGGATCAGGTTCTCCCGCACGGTCAAGGACGGGAAGATGCCGCGACCTTCGGGGATATGGCACAGCCCGCGGCGGACGCGTTGGTACGGTCCGAGGCGCGTGATGTTGTCGCCGTCGAGCGCGACGGCGCCATCCCGAGGGCGCAACAAGCCGGACGCGACGCGCAGGGTAGTCGTCTTGCCCGCGCCGTTCGGGCCGAGCAGCGCTACCACCTCCGAATCGGGAACAGTGATCGACACGTCGCGGAGCACCGTGGTTTCGCCGTACCCGGCGGTGACGTTCTGCAGCTCGAGCATCCCGAAGTCCCTTTCGTGAGTCGATCTAGCTGGTGCGATCTAGGCAGGGTCGCCGACGACGGTCGACGCTTCCGCGGCCAGCGCCTCGTCGAGAGCCTCGTCACCGAGGTACGCCGCCTGCACGATCTCGCTGGCCCGCACCTCGGCCGGTGAACCCTCGAAGATCAACTTGCCGAAGTCCATCACGTAGATGTGCTCACAGACCTCCATCACGAGCGCCATGTCGTGCTCCACCAGCAGGAGCCCGGCCCCGCGCTCGGCCGCGATGTGCATCAGCACGCGACCGAACTGCTCGGTCTCCGTCGCGTCGAGTCCCGACGACGGCTCGTCGAGGAGGATGACGTCGAACGGACCGGCCAGGCTGCGCGCCAGCTCGACGAGACGGCGCTCCCCGGTGGTGAGCAGCGCAACCTGGCGGTCGCGGAGATGCGCGATCCCTGTGAGCGCGAGCGCGTCGTCGACGGCCTCGCGGATCCGCTTGCGTTGGCCGGGCTTGGTGATGATCTGCGACACCAACCCGCCTCCGGCCATCGAGGCTTCGAGACCCAGCGCGACGTTCTCGTCCACCGAGAGCGAGTTCCAGAGCTCGGAGCGCTGGAACGTTCGTCCCAGACCGCGCCGCGCGCGAGCCGCGGGACCGAGCCGGGTGATGTTGTTGCCGTGCAGGACGATGCGCCCCTCGTTCGGTCGGATCAGCCCGGAGCACGCGTTGAACGTCGTGGTCTTGCCCGCGCCGTTCGGGCCGATGAGCCCGATGATCCGGCCAGTGGGCGCGGCAATGCTCAGCTTGTCGACCGCGACGAGACCGCCGAAATGAACGGTGATGCCGACGACCTCGAGACCGGTGTGACCGGATGCAGCCATGCCAAGGCGTCCTTTCCCGTCGACGGTCGCGGGCACGAGCGGCTCCAGCGCGCCTGCGGGCACGGCAACGGGCATCTTTGCCGTAGCTTCCACGGCCAGCCGCCGACCACCCAGCCGGTTGAGGAAACGCTGGAGTCCCAACGGCACCTGCGGCGGCTTTCGGGCCAGAACACCGACGAACACGACGGCGAAGCCGAAGAAGATCTGCACGTATGCCTGGATGTCCTGGATGCCCAGGAGGTCTTCGAGATATGTGGGGATGATCTGGAATCCGGCGGCTGCCATCAGTGCGTACCACGGAGCTCCACCGGCAGCGAGCACGACTACCGCGATGATCGTGAGCGACGTGAACGACGGGAACGACGTGCCACTGATGGAGCCGAAGAATCCCGCGAAGAGCGCGCCGAAGATGCCGGCGAAGAAAGCCGAGATCGCGAACACGAGGACGCGCGTGACGTTCGTGGTGGCGCCCTGGGTGTCGAGCGCGAGCGGCGAATCGGAGAGCGCGCGTAGGAGCCGGCCCAGTCGGCCGCGAACGATCGTGACGATCGCGATCGCGCACACCACCGCGACGGCAAGGACCAGGTAGTAGTAGTCGCGGTCGCTGGTCGCAAAGCCTGGGCGCGGTGACTTGATGCCGTCGGCGAGCGGCCCGAACAACACGTCCTGCGTATAGAACATGTGCTCGAGCATGATTCCGAAGCCGAGGGTCGCGAGCGCGAGGAACACACCCGACAATCGAATCGCGGGAATCGCGATGATCAGGCCCACCGGCACGGTGATGAGGCCGGCGAGGATGAGCGCGGGTAGCCAGGGAACGCCGTGGTCGCTGACGAGGTTTCCGTAGGCCGCCGCCCCCACCGCCGCGAATCCCAGTTGGCACAGCGACACCTGCCCCGAGGTGCGCACGAGGAGGCCGAGTGACAGGAACAGCACGACGTACATCACGCCGAGCGTCCACGCCGCGAGCTTGAGGCCCACGAAGTCGGGAACGAAAGCGAGGACCGCCACGACCAACACGGCACCGGTGATGCTCACGCGCGTCGGCGCCGTGTAGGCGACACGTGGCGGGGGCGGCGGCGGCGGGCGCCGGAGCGCGAGTTTGGCCCGCGGTGTCACCAGCAGCGCGATGAACAACACGATGAACGGAAGGCGGGGGGGAAGCCCGCGGAGCCACTGCACGTCGCCGACGTACTTGGTGCACATCGCGGCGCCGACACCGAGGATCAGGCCACCGAGGTAGGTGAGAGGAAGATTGGAGAAGTACCCGATCGCGGCGGCGCCGTAGGCCTGCACCACCAGCAGGATGAGCAGCAGCGCGTTCAGCCCGAGGACCGGCCCGAGGAGCACGCCGGACATCGCGGCGAAGATGGTGCCGATCACCCACGACCACCGCCGCACCCCGGTGGGATTCGTGCCCGTCATGTTCACGAGCTCGGGATTGTCGACCACACCGCGCATCGCGACCCCGAGCCGCGAGGAGCGGAAGAACACGAAGAGGCCGACGGCGGAAGCGAGGGCCACGCCCATGGTGATGGCTTGGTCGTAGCCGACGTTGACGTTGAAGACGGTGAACGTGTCGGTGGGGAGGAAGGACGGGAAGGGCAGGAATGCGACGTTGTCCGACCAGTTGCTTGCCCACAGGGTCAGCGCGCCGTTGATCCCGAGGGCGAGACCGACGGTGCCAACAACCTGGTAGGCGGTGCCCACCCGCGCCAACGCGCGCGTGAGCAGTTCGAGGAGGAGTCCCATCAGTGGGCCGAGCACGAAGATGCAGAGCACCGCGGTGATGCCCCACGGCAGGCCCTCACGCTGCCAGAGGTCGTAGAACACGAACGCCGCGATCGCAGCGATCGCGCCGTGCGCGAAGTTGAAGACGCCGGAGGTCTTGTAGGTGAGGACGAGCCCGAGTGCCGCCAGCGAGTAGATCGAGCCGTACGTGAGGCCGATCACGACGAACGGCATGAAGTCGTCCAGCACTGCCTCCCCCTTTTCGAAGCCTCAGTGAATGCGCGATGCTCCCCGACGCGCAAGACCGTCCATGCCTTACGCCGTACAATAGCTCGGTCCGCCGAATGAGGAAATCCCACCGATGACGAGTTCCTTACAGGGTCGGGTCGCCGTCGTGACCGGCGGCGGACGCGGGATCGGTCGTGCGCACTCCCTCCTGCTCGCGGAACGCGGGACGCGGGTCGTCGTGTGCGACGTCGGCGCCGAGCTCGACGGCCGCGGTCAGGACGAGTCCGTCGCCGACTCAGTCGTTGCCGAGATCCGCAGCGCAGGGGGCGAGGCGGTCGCCGACCACAGCGACATCTCCACGTTCGAGGGCGCGGGTCAGCCCGTGGCGCGTGCCGTTGCGACGTTCGGCCGGATCGACGTCTTGGTGAACAACGCCGGTATCGCCGGGGGTGGACTTGCCGGGGGTGGTGGCGCGATCGAGACCATGACCGAAGATCAGCTCGCGCGCGTGTTTGCGGTGAACTTCGTGGGCACGATCGGCACGACGCGCGCGGCCTGGCCGCATCTGCGTGCGCAGGGTTGGGGCCGCATCGTGAACACGGTGTCCGAGGTCGCGCTCGACGACCGCATACCCGGAGGGGGAGGGGTCGGGTACGGCGCAGCCAAGGCCGCGGTGTGGTCGGCGACGCTGTCGCTCGCGCACCAGGGGCGCCCGTACGGGATCACGGTCAACGCGGTGTCACCGGGCGCGTTGACGCGCATGAACGAAGCGATGTTCGAACAGGCGCCACCGCCCGCGGGGCTCGACCTCGACCCCGTGCACGTCGCCCGGGTCGTCGCGTGGCTCGTCAGTGACGACGCCGCGGACGTTACCGGACGGATCGTGCACGTCGCGGGTGGCCAGCATCGCGAGTACACGACGCGACGGCACCGCGACACCGAGCTCGTGGCGCGCATCGCTCGCGCCCTTGAAGACGCGTCCCACTAGGGTCTGCCGACAAAACGTTGGAGAGTCTCGTGATCAGCGACAACGAGTTGATCGAGCGGTACCAAGGTGTGCGGCTCGACCATACGAACAAGCACTTCTACCGTGGTCTGCTCGAGCGGGAGCTGCGGCTGAGCCGCTGCGCCGACTGCGGTTGGTGGCACCACCGGCCCAAGCCGATCTGCCCGCGCTGCTGGTCGAAGAACGTGGAACCCAGGCCGGTGAGCGGTCGGGGAACCATCCACCTCGTGATCTTCCTGCACCAGGGTCCGCCGGCCGAGGGCGTCGACTACGAGGCGGGGCCGCACCCGGTGGTGACGGTGGAGCTCGAGGAACAGGAGGGGCTGCGGTTCACGAGCACCGTGGTCGACGCGTCGAACGACGACATCGTCATCGGCGCTCCCGTCGAGCTCGACTGGGCCGAACGTGACGGCCGCCCGTTCCCGGTGTTTCGTCTCGCGGACGCGTCATGATCGGTGACGCGAATCCCGGCAAGGATCAGGTCGCGTTCGCGAGCGCGGCCACCACCGGCTTCCGGCGCGACCGCGGCGAGGTCACCCCGGCGTCGCTTGCCCTCGACGCGTGCGTCACCGCGATCAGAGACGCGGGGATCGGCGCCGACGACATCAACGGCCTCGTGGGCGCGAACCCTCAGTACATCCAGTCCTCGCTCGGTATCCCGCACCTCACCTATTGGAACGGCGCCGGTATCCCGTTCGTCTCGGCAATCGCGAACGCGATGAACGCCGTCTACACGGGCGCGGCTGATGTAGTGCTCGCGTACCACTCGGTGTACCGCAGTCCGATGTTCTCGCGCTCGGCAGCCAACGACCCGTTCCGCCGCATGGGCTTTCCCATGGGGATGGCTGGCGGGGGTGGGGGAGACGGCTTCGGGCCCGACAGCATCAGCGGCGCCGTGGGCTACACAGCATGGGCAGGTCGGTACCTGTACGAGTACCACGCGTCGCGGGAGACGTTCGGCTACATCGCGATCAACGACCGCACGAACGCGGCGCTCAATCCTGCTGCCGCGCTTCGTGATCCGCTCACGATGGACGACTACCTCACAGCGCGGATGATCCGCTGGCCGCTGTGCCTGCTCGACATGGACGTGCCTGTTGACGGCGCCGACGCGTTCATCGTGACCACCGCCGAGCGCGCGCGCGACATGGCGCTGAAGCCGGTCCTCATTCACGCGTGCACGCAAGGGATGGTTGCCCAGAACGAGGAGGACCAGACCCCGAGCTTGCGCCATCACGGGCAGCACGTCGTGCTCGAATCGCTGAAGAAGAAGAGCGACATCTGGATCGACGACATCGACGTGTACTTCCCCTACGACGGCTTCTCGTTCATCACCGTGAGTTGGATCGAGAACTCAGGGTGGTGCGGCCTCGGCGAAGCTCGCGACTGGATCGAGGACAACTGGGATGCCGAGTCGGCGCGGATCATGATCGACGGTCGGATCCCCGTGAACCCGCACGGCGGCGCGCTCTCCGAGGGCGGCACGCAGGGTTCCGGTCATACGCGTGAGGCGATCCATCAGTTGCAGGGGCGCGCCGCCGAGCGCCAGGTTCCCGGGGCGAGCAAGGCGCTGATCACGGCGGGCGGGTTCTTCTTCAACGCACAGGGCTGCGTGCTGCGAACTGCGTGACGGTCGGTCGGTCGCTAACGTCTCGCCATGCCCGACGGTTGGATCAGCGATGAGATGCGGGCGGCGATCGGCGGCGAGCACAGCGACCGATTGTCGATGCCGATCTCGGTGTCCGACATCCGCAAGTGGGCGCAAGCCGTGTACTACCCGGAGCCTCCGCCGCGCGAGTACTGGGACGAGGAATACGCCGCGACCACCCCGGCCGGCGGGATCGTCGCGCCCGAGGAGTTCAACCCGTTCGCGTGGATGACCGCGGCCGGCCCACCCGCGCGCGAGACACTCGGCCAGGGCGCGAGCACCACCGAACGGCGGCTGGGCGTCGCCCCACCCGCGACGTCCAACATGCTGAACGGCGGCATGGAGTCGGAGTACACGGGCGTTCGCATGCGACCCGGCGACGTGATCCGTGCGGTCACCATTCTCAGCGACTACTCCGAACGCGAAGGACGCCTGGGGCTCATGCTCTTCACCACCACGGAACAACGCTGGACCAACCAAGACGGCGAGCTGATCAAGACGCAGCGCGACGTCCTGATCCGGTACTAGGAGCGAACGTCTACGAGCCGGGTATCCCGGCTCGTAGTGAGCGACCAATAGTGGAGGAACGATGGACGTCACCGTCGGCCAGGAGCTACCGCCGTTCGCTCGCGAGGCGGGCTTCCCGGCATGGAATCGTTACGCGGCCGTCAACGACGAGTTCATCCCCATCCACATGGAAGATGCGGCGGGCACGGCTGCCGGCTATTCGGGTGCGTTCGGCATGGGCAACCTGCAGTGGGCGTACCTGCACTGTCTGCTGCGCGAGTGGCTCGTGGGCACGGATGGCCGGATTGTGAAGGTGCACTGCCAGTTCCGGCTCGCGAGCGAGCAACACCACATCGTCACCGCGAAGGGCGTCGTCACGGCGGTGCGCGAGCAGGACGGCGCGCAACTTGTCGACCTCGACGTGTGGACCGAGATCGAGGATGGCACGAAGCTCGCCCCCGGCACCGCGACGGTGGCCTTCCCCACCTAGACAACGAACCTGCGTCAACAAACGGTGTATAGACCCCGCCGCTGACGCAAGTTGGGTGTGCTGTCAGGCGAGCGGGTCGCCGGGGCACGTCTCGGTGCTGAACGCGTAGTTGGCGCCGAGGCAGTCGTCGGCGTTGGCGGTGACGACCGCGTCCGATGTGCGCGCGCAGCGGACGTCGACGGTGGGGAGGTACGACTCCACCGCGTCGAGGTCGTCGACGCGAAACGTCAGTTGATAGAGCATGTCGCCGAACTGTTCGACGTGTTCGGCTGCGGGTCCGTCGTCCGACAGGGGCGACGCCAGTTCGAGTAGCAAGTGTCCGAGTTGGAGGAAGCTCGACCGCACGCCGCGTCCCTCGTCGACGCCGTCGTACACCGGCACCGCCTGCCACAGCTTCTCGATGATCGCCTTCGTCGCGGGCAGATCGCGCACCGTCATCGTGGCGTACCCGAGGCGGCGGATGCCGAGCGGGTGCTCCGACCAGCGCAGCGCGCGCGTGTCCCAGTCGTCCTGGAGGCGCGGGTCGTCGGCCACCGCCGGGCTGTACGCGCCGTCGGTGTTGCGCGTGATCTGCACCATCAGGCCGCCGACGGATCGGGGCGAGGGGTAGAAGTAGTAGATGTCGGGCGGCACGTCTTCCATGCGTCCGCCTCCGGGGAGCCCGATGTACACGTCGTGGTCGAGCAGGTGCCGAGCGAACCCGTCGATGTCGTCGACCATGCACCCCAGGGAGTGGAAGCGGGCGCCGTGTCGCAGGAGGAAGCGCCCGACGGGGAACCTCTCGTTGGCGGGCTGCTTCGGAGCCATCGATTCGATGCAGAGATCACCGACCGCCATGAGCGCGGCGTAGCGGTCCTCGATCTCCGACCAGTTCGGACCATCGGGCGGCCACCACACGTCGGCGTCGAACACCTTCTGGTACCACTCGTTCAGCGCGGGCACGTCGTCGCTCAGGTGGATGATGTGGTACATGAGCCCGAAGCCGAACGGCCCGGTCTTCTGGATCGCCATGCGCATGGCGCGTGCCTATCGGCCTGGCCAGACCAGCGGCAAGTTGTGCGGTGCCCTCGGGTTCACCGAGTAGACGAGCTCGGCGCCGTCGGCGATCTCGTACTCGGGGATGCGGGCGTGCCACACGTCGAGCGCGGCGCGCAGCTCCATGCGCGCCAGATGCGAACCGAGGCATCGGTGCCAGCCACTGGCGAAACAGATGTGAGCGTTCGGCGACCGGTCGAGGTCGACCGTGAGCGGATCGTCGAACGCCTCGGGGTCGACGTTGGCACCCGCCCACCACACGATCGCGTTGGTGCCGGCGGGGAGTGTGCCGCTCGGCAGCTCGACGTCGGCGACGACGTGGCGGAACCCCTGGGTGACCGGCGACTCGAAGCGCATCATCTCCTCGATGCCCATCGGCCACTTCGAGGGATCGGCGAGGAGCGCCTCGCGGTCATGGGGCGTACGTGCGAGATGGGCCAGGATGCACGCGAGCGACGCCGCGACCGTGTCGAGGCCTGCGATCATCAACAGATTGCAGATGCCGTGGAGCTCGTTGCGGTTGACGCGCCGTCCGTCGATCTCGGTCTGCATGAGCCAGCCGATGAGATCCTCGCCGTACTCGCCCGATTCGTCGCGCCGGTCGAAGTCGGCGGCGAACCACGCGTCGCACGCGTCGAACGCGGCCATCCGCGTCTCCGGCGTGATCGAGGGATCGAACGCACCGCCGAGGATGGTGTTCTTGAACGCGAGGAAGCCCTCGAGTTGCGACTGCGGGATGCCCATGATCGACAGGAAGATCGACGACGGGAGCGGCTCGCACCATTCGAGGTAGGCGTCGGCCTCGCCACGGTCGATGAACGCGTCGATCAGTTCGCTCGCGCGCTCCCGCACTCGCGGTTCGAGCAGCGCCATCTTCTTGGGCGTGAACACCGGGTCGAGGATCTTGCGCCACTTGGTGTGCTCGGCGCCGTCGAGCTCGAGCGGGATGGCGACGTGACGGCCGCTCAGGCCGATCGCCTCGCCGCCTTCGCCCTCGAGCAGGCCCATGTTGGTACCGAACTGCCGGACGTCGCGCGAGCGGTTGAGTGCCTGGATGTCGCCCATCTTGCGGAGCGCGACCATCCCGGGTGCCATCTCCTCGATGCCGAGCTTCAGCTTCTCGGTGTGCAGGTTCTGGGGGTGGTCGCTCGTGAGCGCGGCAAGCTCGTCGGCCTCGCCGGCGAAGGACCCGTAGGAGGATTCGAGCGGTTCGTCGGTCATCGCACTACGCCGGGCTCGGGAGGAAGTCGGCGAGGTTGTCGCGCATGATGCGCTTGACGTCGTCGTCGCTGAAGTTCGAGAGCTGTTGTCCCGCGTACTGCTCGGGGAAGGCGAGCCCCTCGCCGTGGGGGAAGTCGGACCCGAACACGATGGGCTCGATGCCGACCTCCGCCACCACGCGCTGCACGTTCTCCTCGGGGTAGGGCGCCACCAGGAAGCGTTGCCGGAAGATCTCGCTCGGGCGAGCGTCGAGCCGGCCGTTCTCCGCCCACTTCGCCTTGCGCCCCATGAGGTACGCGTGGTCCATCTTGCGGATCGTGTACGGCACCCACACCGTGCCCTGCTCCGAGAGCACGACCCGCACGTTCGGGAAGCGGCCGAAGAGATTGTGCAGGATCATCCCGGCGGTGAGCTCCATCGCCGGGCGGTCACCCCAGTACATCATCCACTGGAACGCGTTGAAATCGCCGAACGTGACTTCGGGGTCTTCGCTCCAGTCGGCGCCGTACTTCTGGTAGTCGGTACCGCCGAGGTGCACGCACACGCGCCCGTGCGCCTCGTTGATGCGCGACCACACCGGGTCGAAGATCGGGTCGGCAATCGAACGTCCACCGAAGGGATTGGCGCTACCGCCGTGCGCGTGACCCGACTTGAACTGCACCATCGGCGCGCCCTGGTCGAGCACGGTCTCGAGCTCCTTCACCGCGAGGTCGACGTCGGCCAGCGCGATGTAGGGAGGCAGGAACATGCGGTTGTCGTGCGCGTACCCGATCTCTTCGTAGATCCAACGGTTGAACGCGCGGACGTTCGCGTACATCGCGGCGACGTCGTCGGCGAACTCGAACTCGATGTCGTGCGCGCTCGCGGGGTACATCAGCGCCGCGTCGATGCCCTGCTCGTCCATGAGCGCGAGCCGGAGGTCGCGGTTGCCGTACGCCTCGCGCCGCTC
>CAAGKR010044857.1_pt1 | contig 11924 bp, 14 predicted proteins | sample 2556971 | NCBI WGS metagenome assembly CAAGKR01 (sample SAMEA5207829, study PRJEB30636) | soil metagenome | biome: forest; feature: boreal; material: soil | place: USA | collected 2011-09 | depth 1 m
CACCGGCCGCCATCGCGCACCTCGACGGACGCCAGGGCCGAGCCGTCCGGGAGCGCGAGATCGAGCAGCGCCTCGCCGCCGCCCGATTCGGAGCGCGCCGGAACCAGCACGCGGGTCACCTCGACCAGCGACAAAGGCCCGCGCGCGTCGATCTCGATCCGATGGGGCAGGGGGGGCGCCGAAGCCGGCCCGTCCCCCGCGCGGCTGGCGCCGGCCCGGGACGAGACAAAAAAGACGGCGAGGGCGAACCGCGCGTTCCTCATCGACATCGGCGACGAATCAGCGCCGCTCGAAAGCTTAGCACCGTCAGCCGAAACCCTTGCCGGCGAGGTAGATCTCGATGCTTTCGCGGCGCGAGCTTTCGGGTTTGATGGTGCGGACCTTGGAAAAACGCTCCGCGAGGCGCCTCCGGATCGCCTCGATGTCGGGCCCCTGAAAGATCTTTCCTACGAATGCACCGCCTGGCGCGAGGAGGCGCTCGGCGCGGGCGAGCGCCTCCTCGCACAGCGCGGCCGATCGCGCTTGATCGGTCGCGCGGATGCCGGTCGTATTCGGCGCCATGTCGGAGAGCACCACGTCGAAAGCGGCCAGCGCCCCCAACAGATCTGCGTCGCTGGTCTTGAAGACGTCGCCGCACAGGATGCGCGCGCCGGCCATCGGCCGCGGCAGGGGATCGCGATCGATTCCCACCACCGCGCCGTGTGGCCCCACGACCTTGAGCGCGTACTGCAGCCACGATCCCGGCCGACAGCCGAGGTCGAGTACCCGGTCCCCCGCGCGCAGGAGCCGCAGCCGCTGGTCGATCTCCTCCAGCTTGTAGACCGCGCGCGCCGCGAATCCCGCGCCGCGCGCCTTACGAAAGAACGCGTCGTGCCGGTGGCTCGGATCGCGCAGCTTGGACAGGAAACCCCCGGGCACAAGACCGCGTCGGGCGCGATCCTACTTTTTGGGTTTGGCGGGGGCGGCGCTCGGGGCGCCCTTCTTCGAGGCCTTCATCGGGTTCTTCGACTCGACCTCTTTGATGACGCGCGGGACGACGTACTTCCTCACGTCCTTGACGCTCCCCTTGATGAGGACCACGCCGTTCGCGGGGCCGGGGACGGCGCCCTTGACCAGCACCACGTCCTTGTCGTCGAGGACCTTCACCACCACGAGATCCGACGCCGTGCTCTTGACGTTGCCCATCAAGCCGGACATCCGTTTGCCCTTGTGCACGCGGCCCGGCGTCAGGCGGCACCCGATCGATCCGCCGTGGCGGAAGAACTCGTGCGTTCCGTGGGTCGCGGAGTCACCGGCCATCCGGTGCCTCTTCATGACGCCCTGGTACCCCTTGCCCTTGGTCGTGCCGACCACGTCGACCACGTCGCCCTCTTTGAAGATCTCGCTGGCGCGGAGCACCTTGCCGACTTCGTATTTGTCGAGATCCTTGGCGTCGAGGCGGACCTCGCGCAGGTGTCGCAGCGGCTTTTCGATGTTGACCTTCTTGAACAGACCGCCCTCGGGACGGGTGACCAGGCGGAGCGCCTGCTCCTCGAATCCGAGCTGCACGGCGCTGTAGCCGTTCTTTTCGGTGGTGCGCTTGCCGACGACGACGCAGGGTCCGACGCAGACCGCGGTGACGCCGAGGGCGGTTCCGTCCTCGTGAAAGACTTGGGTCATCCCGAGCTTGCGGCCCAAAAGGCCCATTTTGAGCGACATGGCGAGTGGCGGCTTATAGTCCGGGCCCCCGGTCTTGTCAACGCGCCTGAAAGCCATTGACAAGGTCGCAGCGAAAAGTGCGAACTTGTAGGCGGTGAAACCGGCAGCACCGGCGCTCGCGGCGAAGTTTCGGGGGCGCATCGACGCGGTGGACTGGCTGCGCGGCCTGGCGGTCGTGCTGATGATCCAGACCCACCTTTACGACGCGTGGTGCAGCCCGTCCGCGAAGGCGACCGCGGCCTACGCGGCGACGCGATTTATGGGTGGGATCCCGTCGCGGCTGTTCCTGCTCATCGTTGGGGTCGCGATAGCCATCCGATACGAGGGGCAGATCGCCCGGCAGATCGATCGCAAGACGATGGTGCGGACGGCGGCCAAGCGCGGCGTCGAGGTGCTGGTTCTGGCGTATCTGTTCCGGCTGCAGGAGTACGTCCTCGGGGGGGGGACCGATTGGCGCGATCTGTTTCGCGTCGACATCCTGAACTGCATCGGGGCCTCGATGATCGCCACGGCGTACATCTCGGCGCCGCGCGGCGGGCGGCCGCAGATCGCGGTAACGCTCGTGGCGGCGGCAATCTGCATCGCGCTCGGGCCGATTGTTGGGCCGGCGCACTTCCCCCATTTTTTGCCGAGGCCGCTGACGTCGTATTTCGGCGGGCAGCGGCCGATGGCCTGGTTTCCGCTCTTCCCGTGGCTGGCCTGGCCGCTTTGCGGCGTGGCGCTCGGGCACGCCTGGGTTCGAGGCAGCCGCGACGCCCGGAGCCAGACCCTCACATTCGTGACCACCGGCGCGGTCGGCCTTGCGATGACCTGCTCGGTGATCCTGATCCGGCGGCATAGCCCGTACATTCTCCACTACCGATCGGAGATGGCGCAGCAGATGGGACCCGGCGCGTTCTCCTATCGACTCGGCCTCATGGGGCCGCTGGCGCTCGTGGGGTATCTGTCGACGCGAATATTTTCGCGGTCCAGCTTTTCAATCATGCGGCAGTTTGGCCAGACCTCGCTGCTCGTCTACTGGGTGCACGTCGAGCTTTGCTATGGGCTTCTCCTCGGGCGCCTGCACGGGAAGCTCGGCATGGCCGGGGCGACCGTCGGTTTGGTGCTGATGACGGCGGCGATGCTGGGGCTGTCAGTCTTGCGCACGAAGTACTGGCACGGCTGGCCGGGCCGGAAAATCGAGAGGCCGGGCCTCTCGCCCGCCCGAGGGGCATAACTTGCTCGGGCCGCAGGGTCCTCTATAACTGGCGCTGTGATGGCACGCTTTCGCACCGCGGTCGCGATTGCCGTCGCGGTCTCGGTCGCGGCTCTGGCGGCCCCGCTCGCGAGCGCGCGCAGCGCCGCCCGCAAGAAGCCGGCGAAGCGACACAAGCACGCCCTGCTGGAGCGCCACGTGGTCGCCACCCGCGGCGGCCAGCCCAACGTTCAGGCGCTGGGCGCGCTGGTCGTCGACGACGGTGGGCGGATCATCTTCGGGCGCAATCCGGACCGGGAGCGTCCGATCGCTTCCATCTCGAAGCTGGCGGCGACGCTGGTGGTGGTCGACAAGGGGATCGAGCTCGAGGGGCTCTCGACGATCAACCGAAACGACATCGAAATCGCGAAAGGCGGGGCGCGGTCGCGGCTCCTCGATGGGATGACGCTGTCTAACCGCGACCTCTTGCACGCGGCGCTGATGGGCTCGGACAACCGGGCGATTCCGGCGCTGGCGCGCGCCGTGAAGCTGACGCCGGCGCAGATCACCACGGCGATGAACGCCAAGGCTCGCGCGCTCGGGCTCAAGAACACGCGGTTTCACGAGCCGACCGGCCTCTCCACGGGGAACGTCTCGACGCCGCGCGAGACCATCGCGATGCTCAAGGCCGCCATGGCGAATCCCGTGCTGGCCGAGATCACCCGTCGCGCCGAGTACGACGCCCATCCGGTCGGCAAGCCGCCGATTCACTACAACAACACCAACCACCCGGCCCAGCGCGGCAACGTGCAGGTCCTGGGCGGCAAGACCGGTTACAACGACGACGCCCGCTATTGCCTGGTCGTGGCGACCAAGATCGAAGGGCGCGCCTACTACATGGCGTTTCTGGGCGACGACGGGAAGATGACCCGTTTCGGAGACGTGGCGCGCGTCGCGGACTGGCTGATCAGCCACCCGCCGAAGCGCGCGGCCGAGCCGATCGTCGCTGCTCCGGCCGGTCCGGCCAAACCGCCGGTTCCGCTGCCAGTCGGGGTCGCCGCACCGGAGACGCTGGCCGCGGCGCCTGACACCGGCGCCGAGCCTCCGGCGATCGCTCCCAGCGAGCCGACCGCGCCGGCATCCCCGCCGTCGGCAATTTCGGGACCGCCCAAGGGTGCCGAGCCTGCGACGATCGGTCCCGCGCCGGCTCCGTCGGCGGCAACGCGCTCGGCAAGCTCGGGACCCTCCGCGGTGCCCGACGCCACGGGGCGTTCCGCCATGCAATAATCGAGGCGTGCAGACGCTCGGCGATGCACGCCTCACCATGCTGGACGGCGGCAGCTTCCACCTCGACGGCGGCGCGATGCACGGCGTGGTGCCGAAGACGCTCTGGTCGAAGCTGGTCTCGTGCGACGCGCTCAACCGCTGTGCCTACAGCACGCGCTGCCTCCTCGTCGAGGTCGGCGGCCGGCGCGTGTTGGTCGAGACCGGCAACGGCGACAAGTTTTCGCCCAAGCTGAAAGAGATCTACGGCATCGACCACGACCGCGCGATCGGGCCGGCGCTCCGCGAGGCGGGCCTTTCGCCGGATGACGTCGACACGGTGGTCATGACCCACCTGCACTTCGATCACAGCGGCGGCACCACCCGCCGGACGACGTCGGGCGCGGTGGAGCCGGTGTTCAAGAACGCGCGCCACGTTGTCCAGCGCCGCGAATGGGACGACGCCACCCACCCGCACGAGCGCAACCGCGCGAGCTACCTGCAGGACAACATCGGCCCGCTCGCTGAAGCGGGGCTCCTGCAGCTCTGCGACGGCGAGACCGAGATTGCGCCCGGCGTCCGCGTCATCCCGACGCCCGGCCACACCGCCGGCCACCAATCGGTGCTCGTCGGGGCGGAGGGCGGGCCAAAGGCGCTGTTCCTGGGCGACGTCGTGCCGACCGCCGTACACGTGCGCCTGCCCTGGGTGATGAGCTACGACGTCGATCCCGCGCGCACCGTCGAGACCAAGCGCGATCTCTTCACGCGCGCGCTCGCCGAGGACTGGCTCCTCCTGTGGGGCCACGACCACGACCACATCGGCGGGCGACTGGGCGTCGACAAAGACGGCGCGTTCGTGATCCGGGAGTTGGTGACGATCTAACGAGACGGCCGTCGAGAGCGTGACTGGCCGTGCCTCATCGCGACGGGATCGCCCTCCCAGCGGACGCGGCCACGCAGGCTATCGAACAGACGTTCAATCTTGCGCTGTTGAGCGGGGGTCCGCAGTCCTTCATTGATCACCTCGACCTTCCGTCGAATGCCCGTGTACTGCATCGCTTGCTGGAGGAGTTCCTCGTTGAGGTTCACGAGCGTTCGCGCCATCCATCGATCCTGGCCCGCAGAGGATATCGCCGTCAAGGACGTCTCGCGGCGCGGTAAACAATGACGGTTTCCGTCGCTCGACCGACCGCCGTGGTTGAGGTCACGATGCTCTTAGTGGATTAGACAGACCGGGTGGCGCCTGGGTGGCGCCTGCCCCACTCGCGCGGCGGGGAGGCCCTCGACGCGAACTCCTTGGAAATCGTGACGCTCCGGACTCACGGGTTCGTCGGTCCTGGGACCCGCCGCCGCTTGCCGAAAATTTCGGGCGGCAGGGAAACTGCGGGTGAATACAAAGTTAGCCGGACTCGAGAATCCATTATGTCTCACTTCTTGGTACGCAGCGGCTGCCGACCCCTAGATGGGCAAGCGCTTTTCAGTCGGCGGCGCCGACTACGTGCTCCGCGGAAAACTAGGAGACGGTGCTGCGGGCGTCGTACGGCGCGCTGAACGTTCTGATGGACAAGAGTTCGCGGTCAAGTTCCTTGGCGCGGTTCCGTCGCGAGGGCCAACGCGGCGCCAAGTTGGAACACCCAGCTCTCCTGAAAATCCACGTGTACTGCGAAAATGAAAACGGGAGCGCATTCAAGAGCGCATCGCCCAAGAACCCATTCATAATCATGGCCCGCGCTCCGGGAGGCACATTGGAGGGCTACATCCGTCGCGTTGAGCCTGAGCATCGGGGCACAATAGTCGTGGACGAGACTCGCCTTAGAATTGCGATCCAGCTCGCCGACGCCCTCGAGCATCTTCACAGGCGCGGAATCGTTCACCGCGACGTAAAGCCCGCCAACATTTTCGTGCGAAACAAAGTGGAAGGAGCCAAGACGGTGCCCGCAGTTCTCGGAGATTTCGGGGTTGTCAAAGGGGGGATTTCCACTCGTCCGTGTCGACGGGAACGCTCACCGCAACGATGCAGAAGGGACTCGGCACGATGAAGTACATGTCCCCAGAACAGGCGCTTCGTCCGAAGGACGTGACTACCCGTGCAGACATATTCTCTTTTAGGATCGCGCTCTATGAACTATTTTCAGGTCAGGTTCTTCCGAGCTTTCATCATGTGATGTGTACTAGATCATCGCCGCCCGGAACACGCCTGGAACGACTATATCGAGGCTACGCAGTCTGGGAATCGGGATGGCGGCGACAGACGTATCGATTTGCGAGATGATCCTTGAGATGCTTCGTCAAGGCGCCACCCGGAGACCATCTGCCGAAAAGGTGAGAGGCAAACTCATGTGGGAGTTCGAACACAGGTTCGATAGATCAGGGAGACCTCCGGGATCGACCAGGCGGACATTTCGCGACTGGAGGGTCGAGAGAATTTCGACGATTCCCAGGTGTCGACACTTCAGCGCTACATCGCGGCGCTCGGCGGACGCCTCGATGTCGTCGCCGTTTTGGGAGACAAGAGGATCATTCTCATGGGTGTGGGCGGGAAGGTGTCGGGCGAACTGCCGGCGAACGCGGCGTTGCTGCGCACGGGCCGCCGGCGGGCCCGCCGTTGATCGGCAACGCCCCTGGGAAGCGACCCGCGCGGGCTATCCGATGCCCTTGTTACGCAGCCCCGCGTTCTCGATGAGCTCGATCTTGTAGCCGGTCGGGTCCTGCACGAAGGCGATCACGGTGGTGCCGTGCTTCATGGGGCCGGGCTCGCGGGTGACCTTGTAGCCGAGGGCCCGCACGCGTTCGCAGGCCGCCTGGATGTCGTCGGTTCCGATGGCGACGTGTCCGAACGCGTCGCCGAGCGTGTACTCGGCGCGGCCGTAGTTGTAGGTGAGCTCGATGACGGTGTGGCTCGACTCGTCGCCATAGCCGATGAAACAGAGGGAGAACTTGCCGCCCAGGAAGTCCTCTTCCCGCAGCACCTTCATCCCGAGCGCCTCGCAATAGAATCTCTTCGAGGCCTCGAGATCGCCGACGCGGATCATCGTGTGGAGCATTCGCATGCCCGTGAGCCTACGAGACCTCGCCCCGCGGCGCGAGACCGGGTGCGACCCGGTGCGCCCCGCAGTGTCCTTGACCGAACCTCCCGGTCGAGCAAGATCGCCTCGCCGATGCTCGATCTGTTCGAAGAGCTGAAGAGCGTCATCGCACGCCTCGACGAAAAAGGTGTGCCCTATGCTCTATGCGGTGGTCTGGCCATGGCTGTGCACGGTTTTCCACGAGCGACGGTGGACATCGACATCGTTGTTCTCGCTGGGGACCTCGTCCGCGTCGAGGCAGCGGTGCGGCCGCTTGGTTTCGATATTCCCGCGGCGCCGATGACGTTCCGGGGCGGCGCCGTCGAGATCCGCCGCGTGTCGAAGGTGCACACCTCGGGTCAGGTCCTGTCGCTCAATACGCTTCTGGTAACGCCTGCCATCCAAGAGGCATGGGAATCGCGGCAGGCAATGACCTGGGAGTTTGGTAAAATCACGGTCGTGTCGGCCGAGGGTCTCATTGCCCTCAAGTCCCTTCGCGGCAGCGGTCGCGACCGGGACGACATCAAGCAGCTACGAGGTGAAATCGAATGACGATCGACATGTCCCCCAAAGCGATCACGGCCCGCCTGCGGTTGGCTTCGCAGCTTGCCGCGCTTTGTCTCGCGCTCGGCAAGGCGCGACCGGCTGACGTCGACGTCAAGTAGAGGGGCGTCTGCTCTGCGGGTCGCTTCGCGATCGAGCTCCTCCGCGGCGACCAGGATCGTGGCCGGGCGCTGGGCCTGTCGACGGCACAGTGGGTGTCGTGTCGATCGCCGCCGCGATGGCTTTAGCCTGGACGCGACGGCTCGGCCGTTCCTGCGGCGATCGCCGTAGCCGACGGGCCGCGGAAGAACCGCCGCACACCGAGCCACCAGGCGGCCGCGAGGAGGATCGCGGTGCCGACCATGACCGAGAGGGCCTTCTCGTTCGGAGGCTGCACACCGATCCAGATGAGCAGCCCCACGCCCGCCAGCGAAAGGACGCCCAGGGCTCTGTAGGTCCGGACGCCGAGGCTGAAGGGTCCCATCCGGGTCCAGGTCCGGCCGAGCGCGAGAAGGCCGACCAACGTGGGCATCACGTAGGAGATGTACAGGAAGATCACGCAGGCGGCGGTCAGCGTCGAATATGCGGGGGCGTAGAGGGTCGACGCGATGGCGAGCGCGGCCGTGGTCCAGATGGCGGGGACCGGGGTCTTCCCCCTCGGCGACACTTTGCACAGCGCGCGTGAGACCGGCAGGCCGCCGTCGCGCGCAAACGCGTACATCATCCGGGATGTCGAGGTCATGCAGGCCAGGCCGCAAAGGTAGTTGGCCACAACGATGCCCATCCACAACGCTTGGCCGCCGCGGCCGGGCAGCACCTCGGTCATCAGCCACTGGAAGACGTTGGCGCCCTGTTTCGCGCCCTCGGCCAGGTTCGGCAGAGCCAGGACGATGGCGCTCACCATCAACCAACCAAAGAGCCCGGATAAATAAACCGAGCGGAGCATCCCCTTCGGCACGTTCTTTGCGGCTTGCACCGTCTCCTCGGAAGTGTGCGCCGACGCGTCGAAGCCGGTAATCGTGTACATTGGCCACATCAGTGCGAGCAGCGTCATCTGGATCAGGCTGCCCCTGCCGGGCCAGACTCCGCCGCCCGCGGGGCCGCTCTCGTTGGCGAATTGAAACAGCCTGGCGGGATCGAGGTGCGGCGCGCTCAGCAACATCGCGAGCGTGAGCAGCGCGGCCACCGCCAGGATGAGATAGCCGCTGAAGTCGGTGAGGAGGGTCGTCAGGCGAATGCCGAAGTGATTGAGCAGCGCGTGCGAGACCGAGATCAGCGTGACCCCGACGATCTGGTGCGCGATCGTGAGGCCGGCCGGATCGATGCCGAGGAGAGGCCCGAAGAAGCCCACCGCGAGCCCGTAGGTGCCGACGTTGACGGCCGCCGTGACGAAGACCAGACCGCCGAGGTTGAACCAGGCGGTGGCCCAGCCCCAGCCTCGCCCGCCGAGGATCGCGCTCCAGTGATAGAGGCCGCCGGCGGTGGGGAACGCGGAGGCCACCTGCGCCATGCAGAGCGCGACGATCAGCGACAGCCCGACCCCGAGCGGCCAGACGATGCCGGCGGCGGCACCGCCCACGGCGCTGACCCCCAGCTGCAACGAGGTGATCCCACCAGCCAGGATGCAGATGGTGGAGAACGAGATCGCGAAGTTCGAAAAGGCGCTCATCCGGCGCCGGAGCTCCTGGGGATAGCCCAGGCGGCGCAAGAGCGCGACGTCGTCGGCGGTCTCCGAATTTCGGAGACCTTCCCGATCCTCGTCGCTGGCCATGGCCCTGCATATCTCTCGGGACGGTCGGGGAGCAAGGCGCGTGGTCGGCGCGGCCGCTCGGTCGGCCGGGAGCGAGGCGCGTGGTCGACGGCGGCCGCTCGATCGGCCCGGTGTGTGCGGTCGGGCGGCCGCTCAGCTCAGTCGCTTGGCGCGCCTTCCGAGGCGGGGACGGCGTGGGCGAAGCGGTCGGCGAAGTGCTCGGCGCTGCGGGCGCTCGCGACGTCGAGCCTGAAATCCTGGACCGGCGGCGCTGGCGCCAGCTTGCCGAACAGCTCGTCGATCTCGCGCCGGGCGAGACCGTGCTTTTCCAGGTCCCGGCGATCGAGCCGCGATCGGGCCGTGGTCAATCCCTGCCCGTTGCCCTCCCCATCGACGGACACCAGCGCGCGCAGCGCGTCCAGCTCCCCGCCCGACAGGTGGGTCCCGCGGACGTCGTAGTCGATCCAGGCTTCGTACGAAAGCGGCGCGACCCGCTGGAGCATTCCGGCCATCACGCGGCCGTACTCCTGGATCTCCCACTGCGCGTGGGCGTCGACCCGCAGCGTGAGGAAGTGCAGCAGGTTGTGCAGATCTATTTTCCAGTACCACTGCGTGTAGGTCGACAGCGGCAGGTCGATGCGCGCCAGCTCGCGCGCGACCTCGTTCGCCGTGAGCCAGCCGTAGGTCTCGGTGCTCTCGCGGCGGATAGACTCCCAGCGCCGCAGCGCCTCGGCGTGAACGTCGTGCGGAACGGCCTTTCCGCTCCGTCCCTGGTTGTTGCGCCGGCTCTGCGTCTGCAGCTGCGCCGCGTCCGGCGTGTAAAACAGCATCGGCATCAGCGAGTAGCGCCCCGAGTACTCGTTCACGTTGGCGGTCCGGTGCCGGATCCACTGGCGCGCGATGAACATGGGCATGCAGCAGTGGAACTTCAGCTCGACCATCTCGCTGGGCGTCGTGTGCTTGTGACGGCGCAGATAGCGCAGGAGCCCGCGCGTCAGGCTTTCCTTGCGCGTGCCGTAGCCGTAGCTGACGCGCGCAGCGCGCTCGATGCACTCGTCGGTGCCGAGGTAGTCGACCAGCGACACGAACCCGTGATCCAGGACGGGGAAATAGAGCCCGAGGATTTCTTCGGCTGCCGGGCTGGTCGGTCGCTTGGTCTCCGCCACGGCCGCACGTTAACATTTACACGGCCCGGGCCGCGCCAAACTTGAGGGCGCGCGGACGGGCCGATGGGTCAAACTTGCAGGCGGCCGGCGACCCGCTAAGGTGATTCCATCATGGGTGAGCGTATTCCGCTCGGAGCGTTGTTTCCGCTACGCGTCCTGTGCGGCCTGATCCTGATCCTGGAAGGGTGGGGGAAGCTGCAGTCCGGGTGGCTGCACGGCACGGTTCTCTTGAACACGCTCGATTCCTGGATGGACGCCGGCAAGCCCTATCACTTCTTCATTCCGGTCGTCGAAACGGCGCGCGCGCATCCCAAGATCTTCGGCGCGCTTATCACCGCCGGCGAGCTGGTGATCGGCGGGTCGATGTTTCTCGGCCTGCTCACTCGGGCCAGCGCCTTTCTGGGAGCGGTCATGCTTTGCTCGATCGCGTTCGGCGCTGGCCAAGCCCTGACGCCTCCGGGCAACGCGCTCTTGATGGGCGCGATATTTGTCATCTTCATTTTCGTTCCGCCGGGTCGCGTTCTGGGGCTGGACGCCACCCTGCGCGCCCGCCTGCCGCGCTGGATGGTATAGCGCCCGGCGCGCTATACTCGGAGCACGATGGGCTTCGACATGGGTTGGCTGTTTGCATCGCTGATCGTGTCGTCCGTCGGATACATCCTGTTTCACTACGGGCGCAAGCTCCGGCGCGCGCCGCAGGCGGTAGCCGGGATCGCGATGATGGTCTACCCGTATTTCGTCCACAACGTCGTGGTGATGATCATCGTGGCGGCGGGGCTATCGCTGGCCACCGGGCTCGCGGTCTACCTCGGCCTCTAGCTCTGTCCGCTTGACCGCACCGCGCGGGGCGGTCTATGCCCTGCCTGTGGCGGTGAAGCGGTCGGCCGACGCGGTTGGCCTTCTGAAGACGGGCGACGTGCGCCAGCTGCTGGCGCGCTACGCCGATCTAGCGCTGGCGGCGCTGGTGGTCTCGATCGTCGGCATGATGATCGTGCCGCTGCCGACGCCGCTGCTCGATCTGCTCATCTCGGTCAACATCGCGGCGGCGGTCACGTTGCTGCTGGTCGCCATCTACGTCAGCGACGCGCTGAAGATCGCCACCTTCCCGACGCTTTTGCTCCTGACCACGCTGTTCCGCCTGGCGCTGGAGGTTTCGGCGACGCGACTCATCCTTCTGCACGCCGACGCGGGCGACGTGATCCGCGCCTTCGGCAACTTCGTGGTGGCGGGCAACCTGGTGGTCGGCGCGGTCATCTTCCTGATCC
>CAAGKR010211801.1_pt1 | contig 11920 bp, 13 predicted proteins | sample 2556971 | NCBI WGS metagenome assembly CAAGKR01 (sample SAMEA5207829, study PRJEB30636) | soil metagenome | biome: forest; feature: boreal; material: soil | place: USA | collected 2011-09 | depth 1 m
CGCTTTGTCCATAACGAAAGCTTCGGCAACAAGTTCGTGCCCCGGGGATCCCTGACATTCCTGGCGCTGAAGGGCGGGACATTCTTTACCGGGACCCGCTTGCTTGCCTCCTACGCAACCGGAATCAAGGAGCCTTCGTTTGCTGAGTCGTTTGGGAATGGAGGCGGATTCCCGACGATCCCTAACCCATTGCTGAAGCCTGAAGAGACGCGCGCCATGGAGGCTGGATTCGAGCAACGGGTGCGGCAGGCTTACTCTTTTTCTGCGGCGTACTTCAACAATCTTTTTCGCAACAAAATTGATTTCAATCTCGATCCATGCTTCTGCCAGGGACAGTACGTGAATATCAACGAAGCCATCGCGCATGGTGCGAACGTCGAGCTGCACGGGCGGCCTCGCCCCAGCCTTACCGTTGACGCAAGCTACACCTACACTTCGACCCAGATTTTGAAGGAGCCATTTGCTTTCGATCCCTTGCTTTCGGCAGGAGCGCCCTTACTTCGACGACCGAAACACTCGGCGACGGCGCTGATTGGCTACCAGCGTTCACACTGGGGCACGACCCTCAGCGGCGACTTTGTCGGCCGAAGGGCCGACTCCGACTTCTTCGGCTACAACATCGATCACGCGCCGAGCTATGTTCTGGTGAACCTTGGCGGCTGGTATGCAATTCATCCCCGGGTCACGGCCTATGTGAACGTCGACAACGCCCTGGATAAGCAATACAACGAGGTCGTGGGGTATCCGGCGCTGGGGATTAATTTTCGAGCGGGACTGCGCTTCCGCGTGGGCGGAGAGTAGCGCGCGGACGGAGGGTGGCGGGCTGGGGTGCGGCTTTGCCGTTGGGCGGAACCTGAGGCGGGAAGGCCAGCGCGCCGTTTCCGTTGCCAGAATGCAATGGCATGCGGGCTGCCGAATTCACGCCCGCATACCGGCTGCGCGCCTCTACCAGTTTTTCGAGGTCCGCGTGGGCCAGCGGCTGCTGTTGGCCGAGCATGCGCGTCACCAGGGTGATCTGAGCGAAGTGCTCTACGGTTTCCATTTTCATGTAGGCAGACCGCAGGTCGTTGCCGTAGGTGACGACGCCGTGATTGGCCATCAGAATGGCGTCGTAGTCCGGAATCAGCGGCTCCAGAGTGCGTGCCAGTTCGGGAGTGCCCGGAGTCCCATACGGCGCGAGGGGAATCTGTCCCAGGCCGATTACCACTTCGCAGACCAGCGGCTGGTTCAGCGCAATGCCGGCGGCGGCGAATCCAGTGGCGGTTCGCGGATGCGCGTGCACGATGGCCCGAATGTCAGGGCGCATGCGATAAATCAGCAGGTGCATGCCGATCTCGCTGGTGACTTCGCGCTTGCCTTTCAGCCTGCGGCCGTTGAGGTCCGCGACTACCAGGTCCGAAGGACGCATGGCGCCCTTGGACATTCCGGTGGGCGTGATCAAAATCCGGCGATCCTCCAGGCGAACCGAGAGGTTGCCGTCGGTGGCGGCGATGAAGCCGTGCTCGTGCAGCATCCTGCCAAGCTGCACAATTTCGCGCCGGGATTGATGTTCGCTGGCCATGGCCTCGCCGCAGTCCGCGTATGGTATCGCAGGAAAGGGCCGGAAACAACCAGTTTTTCTGTCTAGAAATGTAATTGGAGGAAGTCCTTCCCGTATCAGAACCCTGCCATTCGACCGGCTTCACAGGGTTTGCGCTGTCCGTTAGAATGTCCCCCTTCGACTTTGACGTTGCCAAAATGATAGCTATGAGGCATTTTTTTCTTTGCATTTTTCTGTTTTCGTCAATCTGCATCGGCCAGGCGCAGTCCGGGCCGCAACCGGGTAGCTCTGCCGCCCCGCCCAGCTACACTCTGTCGAAGGTCAGCGCCACCGGCTCGAAACTCTTCGCCGAGACGGACATTGTGAAAGCCTGCGGGCTGAAAACCGGCAGCAAGGTCACGGGCGATGATCTCACGCAGGCTGGAAATCGCCTCGCCGAGCTCGGAGTTTTCACCACGGTCAGCTATCGTTTTGACGGACGGGTTGCCACCTACCTGGTGGTCGACGCTGAACAGCTGGTTCCTGCAACGTTTGAGAATTTCATCTGGTTTTCCGACGCCGAACTGGTTCAGCGCGTTCACGGTGCAGTTCCGCTTTTTTCCGGCGCCGTGCCGCAGACAGGAACTCTTTCCGATCAGGTTGCAGCGGCGCTGGATTCAATCTTGAAGGACAAGAACATTCAAGGTCATGTCGTGGCCGCTCCCGTTCCGGCTGCCGGACCCGCTTCCGCGATGCAATTTCGTATCGAAGGCGTTGACGTCAAGATCGCGGAGATTGATTTCCCTGGCGCAGCGCCCGAGCGGATGCCGTTCCTGCAAACCGCGATTAAGAACATCCTGGGCGCCAGTTATCTGCAATCGTCGACCCCCGCGGGAATCAAGAAACGAGCGCAGGCGGTGTACGGAAAACTGGGGTTCCTCAAAGCTCAATTCGATGCGCCGAAGCTCGCGATCATTAAAGACGATCCGGCTGCACCCGGCATCTCGGTGCAGCTGCCGGTACTGGAAGGTCCCCAGTACAGTTTTGCGGGCGCGGATTGGTCTGGCAACACCGCGATTTCCAGCGTGGAACTCGCCAAGCTCATCGCCTTGAAACCCGGCTCTCCGGCTGACACTTCTCAGTTGGCGGAAAGCATTGCCGCTGCCAAGGGTCTCTACGGGACCAAGGGATACATGTATGCGCAGGTAAAATCCACGGCCACGATTGATCCGGAGAGGCGAGCCGCGGTATTTCACTTGTCGATCGATGAAGGCCCGCTTTATCACATGGGAAAACTTGAGCTGCAGAATCTTGACGCCCAGCAGGAAGCGCTGATGCGAAAAGTTTGGGAAATGCGGGAAGGCAACGTTTACGATTCCAGCTACGCGAAGACTTTCTTAAAAAAACACCCTCATGAACTCCCGGCCTTGAATGGGTGGGCGGCGCTGTACGTCCAGACGATCCACGACGACACTCAGGTTGTGGACCTCAGTCTGAATTTTCAGAAGTTGCAGGAGGCGGAGAGGTAGGACTAAGCGCGACTTTTCTTGCTGGCCGCTACCGCTTTCACCTTTTCCCATGGCCGCTTGGGGCGGTCGGGCACCGGCTTATCGCGGTCCACGATGCGGTCGTATTGATAAGCCTCGCTCACCGTGCCGAGCGACTCGTTGTAGAGACTGGGCAGGCCGAGGGCTTCCTTTAACTCTTCGCTGAACTGTTGCAAGGATTTCAAATGGTCGGCGGTGGCTGCGACTTCAGTTTTCGAAGTCTTCAGCACCTGCTGGTAGCCGCGGTTGATGAGCTTGGAAATCTCTCCGCTGATCAGGTAACCCGGGTAAGCGAAAATCTTCACGCCATCGTTCCCGTCTTTTTGGATCGCCGCCGAGACGTTGTACTTCCGCACAAACACGCGTCCCGGCGTCCCCGGCGCTTCGATCAGATCAAAGCCGTGGTCGCGCAGGTACTGTACTGCGTCTTCGTAGGTTCGCTCTTCTACCTTGGTTGCCATTGAAAATCAGCTCCTAGCTTCTAGCGGTTAGCTCTTAGCTTTAAATCTCACTCGGTTTAGCTAATGGCCAAAAGCTAAAAGCTGAACCGCAATTGATTAGATGCGCCGCAATCCTACTCGAATCACCCGATGACCCGCTCTCCAGATCGCGAGATCACCCGATGACCTTCGCTCCTCTATAATCTAACGACAGTTTGCCATTTTGTGCTCTACGGCAACATTACGATAGTCACAGCTTGATGCGTCCTTCAACTAAATTCGCGGAAGCGGAACCTCCGCCCTCGCGCTCAAAGCTTGGCGAGCGCAGTGTCGAGCGCATTGGCAACACGCCGTTGCTGCGGCTCGAGCACATCGCTCGGGATATGCCTAACATTCAGATTCTCGGCAAGGCCGAATGGTACAACCCGGGCGGATCGGTGAAAGACCGCGCCGCCTTCAACATTGTGAACGAAGGCCGCCGCACCGGGAAATTCGTTCCCGGCAAAACTCTGCTCGATTCTACTAGCGGCAATACCGGCATCGCTTATGCAATGATCGGTGCTGCTGAAGGCTTTCCGGTGACGCTCTTCATGCCGGAAAATGTTTCCGTCGAGCGCAAGCGCATTCTCTTTGCCTACGGCGCTAATATTATTTACACCGATCCCGCCGATGGTTCGGACGGCGCTATTCGCGCGGTCCGCGAACTCTACGAACGCGAGCCGGAAAAATACTTTTACGCCGACCAATATTCGAACCCCGCCAACTGGCAAGCTCATTACCATGGCACAGCCAGCGAAATCTGGCAACAGACCGAGAGACGTATCACCCACTTTCTCTCCATGATGGGCACCAGCGGCACGTTCATGGGCACTACGCGCCGCCTGAAAGAACTGAATCCGAAAGTCCGCTGCATTTCGCTGCAACCGGATTCTCCTTTCCACGGCATCGAAGGCGCCAAGCACATGGCCAGCGCCATCGTGCCCGGGATTTATGATCCCGCGCTGGCCGACGAAGACCTCGGCATTTCCACCGAAGATTCCTACGCCATGGCCATCCGCCTTTCGCGCGAAGAAGGCCTCCTGGCCGGCATCTCCGCCGGAGCCGCGATCCAGGGGGCCATGCAGATTGCCAAGAAACTTGATCCGAAGCAGGAGGCCGTGATCGTCGCTATTCTGCCGGATTCGGGGGACAAGTATTTGAGTGAGAGATTCTGGACTGAAGCAAGCTCTTAGCCATTAGCTCTTAGCTTTGAGCCAGAACCGAATTGGTTCAGCTAAGAGCTAACAGCTAAAAGCTGATGCTTCGCATCCCCTCATCCCACCACTCCGCCCTCCGCCAGCACGGCGAAGAAACTTATCCGCACGAATGCTGCGGTGTGCTGCTCGGACAGATGCTCGACGACGGCGCTCGCGTCGTAACTTCCATCGCCCGTGCCGGGAATACCCGCACCGACTCTCCGCAGAACCGCTACAACATCGATCCGAAAGAGCTGGTCCGCATCCAGCGCGAAGGTCGCGAGCGCGGCGAGGACATCATCGGCTTCTACCATTCCCATCCCGACCACCCCGCTCACTGGTCGCAAACCGACCTCGCAGAAGCCCACTGGTTCGGCTGCTCGTATGTCATCACCAGCGTGGAAAAGGGCAAAGCCGTGCTGACCAATTCGTTTGAGTTGACTGGCTTCGATGAGAACGATAAGAAGCTAGTGGATGAGAAGATTGAGGTCGCGTAACCCGTGTGGGTCGGACATTCCTGTCCGATCCACGAAGATGCCGCAATGGCCATCCCCCAACGCCAATCCAACCCCGCTGGTCGGGCACGTCTGAAGACGTGCCCTGATACAACTGTCGCCTCACCCACGCCGCCTGGATACCCCCGCGGCCTGAATCCCTGCCTTCTTTTATGGCATCATCTATCCATGCCCAAGATCCACATTCCCACACCGCTGCGCCAGTATGCCGGCAAGCAGCCGGCCGTTGACGTCAGCGGCGCGACCGTCGGCGAGGCCCTCAGCGGACTCGTCTCCCAGCACCCCGACCTGCGCCGTCATCTTTATAACGACGACGGCAAACTCCGCGCCTTCGTCAACGTGTACCTGAACGACGAAGACGTCCGCTACCTGCAGAAGGACGCTACCTCAGTAAAAGACGGTGATAACATTTCGATTGTGCCGTCGATTGCCGGAGGGATAGCTTTTGGCTGTTAGCCATTGCTCTTAGCCGAACCGTTTGGCCTCAAGCTAAAAGCTAACGGCTAAGAGCTTAAGAGCTTCCCAGTGGACTCCCGAATAGCGTAATCGCAAATTATGGCCACACTAACCGAAATCCAGCCGCTCACCCTGAACAACGACGAGATCCTGCGCTACTCGCGCCATCTCATTATGCCCGAGGTCGGCATGGAGGGGCAGCTCAAGATCAAAGCTGCGAAGGTGCTGTGCATCGGCGCCGGAGGCTTGGGCTCGCCGCTGGCGCTCTACCTCGGCGCGGCGGGCGTGGGAACGCTCGGGATTGTTGACTTCGACGTTGTGGACTACACCAACCTGCAGCGCCAGATCATCCACTCAACTGCCGACGTAGGCCGTCCCAAGCTCGATTCCGCCGCCGAAAAAATCAAGGCGATGAATCCGTTCGTCAATATCAAGAAATTCAATACCCATCTTTCCAGCGACAACGCCCTCGAGCTGTTCAAAGAATTCGACATCATCTGCGACGGCACCGACAATTTTCCGACGCGCTATCTGGTCAACGACGCCTGCGTCCTGACCGGTAAGCCGAATGTTTATGGATCGATTTTCCGCTTCGAAGGCCAAGCCAGCATTTTCGCTACCAAAGACGGCCCCTGCTATCGCTGCCTCTATCCCGAACCGCCACCGCCGGGACTGGTTCCCTCATGCGCCGAAGGCGGCGTGCTAGGAATTTTGCCGGGACTGGTCGGCGTGATTCAAGCGACGGAAGCCATCAAGCTGATTCTCGGCAGCGGCGATCCGCTCATCGGACGACTGCTGCTGATCGACGCCCTGGGCATGAAGTTCCGCGAGCTCAAGCTGCGCAAAAATCCCGATTGCCCGGCTTGTGGGAAGAATCCGACTATCACCAAGCTGATCGACTATCAGGAGTTCTGCGGAATTCGCGGCGAGGAGGCCGAGGCCGAAGTGACCACATCCGAAATGCAGGTGGAAGATTTGAAGCAGCGCCTCGACCGCGGCGACGACCTCTACATTCTCGATGTGCGCGAGCCGCACGAATACCAGATCTGCAACATCGGCGGTCACCTGATTCCGCTGGGCGATCTCCCCAACCGTGTGAATGAGCTCGACACCAGCAAGGAAATCGTGGCCCATTGCCGCAGCGGTGTGCGCAGCGCGAAGGCCGTAAACTTCCTCCGCCAGGCTGGATTCAAGAAAGTCCACAACCTCGCGGGAGGAATTCTGGCGTGGGCGGACCGGGTTGATCCGACGATGCCGAAGTATTAAGGTCAGGCTTCGCGCTCTAGGCTCTAGGCTTCAGGTTATGGAGCGGCGGGCGTCCCCGCCCAACCTCGTCTCAACTCAGCTCACGCCGGCTGAGCCTGTCCCGAGCGAATCAAACTTCTCGATTCCTGTCTATGTCTCGATTCCTGTCTATTTCCTGTTACGCGGTTTCATGTTACTGTAGTCGCCGCCCGCCCTGGCCAGCGTTCTGCCGGGCACACCAAGGAGTCCTATGTCCACCGCATCGGTATCCGTGCCGAGCACGTCCCGACCTCGCCTGAAGTATCTTCTCTTTTGGATTCATCGGTTTGATGTTGGCCTACGTTCTTTGGCACAACGAGAGCTTCCTGATTAATCGTGCAGACCCCGTCTGGCAGCACTATCAGCCGTTTCGATGGTGGCTCCTACCTCACGGATTGGCCGGCGGATGCGCCATCTTGCTCGGTCCTCTGCAGTTCTCCGACCGCCTTCGCCAGAGGTTCACCAAATTCCATCGAGTGGTTGGAAGGATCTACATCGCAGGTGCCTTGATTGCGGCTCCTCTCGGCGCCTACATCCAATTTTTTGAAGAGCGAACGGGCGGTCCGCGCTCCTTCAGCATTGCCACTTTGGTGGACGCAACCCTGCTCATGCTGACCACCGCCATCGCTTTCGGTTTTATTCTCAAAGGAAAAGTCCAGCAACACCGCCAGTGGATGACGCGCAGCTTCGCCGTCGCTCTGGTGTTTCTAGAAGTCAGAGTCATTGGCGGATTAACCGGACTGGACAACAATCCCGCCGCCATCGAGACGATCGTGTGGAGTTGCGTGGCGCTCTCGCTGCTGTCCGCGGACATCGTTCTGCAGGTGCAGGAACTCCGGCGCTCCCGCCCCGCGGTCAGAGCGCAGGTCGCTAGCTAAACGGCAAGGGCGGGGCCGAAATCGCGCCCTCCTGCTAGAATTTGCCCATGCCCTTCCCCGCAACCCGCCTTCGCCGCTTGCGCCGCACCGCCGCTCTGCGCTCTATGGTGCGCGAGACGCGGCTCACTCCCGAGGCCTTCGTGTATCCGCTGTTTGTCTGCCCCGGAGAAGGCGTCCGCAAAGAAGTTCGATCCATGCCGGGCGTGTTCAATCTGTCGGTGGATGAAGCGGTGAAAGAAGCCGAAGAAGCCCACTCCCTCGGCGTGCCAGCGCTCATCCTGTTCGGCCTGCCGGAGAAAAAGGACGAAGTCGCCACCGGCGCCTGGGAAGACGACGGCATCGTGCAGCGCGCCGCGCGCGCCATCAAGAGTGAAGTTCCCGAGATGCTCCTGATCGGCGACGTTTGCCTCTGCGAATACATGTCGCACGGGCATTGCGGGATTGTGAAGGCGGATCGTCCAGCTCGGTCACTGGGGGCAGCGGTGCGGGATGTGGGCGTCGCCGTCAGCGCCACTGAAAAGAAAAAAGCGATTGACGCTGCCGCCGTAAGCGCTGCGGCAACGTTCCAGCCGAGCTACGAAATCCTGAACGACGAGACTCTCGACCTGCTGGCGCGCACATCAGTTTCCCTCACCCGCGCGGGAATCGATATCATCGCGCCCTCCGACATGATGGACGGCCGCGTCGCCGCAATTCGCAAAGCTCTCGACGCTGCCGGATTCGACAACACGCCTATTCTTTCCTACGCCGCCAAGTTTGCGTCGGCCTTCTACGGGCCGTTCCGCGAGGCCGCCGACTCCACGCCGCAATTCGGCGACCGACGATCTTATCAAATGGATGGAGCCAATCTCCGCGAAGCCATGCGCGAAATCGCCCTCGACATCGAAGAGGGCGCGGACATGGTCATGGTCAAGCCCGCCATGCCGTATCTCGACGTAATCGCCGCCGCCCGCGCGCGTTTCGACCTGCCGATTGCCGCCTATCAGGTCTCGGGCGAGTACGCCATGATCGAAGCCGCCGCGCGAAATAATTGGATTGACCGCGACCGCGTGATGCTGGAATCGCTGACCTCCATCCGCCGCGCGGGGGCGAGCATCATCCTGACGTACTACGCGAAGGACGCGGCGAAGTTGCTGGCTTGAGTCGGTCGGGCTCTGTTCAGTCCTTCGCCAGCCATGCCAAAGCTTGCTCGCGGGTCTCAAAAACGGGAAATTCGCGGCGGGAGAAGCTGCCCATGTTCTCATAGAACAGCGGGGGAAGGCTCTCGGTTCCCGTCACTGCGGATTTCTTGACATAGGGCTTGTCAAAGATCGCGCTTTCTTTCATGACCCGAATGGCTTCCTGGTCAACGGATGCTCCCCTGAAATCGGAAAGTATCAAGACGGAACCGCGTGGACGGGCAGTCACAACTTCGGGAACCGCCCGGAAAATTTTTCCGACCTCAGCCGCCGAACAGTTTGAAAGGTCCAGCAGAAGAATCTGCCTGCCCTGATGGGCGATGAAGCGAATATGGTCGCGCAGGTATTGGACCTGATTGGCAGCAGCGTGCTGCTGGACCTGGGACGCGTCACGGACCCCCGACAGCCCTGCTCGCTGGCTGTTCCCCGGGAGTGTTTTGTGTGGTGCCACTAGGTAACATGCTAAAACAACAAACGATGCTCCTGGACGCACTGTAGGTCAATGACCCGAGCCGGGACAGGCGGCATTCAACTACCAGCTTTAAGCCGGAACACATCATCGGCTTTCAATGGTCTTTCGTTGGCAGCAAGCTGGACTTGGTCTGCAGGACACACCGATGCCGGCATGGTGCTCCCGCAAGAATCCAAACCATAGGCAAATCGGCGTATACGACCAGGACGTCCTGCTTCAGCCCAGACCAGGCAATCACCCAGCCAATTGCCCTTCCAGCTCCCTTCTGACCTGCTATGCGACGGTCATAGTGTCCCAGATGCCAAGTGGAGGGCTCGTTCCAGCGGGCCCCGCAGCTTGTCACCGACCATTTGGGAAGGTAGTTCTAGAATCCGCGCGGTCGTAATTTACTTGAGACAGCTACTTGAGACTCTCCACGTAGGCGATGAGCGCCTTCAAGTCATCCGGCGAGAGGTCGATGTGGGGCATGCCGCCGGCGGTCATTTTTGCGGTGGGGTGGGCGAAAAGGTCTGCAAGTTTGTCAGAAGGGAACTTTGCCCCAACCCCGATGAGTGCCGGAGCCGCCGCTGTACCGACCCCGCCATCGCCATGGCAGGCATTGCATGCATACTGACCTTCGAAGATGGTTTTTCCCTTTGCAGCCAGCGGGTCCGCGAGCGTCACATTGGCGGCCGCCAGCGACGCGGACGAAAGCTCCGGCTCGAATGGCTTGCGCATGTATTCGGTTTCGTCGGCTTTCTGCTTGGCCAGTTGCAGCGCGACTCCGGGATCGTGACGGTCCAAATACTGGCTGCGCAGGGCGAGGCCCACCAGCCCAAACAACAGGAACGCATATGCTCCCATGGCCACGGGGCGCTTCCACGGACGCCGCTCGACGCTGCGATCCAGAAAAGGAACTGCCAGGACGGCCAAGGCCAGAATTGTTGGAATCATGAGCACGCCGATGATCGCAGCCGACCCATGCCAGTACTTCAGCCATTGAAAAATGGGCAGGTAATACCACTCCGGGCGCGGCACGTACTGCGCGTCCGCTGGGTTGGCAGGCGGGCCCAGTTGCATGGGAACGAAGAAGCACAGCAAGCCCAGTCCCGCAATCAGCAGCGCCGTCAGCGAAAGATCCATCAGCACCTGGCGGGGATAGAAGAGCTCCGTCTTCTGTTTGGGCTCGAATGGATCCTCGTCAGGCGGTCCGGCGGCGCCAGCTTTGCGGAATAAAAAAATATGGGAAGCTACAAGCGCGAAGATGCAGGCGGGAATAAGAAAGACATGGGCCACAAAAAAACGTGAGATGGTGAGTGTCCCCATCTCCGTGCCGCCGCGCACCAGTCGCTTAAGGTACTCGCCAATCCCGGGAACTTCGCTGATGGCGTTGGTTCCGACAGCGGTGGCGAAATAAGACCTCTGGTCCCAGGGGAGCAGGTAGCCGGTGAAGGCCATTCCCAGGATCAGGCCGAAGAGCACGCATCCGGAAAGCCAGAGCAGTTCGCGCCGGCCTTTGTACGATCCATAGATGTAGGTTTGCGACAAGTGCAGGAATAAAACCACGACCATCGCGCTGGCGCCGTATGCGTGGAGGCTGCGGAGAAAAGCTCCCGCCGTGACCGCCTTGGTGATGTAAGCGACCGTGGTGTGCGCGTGATCGGCCGAGGGAACGTAGTACAGCGCGAGAAACACCCCGGTGATGACTTGCGAAATAAAAATGAAGAGCAGTCCAGAGCCAAATATGTAGGCGAAACGCGCGCCGCCGGGGATGGGTTCATAGAGAGCGCTACGCAGCAAGTCGTCCACGCCAGCGCGGCGGTTCAGCCATCCCCACAGGCCTGACGCGCGCCGCGGAGAAGCGGCATCCTCACCCTTATTATTGTTCGCTCTCAACCTATGACTTCCTTGTCGGAAACAAGTTGACGGAAATATTGGAATTTCACCAGCAGATGGCCGTCCTCAACCGATGTTTCCAGTGTGTCCATCCCGCGCAGCGAAGGCCCGCTGATGCGAGCGCCGTCCGCGGCGAAAATGGAGTTGTGGCAGGCGCAGGCAAATTTTTTCTTTTCCGCGTCCCAAGGGACGGTGCAACCCAGGTGAGGACAGACGGAACTGAGAACCTGAAGCTGGCCCTGGCTGTCCTTGGTCACATAGATTGCTTTTTCTGATATCGCTTTGCGCCAGCCATCGACTTGTTCAATCTGAATGGTACGCATGACGGGCTCGGTCAAAGATGAAAACTCGTTGAGGTCGCCCACGGGTGAACTTTTGAGTTCAGTGGACTGGCGCAGTAACGGAAACAGCGCAAAGCGAATGAGCGGCACCGAAAGGAGTGCCCCTACACAAAAGGATCCGAGTCCCAGCAGTACTCCGAGGAACGAACGTCGGCTATCGAGCAACGGTCCGGATGGTGA
>CAAGKR010374334.1_pt1 | contig 11918 bp, 6 predicted proteins | sample 2556971 | NCBI WGS metagenome assembly CAAGKR01 (sample SAMEA5207829, study PRJEB30636) | soil metagenome | biome: forest; feature: boreal; material: soil | place: USA | collected 2011-09 | depth 1 m
GCAGGGAGAAGTCAGTTGAGCGCCTCTGATCGATCCTGCGGACGACCGTCCCAAAGCGTTTCCCGATGAGCGCGTTCTTCGGCTGGATCGATTACTCGGAGAAGGAGCGGCGTCGGATGCTCGACACGCTCAGCTTGCTAAAACAACAAGGGATACTCGACGAGCTAGGCATCGGCACAGTACGGGATGCGCTCGCAGACCTGTTATTCCCCGGCACATCCACCATCCAGACGCGTCCCCGGTACTTCCTGATCATTCCGTGGATCTACGAGCGGGTTGAGCGGCGCGGCTGGAAAGGAAGATCTGCTGGCACTGTGGCACGAGACGTGGAGAATCGTGTTACCGAATCCCTTCGGAGCAGACCCGACACCAGCGGCGTGATTGGAGTCGATGCTGGCCCGGCGCTTATACGTCCCGCCAGCGACATCTACTGGCAGGGCCTTAGGCGTTGGGGTATCAGACTGTTCGATGGCTCGCGCGACCGGTATCACCGATGGCTCGATCAGCGACAGATCCGCACGGCGGTCAGCTCCGAGCTGGCTGCTACCGACGATGGCGAACCCACTCTCGCCACTCTTTCCCGATGGCATTGGAGCCTCCCTCCGGCGCCATCGTCATTCCCGGATTTGGAAGGACTCGCCCTCACACGGCCAGAGGCGGAGTACCTACGCGAGAGAATTCTCACGGCGTCCCCAGACAGCCTGTTGGCAGCGCTTATCCGGAACGACGTAACGATTGATGGTGCGAGTTTCCCATGGGATGTGGCCTGGAGCCCGTCGTTGCCAGGTCGCGTGACCGCGAACCTCGAGCTGGCCAAACACTTCTCGGAGACGATGCATGGCGCAGCGCTTATCTACAACCTGATGTTGGCGCGCGAGACCCGGAACGATGACCTCATCGAGCTCTACCAAGCCGCGGTTAGCAAGTGGTCCCATCTCGTTGAAGCCGAGTCGAAAGCATTTCGCGAGTGGGACCAGTCCGCCTTGTTGGTCGCGCTGGCTTCCACCGGCCGAGGGGCATCGCGGCACACGCTGAGCTTTGTGGACAGCTGGCATCAGTTGGTGGCCACCCGGCTCGAAGCCCGCAAATCGCCAGCAACCCTGGGGGACGATGCCACGGTCCACCGTCTAATAAAGAAGCGCGAGTGGGAGATGAAGGGCCGACGCGCCCGGCTCGGGAATCCAGAGACTCGAGCGTCTTGGAGCGGGGAGTCGGGCGCCACCCAGCTTGACTACCGCTGGCGCATCGTCCAGACGCACGTGCATGACCTTCGTGAGGGTACTCGCGCTGATGCTTGAACCGAATCAACGTCATCTCCTCCTCGAAGCGCTGCGACCGCCGGTCGGTTATCAGTTGGATCGAGCGATTGGCACGACATATGGACTCGACCTCCAAGCGCTCCTTTTCGCTCCTTTAGCCTTCACTTTCTTCCAATGGGAAGACGCTGACGGCGATCCAACCAAGGATCCGCTGGCGCTTTTGGAAGCTCTCAGACGCCACGCGGAAAAGATCAGCATCTTCTGCCAGGCCGGCGAAATATCCGTGCCTCAAAGCCGGCAACCGCTTCACGCTGCTCTGGAAGAGTCGGTTGTCCAAGTCATGCCTCCGATCCCGGGCGGGTTGTTCCATCCCAAGATGTGGGCGCTGCGATTCGTTGGGGGTGATAGCGACTCCACTTCGCCGGTTCGATATCGCATCTTGGTCATGAGCAGGAACCTAACGCTCAGTAATTCGTGGGACCTCATGCTTGCGCTCGACGGCATAGTTATGGATCGTCAGCTTGGCTTCTCGCTGAACCATCCTCTAGGGGACTTCGTCGCCGCACTGCCGAGGATGGCGCGCGACGTGCCGCCACGTGTCAGGCGCGATGTAACACTCATTGAGCGCGAGCTGCGAAAGGTCCGTTTCGAACTCCCGCCAGATGTCGACCGAATCGCATTTTGGCCGCTGGGGTTGCCCGGTCGCCGGCTCGATCCCTTTCAAGGTCGGCTCGACCGCTGCCTAGTTGTTTCACCGTTTGTGTCATCAGATTGGCTGCGGTCGTTCTTGGTCGACCACCCCAGGACCATCCTGGTATCGCGAGAGGAGGCACTACACGCGCTAGAGCCCGACCTTCTAGATCTCATCGGGGATTGCCGCTTCCTAGGGGTGCCAGATCCCGAGCCAGACGATGGGAGGGAGGAAGGGCCCACACCCGAGGCGGTCGAGCTTGGGGGTCTCCACGCCAAGCTCTTCGTCGCCGACGCAGGGTGGACCGCTCGGGCCTGGGTCGGGTCGGCCAACGCGACTCAGGGCGCGTTTGGCATCAACGTCGAGTTCATGGTGGAACTCGAGGGCAAGACGAGCCGGCTTGGGATCGACGCTTTGGTCAACCAGGACGCGCAATCGGGCGGTTTCGGCCAGCTCCTTAGGAAGTACGAAGCCTCAGAAGATCAGGGCTCGCCGGACCTCACCGAGGAGGCACGGCGGGTTGGTGCCGAGATTCGTGCACAGATCGCAGCTGTGCGGCTGATGGCGACAGTCGATGTCTCGCCTGACAGGGTTGGTTACACGCTGACGCTCGATCTCGCCGACGGGGATGAACCGATTGATGCGAATCTAAAGGTGTTGGCGTGGCCCTCGTCGCTCGGACCCGGCCACGCTTTCAGGCTCGCGCCAGGGGCAACCGGAACTCTGGCGCGATTCGAAGGCCTGAGCTTGCTGGAAGTTACTGCCTTCTTTTGCTTTGAGGTGGCTCGGCACGATCGAGCCGACCTTCAGCCAGTGCGGTTCACCCTAAACCTTCCGATTCGTGGATTGCCCGATGACCGTCAGGAGCAGATCCTGCGCGCGTTACTCAGCGATTCCGAGCGAGTGGCGAGGTACATCCTGATGCTCCTCGCACTCGACAGCCATGACGGTTCAACATCGGGATCGGGATTCGTGCAGCTTGGCTGGGGCTCGCAAGGCAGCACGTGGCAGCTGACACAGACGGGGCTCTTCGAGGCGCTGTTAGGGGTCCTACGGAACGACCCAGGGCGTCTCAAGCACGTTGCGGCAGTGGTCAAAGCGCTCACAGCCGACCATGGAGGTCGTGACCTCCTGCCATCCGGCTTTGGCCCCATTTGGGATGCAGTCTGGTCCGCGGCACAGCTTGGATCGACGCCATGAAGCGAGAGGGAGAGCGTCCTGATGTCGCTCGAGTCCTCGAGGGACTAAAGGATTTTCAGCGCCTGACCGTTGACCATGTTTTCAGGCGCTTTTACCAGGACCCGAATCCTGCCGGCCGCTTCCTGGTAGCGGACGAGGTCGGCCTCGGTAAGACAGTCGTCGCGCGCGGCTTGCTAGCGCGAGCGATAGACCACTTGTGGGACGACGTGGATCGTATCGACGTCGTGTATGTCTGCTCCAATGCGTCGATCGCTCGCCAGAATGTTTCCCGGCTCCGGCAAGGTCTTGGCGCCAACAGCGTGCCCGAGGCCGACAGGCTGACTCTGTTGCCGGCGAGTATCCAGCAACTGGATCGCAGTCACGTCAACCTGGTTGCGTTCACACCCGGCACCTCATTCGACTTCCGATCATCACTGGGCACGTGGCGGGAGAGGCTACTCCTATATCGCATGCTCAGCGAGGTCTGGGACGTAAGCGGCACCGGCGCGATGAATCTACTTCAGGGCAACGTCGTCAGTCGTGACTGGTGGCGTGGGGCGCTTCGCAATCCGGAAGGCCCACTAGAACCAACGATACTGACACGCTTCGCCAGCGAGATCCGGCGCGCGCCGGGCTTGCATCGCCGTTTCGATGAACAGCGCGAGCAGTTCCGATACCCGCGCCGCCAACTTCCAGATGCAGAACGGGATCTCAGAAACCAGCTCATTAGCGACCTCCGCAATGCGCTCGCCCGAAGTTGTTTGCGGGCGCTCGAGCCGGACATCATCATCCTTGATGAGTTTCAGCGGTTCAAGCACCTACTCAGTAGGGACAATCCGGCCGGTGAGCTCGCGCACGAACTCTTCGACTACGGCGATGCAGCAACGTCAACGAAGGTTTTGTTGCTCTCGGCGACCCCGTATCGAATGCTGACGCTGCAGGACGAGGCTGATGACGATCATTACGCGGACTTTCTGGAAACGATTCGCTTCCTGTCTCCGGATCGAACCGATGAGGTTACGCAGCTGATGCGCAAGTACAGATTCGCTCTGCTCAATCTGAGCGGGGATTCGAGTGCGGCATTAGCGAGCCTTACGCAGTTAAGAGACGACATCGCCTGCTGCTTGCGTACCGTAATGGTTCGCACGGAGCGGCTTGGAGGCACTAATGAGCGCCAAGGGATGCTGCGCGAGGTCACGACCGAAGTGGTTCCAGAACCGGGGGACTTGCGGGACTACCTAGCGCTCGAGGGCATCGCATCGAACTTGCATCAGAACGGTGCGCTCACCTACTGGAAGTCCGCGCCGTACACGCTCAGCTTCATGGACCAGTACCAGTTGAAGTCAGAACTCGTTGCGAGTGTCGAAGAGGGCTTGACGCCCGAGCTCGCCGCAGCACTCGGTCACTGCGCTCTGGTCGACCGCGCGACTGTTGAAAGCTACGGACAGCTCGATCCAAGGAACGCACGCCTTCGCCAACTCGCTTCCGACACGGTTGAAGCTGGAGCGTGGAAGCTGCTCTGGATCCCGCCCGCAGCGCCCTATTACAAACTCAGACGGGCATATTCGGAACCTCATCTTCGCGACTTCACGAAGCGCCTGGCTTTCTCTGGCTGGCGCGTGGTTCCGAAGTCGTTGTCTACCCTCCTAAGTTACGAGGCCGAGCGCCAGATGATGCTGACCCGTGATAAAGCTGCGCGATACCAGTCAGCAGCCGAGCGCGACCGACCTCTATTGCGCTTCACCCGGTCGGGAGGCCGGTTGACTGGGATGCCTGTCCTCGCTCTTCTATATCCGAGCAGCGTACTTGCCGACGAGCTTGACCCCCTGGTTATCGGGCAACCAATCGATATCCGAGGAGGGCAAGTGTCAGCTCGGGAGCTGCTTCGCACCGCGCGTCAACGCGTCGAGCAGCTCCTGAGTGAGCTTGGGCCAGTCGCTCAAGAAGGCCGGCCCGACGAACGTTGGTACTGGGCTGCCGCCATGATGCTCGATCGGCATCGCTACTCAAGCGACCTTGATCTGTGGTGGGATAGGCCGGACCTGTCTGCGATATGGACTGCGGCCGACACCTCTGACGACGGGGAAGAGATGTCAAGCTGGGGCGAACACGTTGCTTTAGCGCGCCGGGTGATTCGTGGCGAGGAGCAGCCGCTAGGCCGGATGCCCTCCGATCTAGCTCGTGTTCTTGCCCTGAGTGGACTCGCCGGGCCGGCGACTTCCGCCCTCCGAGCGTTGCAGCGCGTCGCTGGTCATGGAGCGACCAGCACCTCAACGGCGCTCCGCGACGGCGCAGCAGGGGTCGGATGGGGGTTCAGGACGTTGTTCAACCTTCCGGACGTCCAAGCCCTGGTCCGAAGTGGCAGCGATAGCCGTTATTGGCAGCAGGTCTTGAGTCACTGCTTCGACGGTTGCCTGCAAGCAGTACTGGACGAATACGCCCACCTACTGCGCGAGCAGACGGCCTTGGTTGACGAGCCCTCAGAGTCCATTGCGAGTTCGGTCGCACAAGAGATTAGGACCTCGCTTCAGTTGCGGACTCCGGTGCTTTCGGTGGACCAAGTCTTACCCAGCGGAGACGAACGTCATCTGCGGGTGCGAACCCGCTTCGCCCGCCGCCTCGACACGGAAGAGGTGGAGGGGAGTCCGGAACTGCAGCGCGAGACGCAGGTCCGGGCCGCATTCAATTCGCCGTTTTGGCCCTTCGTTCTCGTCTCGACATCGATCGGGCAGGAGGGCCTCGACTTCCATTACTACTGCCACGCCGTGGTGCACTGGGACCTTCCGAGCAACCCAGTAGACCTAGAGCAAAGGGAGGGTCGGGTGCACCGGTACAAGGGCCACGCTGTCCGCAAGAACGTTGCCGCGCGCCACTGGGCCGCCCTATTCGCCGAGGGACGCCACGATCCGTGGGACCGACTATTCGATGCGGCTCGTCGAGACCGCCCCTCCAATGCGACCGATCTGGTGCCGTATTGGGTTTACACGAACGGCGAGAGTGGCGCGGCTATCGAACGCCATGTTCTCGCATACGCGCTCAGCCGAGACGTGACCCGCCTTAAGGCGCTGAAGAAATCACTGGTTCTGTATCGGCTCGCCTTTGGCCAGCCACGGCAGCAAGACCTGTTGGAGTACCTCATGGCAGCGCTTTCGGAGGAAGAGGCCAACCGGCTCATGTCCGAGCTCTGCATCGATCTCTCACCGGTTCCGTCCACGTGACCGACCAGACCCGTTGGGAGGCAGGGATAGTCGTCCGGATCAAAGGCACCGGCGAAACCGCTGCGGTGCTCAGGATGCTGGGCAACGAGCAGGCGGAAGTGCTGGTCGGATCGACACGCCGTGTGGTGCACGTCGATGACGTTGAGGCGATTAGAGAGGACCCCCTTCGCAGCCTCGTCAATGGTGAAAAGCTTGGGAGGGCCAAGCCATTTGGGCTCCGTTTACAGGCTACATACCTTCTTCATGCGTACCGCTACGACCCGCGCTCCGGCCTCTCAAATGCACGAATAGAACCTCAACTCCACCAGCTCTCTGTCGCGCATCGCGTAGCCGAGAAACTTCGGCCACGCATGATCCTGGCCGACGAAGTTGGGCTTGGCAAGACCATCGAGGCCGGCCTGATTCTCAAAGAGTTCCGCGCGCGAGGATTGGTGGAGAGAGTGCTGATCGTCACCCCAGCATCTCTCCAGCAGCAGTGGCAGACCGAGCTCCGTTCCAAGTTCAATGAGCGGTTCGAGATTATCGACGGACCCACCGCTCGCTTGCTTTCACAAGCCGGCCAGAACCCGTGGAGTCAGCGGGCCAGCGTCATTTGCTCCCTCAACATCGCGGTTCGGTGGTCCGAGAGTCTCGCGCAGGCCGGCTGGGACCTGATCATCTTTGACGAAGCTCACAAGGTCCGCCGGTCAAAACGGCTGGGCAAGGGCAGCACTACGAAGGCGTACGAGCTCGCGGACGCTCTGAAGGATGACGTGTTCGGCCTTCTACTACTGACTGCGACACCGATGCAGCTGAGTCCCTATGAGTTGTACTCCTTGATCGATCTGGTGGAGCCAGGGCTCTACGTCAGTGAGGCAAGCTACGAGCAGCATCGGCTGCTTCTACCAGGGCTCAACGATCTGATGAAGTCCTTCGACCGATGGCAGGCTCTGTCCATGGAGCAGCGGGCCCAAGTCTGCCGCAAGCACGCCGAGACTCTCCGCCGTCTGGGGGTCGATCCGTCAGATGCGCCCAGTCGTCTCGAGTCCGATTCTGAACTCAACGGCGCGATCGAACGGCTTATCAATCTGCACCCGCTCGCTACAGTGCTGACCCGCAACCGCAAGAGCGAAGTAGGGGGCTTCAAGAAGCGCATCGCTCGCCGTCAGCTGGTCACCCTTACCAAGACCGAGCTCGACGCCTACGAGAGCGTTTCCGACTACCTGCGCAACCGTTACCTCCGGAGCGAAAACAGCGCCATCGGTTTTCTCATGGTGACCTATCAGAAGATGCTCGCCAGCAGTTCCTTCGCTCTAAAGCAGAGTCTGCTTCGCCGTCTGGCAAAGCTCCGGAAGGCTCTCGACGAACATAAGGCGGCCGCGCTAGAGGAGGGTGATCTTCCTGAAGAAAGCGATGACTTGAGCGACGAGGAGTTCGATCGCGTCTTGAGTCTCGCGGAGAGCATGACGGGAGCGAACATCCAGGACGAGATCGACGACATCGTCGGGCTGCTGCCCACGATCGACGTCATCTCCGATACGAAACTCGAGCGACTCGGCAGCATCCTCGACGACCTCCTCCACGGGCAGTCAACAGAGAAGGTTTTAGTCTTCACGCAATTTAAGGACACTCAATGGCTTATAGCTGAACGATTGCGGTCGAAGGGCATCTCGGTGACCACCTTTAACGGTGGGATGGACCTCGCGGCCAAAGAAGAAGCCGTTAAACAATTCCGAGGCCCAGCACAGGTGATGGTCTCGACCGAAGCTGGTGGCGAAGGACGGAATTTTCAGTTCGCTCACAACCTCGTCAACTACGACCTGCCGTGGAACCCGATGAAGGTCGAGCAACGAATTGGTCGTCTAGATCGCATTGGCCAAACCCAGGACGTTGTCATCGTTAACCTCGCTTGTGCCGCCACCATCGAGGAGCGAGTGCTCGAGGTCCTTGAGAACCGGATCCGTCTTTTCGAGGAGTCCGTCGGTGCACTCGATCCAATTCTGGGATCCTTCGAGTCCGAGTTCACAGCGATCGCGATGGCTGCCCCGCCCGTTTCGGCTGCTGAGTTCCAACGCATCGAGGACGCGCTGGAGAGCCGTGTAAGGGAGGCCCACCATCAGGAGCGGCTTTTCGCAGATCTACTGCTGGACCGCGCAAGCCTCCGACGGGACCAGGTGAACCGCCTCCTCGACACACCACCGCTGGCGACTCCAAGCGATCTACAAATGTTCTCCCGGGACCTCTTGGAGTATTCGGGAGGCAGTCTTGAGCCCCACTGGGAAGGTGGCGACGTGATCGCGTTATCGCCGCAGCTGGCCGCCGATCTTAAGCTGCGATTCTCGACGTTGCGGGGCACGTTCGATCCGGCTGAAGCGCTCCGACTCGAGGAGACGGACTTCTTCACGGTCGACCACGACGTGATTGGCCGGCTGATCCGCCTTTCGTTGTCCGACGATTTCGCCTCCATAGGTCAACGGACAATCGCTGGCGAGAGGGCTGGGAAGTACCTGGAGGTGTACTACGAGATCACCGCTCAAGGGCTTAAGCCCCGAGGGCGTTTCATACGGCACCTAGTAGGTCCGGACCTGGAGGTCCTCCAGGAAGACATCGTCTCGATGCCTCCGATGGGTTCCTCGAGCGACGTGAATCTGCCGGACTGGATCGCTGCGGCAGCTGAGGCAAGCCGAAATAGGGTGCTGGAAGTCCACGCTATAGAGCGAGGCGCCGCGGCAAAGGACGAGGAAGTCATCAAGGCTCAGGAGCGGGCCAGGGCCACCCGGATCTTCGAGTATCAGGCACGACGCCTGACGCGCCTTATTGAGGAGGACGAGACGCTTGCGAGCCGACTGCAAAGTGCAACCGAAACCGAGCGACGCATCCTGCCAGCCATCCGTGGCAGGGCGGCCAAGAACCGTGATCGATTAGAGCGGCTTCGCCGCGAGACCAGCAACCTGGTCCAGCAAATCGAAGGTCGGCAGGTGCAAGTGTCATTCGCTGCGGTCGCGGCAGCGATCGTCGTCGTGGAATGACTAAGCCGATTGCCTACGGCATCGACTTCGGGACCACAAATAGCGCTGTCGCTGTTGCCTACGCAGACCGTGTCGAGATCTTAAAGATCGCCGCCAGCCCGTTTCCCGAGTTACTCAAAAGCGTCTTGTTCCTGAACCGGAACCGCCAGGAGTTAGCCGGGCAAGAGGCCATTGCCCAGTACTCCTACACCGCTACGGCGCAAACCCAGTGTTCCAATTGCCAGCTTGCCCGTTTCACTCGGGCCGGAATCGTTTCGACGTGCAAGTGGGCGGCTCACGGAGGAGGCTGTGCCGACTCTCGGATCGTCTTCGGTGCAAAGCAGTTCTTGGCGCAGGGCCACGTGAACTCGACGCACTCGTGGGGCCGGGATTTCACCTTGAGTTACCTAGCAGCCGTGGTCGTGCGCCGTCTGAAATCCCTCGCGGACGCCCAGCTGAATGAAAGAGTGGACCGCGTAGTCCTCGGGCACCCGGTTCGTTTCTCGGGAGAGGAGACCATTGCTGACCACGAGCGAGGACTAGCCCGACTCGTCGACGCCGCCAGAGGCGCCGGCTTCGTCGAGGTCGAGTTAATGGATGAGCCGTTGGCCGCGCATTTGGCGATAGACCACCCGAGTGGACCTGTCCTAACCCTGGACTTCGGCGGCGGAACCTTTGACGTTGTCGTAATCGACGGAGCGTCCAACCGGGTTTTGGCTAAACGAGGCCTTGCAATCGGTGGGGAGGAGTTCGACGCCCTAATTTTCGATGCCAAGCTCGCCCAGCGACTCGGCCTTGATGAGACTGGAGTACCGAGTCATTTCGGTCAGTCGATTCGGTCCTTGGGTGGAAGCTGCTTCCTCCTCGGCGATCCGAGACGTCTTAACGAACTTGTGAATCTTTCCGCCAAAGTCAAGGGTTTGTCCGAACTAGTCGCGATTATCAACGGAGGCCATTTAGTCGCGTTACACCAGGCGATTGAAAAGGCAAAGATCGATCTATCCACGCGGCCGCTGACGGTGATCGTTCTCGAGCGCCGCGGAATCTCAATAGAGGTACCAGTCACGAGGCCGGAGTTCGACGCAATGATTGCTCAGAGCCTCAATTCAGTTCGTGAGGAGATCGTGTGGGTAATGCAGGACGCCGGCATTCAAGCAGTCGACGTGACGGCTGTAACACTCACGGGTGGCTCGAGCCAGATCCCGGCGTTCGAGACCCTGGTAAACGATCTGTTCGAAACCGGTCGAATTCAACAGGCCGCCGTGTTCGACGCGGTCGTTAAAGGCTTGGCCGAGCGGGGCCGAGCGCATTGGGGGACAAAGCCAATGGATCGTACTAACAAGCCCAGCGTCCAGATTCAGCGCAAGCCTGCAGCTCACCGCAAGCCCGCTACCGCAGCGGCCAAGCCCACGGACGCTGACAAGATCCAAACCCCCAGCAACGTCTACTCCGAGGATGGCTGCTGGCGATGGGATGGACACGAGTGGTACAGCCGGTACTCAACCGACGGCAGGAAGTACTGGACCGAGGCTGGTTGGCAGCGTGCGCACTCTCCTGATCTCAAGTGGTGGTGGAGCGGGACGAGATGGGAAGCCGCTCGGAGCGGGCAATGGTGGTGGAATGGTCGAACATGGGTGGACCGCTTTAGCTCAGATGTGCACCTTTGAGTGGGTTTGCCAACGTGGAGGCTGTGTGCCAGCAAGAGGCTGAATACCCGTCGGTGCGGGCATGACGGGATGGCTGGTCTACCACCCCGCTCGTATGGCCACCGTCATCGATGGCACTAAGGTTCATTACGACTCCACGTCACACAACCAGGATCCTTACGTCTGGAACCGGCGCTTTCTGCACACCTACTGCCACATCACGCAGATGACACCTCAGGTTGGCGACATCGAGTTCTGGGTCAGTGGAAATGCCTGGCCCACTTTCACGTCGCTGTTTTGCGATCTCGTGCTCGTCATCGAGACCAAGGTCTACTGGACCGAGCGCAACCGAATCGTGCGCTTCGACCCGCTTGTCGATTCCGACGCAGCGTTCGTGGACCACTACCGTTGGGCGTCGGACCATCCCTTCGCCAGGCGAGCGCGCTACACCCTGAAAGGTGATCCCGAGGCGAGTTTCCAACCGCAGAATGAGGCTGGTGAGCTGCTCGACGTCGTCCCCTTGCTTTCGAAGCTCGGCGTCCATCTTTCGGAGCTACGGACACGGCTCCGGGCTGGCTTCTCATCCCAGCCGATGCGGCTGGACTCCAGTGTTTCCCGCGGGCTCTACGACCAGATTGCTGCCACGGCAGCGGTAAGACTCAGTGGCGATGAGCTGGAGTCCGTGAGGGCTCGCCATCCCGAGCTCGCGAGTCAGTAGTCGGTGGTGCCGAGCGGACAAGTTTGGCTGCGGCAGCCACATCAAGAGTCTTGTCAGTAGACGCAGCGAGGGCCTAGTCGAAAATGCCGGCTCCGTGCTGTGTCAAGGATTGCGATGGGCTCGCAATCCTAGTGTCATGGCGCGACTGGCACGATAGGGATTTCTCTGTCAGCCGGCGATGAATCTGTCTAGGCACCAGTTGAGGTAGAGCAGAAACTCC
>CAAGKR010525109.1_pt1 | contig 11918 bp, 11 predicted proteins | sample 2556971 | NCBI WGS metagenome assembly CAAGKR01 (sample SAMEA5207829, study PRJEB30636) | soil metagenome | biome: forest; feature: boreal; material: soil | place: USA | collected 2011-09 | depth 1 m
AAGTTGGATAGTACAGCCAATTTGCTGTCTTTTCTAGTATCGTTTACGACCACAGCCAAAGCTAACGAGGTGTAAAAATGAAACCTAACACAACAAGAGTACTTCTTTCAGCTGCAGGAGTTCTACTTTCTGCAGGTAACACGCTGGTGATTGCATGAAGTATCTTCAGGCATATATCACATATTGGGGGCAGATTGCGGTAATAACTCCTAGCCAACGTTTAGGCCGGTTCACGGACTGTCCTCCAGGCTATCCGGTCACTAACTGCAACTATTCGGCGGTGATGGAATGAACCGAGTAAAAAACATAATTAACCGGGCTGTTCTGGCAGTTGGTTCTCTTCCTTTGGTTGCTAGTACTGCACTAGCCGCTAAGGATATCAGTATATCAACATTCACAGATTCAGGTTCCGATTTTTGGGCTGGAGTAGAGCCAATTAAAGGCACTATCGTTAAACTGATTGGAATAGTCGTGGTTATTTATGGCGTGTCTTTAATTACAGGGACACTAGGCGGCGGGATCAAAACCAATCTAGCCAACATAGTAAATAACATTCAACTTAGGAGCGAGGGATATAAGGGGATTGTTAGTGTAGTCATCGGGCTTGTTATTGTTTCGGTTGTCCTGGCTATGTGCTTTAGTATCTGGAATGATATGTTTTCAGGAAAGGTCGTTTAAATGCGACTCTTCCCTATCTTTTTGCTATCCTTTTTTTTGATATCTTCAATCATGATAGTCCAGGGTGGGGATGTAGACACGATTAACGCAGGCCTTCAAGCTAACAGGGGGGCTGTTTATACTGTCCCGGCTGGCGTTCACACTATAACCTCAATGTTTACAGTTCCCGAAGGTACAATCTTACAAGGGACTGTAGGACCTAACGGAGAGCTTCTAACTACTCTTAAAATCGCTGATAATCAAAATTGGGGCTTATTTGTCCCGATGATAACAGCAAAATCCAATACTAAAATACTGAATATTAATTTCGATGGAAACAGCCTGAACCAACATACTGTCCCTACAAAGAACGGTAAAAATTGGGTGCAAGGTTCACATAATTTTATAAAATTCGAATACGGGAATAATATTGAGGTCGCATACTGCAACTTTTACAATAACTTAGGTGATGGACTGCGAGCTATCAATTCCGCTAATATTAAATTCCATCATAATACCGCTTCAAAAGGTGGCCATGATGTTTGTTTTATTATCCGCTCAGAAGGAGCTTGGATTCATCACAACAACCTACAGCCACGTAGTAACTCGGCTATCCGGTTAATGGATGCTAAACATGTCAGAATATACAACAACGTCATAACATACGTGAATCAGTATGGTGGGGTCAGATATGATGCGGGACCAGCTACCCAAATACAGCAAGATTCAGGGGAAATGGTAGATATTGAGGTCTGCGGAAATGTCATAACAAATTCCTGCGGTCCTGGTCTGTGGTTAGTAGGGAAAACTGGAGCGCATGACGAATTATGGCTTCATGATAATGTTTTCAAAGGGTGCAGCATAAACGATGGCCTGTCATGGGATGGTGGAATAATCGCCAGTGGGTATGATAAAGCACTCATTGAAAAGAACGTTTTTGATGGATCTTATAGAGCAGGTGTATGTTTTTTTGCTGTTAGTAGTTCCTGGGCTACCTCTGCAACTGCCACTATTCAAAATAACATTTTTACAAACACAAAAAAAGGCTTACATGGAGGCGAGGGAGGGGCTGGAATTGAAAACAGTATTCTCCCTCAAATTGTTAACAGTAACGCTAATATTTTTTGGAATAATGCGGAAGGGAACACTAAAGGGCGGGTTTCTGATGTTGGAAGCATGGAAGCGAATCCTAAAAACATAGCTACGACTTCCGGCTTTACCTGGACTGAAAAGGGCTGGCAGGGTCCACAGATTAACCCTAAAGAAATGGGGGATATTCCGGTCGGTCCATATGGAAACAACAGTTACAACGGGCTAGATCCAATCACAGAGGAGGACATTCAGGAATTTGATAATATTTTTGATATTCTGAAAGTTGAGTTTCTTGAACAGGCAATAAACAGCAATTCAACCCCTATAGATGAGATAGAGGAAGACACTAAAGGAGTAATAACAGGCGGGGTAGACATTGCAGGATATAATAAGATGGTAAAAATTGATGGAGAGTATTACATAAGCAGTCCAAACGATGCAATCATAATATCAAAAGCTGAAAATGTGGCTTCCCGTCCTGTTTCCATCAAAAAAGAAATAACTCTGACCCCAGGGGATGGAGTACTAACCGCCGATATGAAAGTAAGAGCTTCTTACAAAGTCGCAGTAAAACACCATAAAACAGTCTTGGGAATCCCTGTAACTACGATTGAGTATGTCCAGAAAAATCAAACTCAGGCATTCAATTGTACTAAACCAATGCCTCTTATTTTCAATGAATCCGAAGCGGGAACAGTTAACATAAAAATAATGAATCAGACCGCAAACCCACAAACCAGGGTATACGCATACCCCAACATTGACACTGTAAAAATTGGTTTTGAATACAACGGTTCACAATCATATTATGTTCAGAGAGTTGGAATAGTCGAAAAATCCCCTAATAATGTCGAATATGTCAACATGACTAAAGCGGAATATTGGGAAAACGTCAACGGGACAGGGAGAGTAGGTAATACTTTCGTCATTCCTAAAGCTCTCAACCCTCAGAATGCAGCTGACCAAATCATAGTTACGTACTATGACGTTTACGGAAATGAACAGGAGGCTGAGAAGTACAATATTACAGAAATAACAAGCACATGAGACCTAAAGGGGTACTTTAACCCTATCCTTATCATGCTGATAATTATCTTTGGAACTTTCAGTTATGCTAGTGTTAAGAATTTCCAGATTTTTAGAAGGAGATGGTAAAAAATGAGTATGGGAACATTCGTTTTGCTTGCGGTCCTTAAATGGCCTCTAGCTCTCGTTTACACATACCTTAAATTCGCTATTTGGTGGCTTACACTGCCCTTTAAAATCGCAAAAGCGTTGTTTGAAATCGCATATGATCTGGTTATCTGGGTCTACATCAAGATAACTAAAATGTTGTAAAGTGAGGGATGAAAGTGAGAAAGCTCTCCAGATTTTTAATATTTTTATTATTGTTTTCTGTGATGGTTAACGTGTCGGTAGCTGCGGAAAATAACACTTCCAGCGTTAAGGGATCAGGTCAATGGCCCAATTTATCTAACCCCTTAAATTCAATCTCCGACAACAACACAACAACGGTTAACCAAACGGTAGCAGAGAGGCGTTTTAATTCAAGTTCCCTGGAATGGGAAGGAATTAATCAGAATGGCGCTGTGGTCCAAACAGGAGCCATTACTAATAACACGTCTGTTACCAAATCGAATAATTTCGGATACAGTAAATATAATCTTTTCGACAAAGGCTCAATGATGGTAGCCGATGGATTCACGCTATTTTTAATCAGAATGGCTGATGAAATGGTCACAATGGGCTTTGAGTCCGATGAGGAAGAGTTAAAAATTCGGGATAATTACGGGGAAGTCGTAAGTATAATCTATAAAATGGCTACTGCAGAGTTCCATCCTGAGAACATCCCATTCATAAGAGATCTACAGCTGAGATGTAACATAATTGGGATATTGATTATACTGTGCTACATTTTTCTAGGTGCTTCTTCTGTCAACCTTCTTAACTTCAAGTCTTCGAACAGCGCACAAATAGCCTCTAAAGTAAGAAGCAAGTTCGGTATCCAGTTATCAGACTACAGGGCTACAGTTATGGAAATGTGCCTTATGCAAATGTTCGGGTACTTTTTCCTATGGTTTTCAATTGAAGTGGAAACCATGTTCTGTAAGCTTATAATGCTAAACGTTTTAGATAAGATAGCTCCCACAGGTGAAAATGTCATTATGTACCTCATGATGGCGATATGTTACCTGGTCATGGCTTTGGTCCTGGCATACAGGTTGTTAATAATCGCTCTTTTCCACTGTGGGTATTTGATAGTTATCGGCATGTACTGTTTCCCAATGTCAAGAGATGCAGCAAAAGCAGCATTATACTACTACCTAAAAATCCTGTTTATGAGAACGGCTATAGTTGGTATAACAGTTGTCGGGATCGGAGTTACAACGTCATTAAATACTGCGGATTTAGGATTAGCAGCTTTAGGGCTGTTGTATGTATGGCCTTTGATGTATACAGCATTAATCATAATTTTGATTGCATATGGCCTGATAACGATTTTCCAAATAAAAAATGTGTTCGGTGCTACTAAAAAATTAGTGAGGCATTACATATGAGCGGGAGTACAATTAACCCACAGACGGGAGCGGTGGGAGTTCCTGCTCCAAAAACAATTAAGAAAGCTAGAGAGGAAGTATACGCGGGGATATCCTGGAAATGGTTTTTAATTATAACCGTGTGGGCTGTCGTTTCGATGGTGGGGTTTTTACCCTACTTCTTTTTAAGTCCAATGTTCCTAAAAATTGATACTGCGTATTAGATGCTGCCAAATATGCAATCATCGCTTTAGAAATCGTTTGGTGGGGAATATACGCATGTAATTTCCGTACTGTTGAGATGTTCGATTTTACTCTATTGAAGCTTTCCTTCATGTGGGATCAGTATTGCGGATTGCACAGTATAAAGCCATACTCGATGAAAGTTAAGTTCCTGGAAATGAAGTTCCCCCTTCGGGATGTTCACAAACACGGATTAATCGAGTTTACCAAAAACCGTTTTGGAGTCCTGATTAGCTATACACCTCCCCATATTAACCCCCAGGATAAACCAATCCATGATAAGAACGTTCAGAAAATACTCGATAGGTTAACTGGTGACATGGAGCTTTCTTTTATCAGTGCTTCCAGGCACAGCATGAGAGGACCAATCCTTAGAAAAGTTACAAAAAAAATGAATGAAAAAGGCACACCTGCACACATTTACAAGTATCTCCATTCGATGTATGAACAGATGCTTAATAAAAAGAACCTTACCCCACAATGGGATTTTTACATATTTCTAAGTCTTGGAACATGTAAAAATTTAGAGGAAGCATACGGGAGACTGAACGAAGAGCTTCCAGGTATTATGGATGCACTGGAAGGCGCTAAAATGACCGCTAATATGTTTACTAATCCTCAGGAAATCGCAAAACAATATAGGCAGTTCTGTATACCTGAAAAATTTAGCTCTGGAGTTGGGAGATAATGTTCGCTAGAATGAATGGATTCATGGGGCGCATTTCGTCCCAGATTAATTATGAAGTCAGAAGGTTCTTTAACCTGTGGGGGAAGGCCGAAACCTACGCCGAAGAAAAACTATGGTTTGATTATTACTGTAGGTTGGTCTCTCCTGATTCAGTCGAAGAATACAAGGACCATTTAGAACTGATGGATTATATGGTTGAAACTCTGGTAATTGGTCTTCCAGCTGATGGAATAGACGGCTGGCCTCCTGAGACTGCGAATGAGTTCATGGCTGAACTTATGGATACCAGTCTTAAGGGCTGCATTATTATGGTCTCTGAGAAGCTCGCACCAGTTCCTAATTCCGTAGCACATGCAATGCTTAGAAACGCTTCATACAACAACCAGTCAAACCAGAAAACTGCTATAGAAGGTAATGATCTGCATCTTCCAGATGAAGAACTTAAACTGGACCTTCGAGATATTAATGCGGGAATTGCTGCATTGCATGATAATCAAGAAAAGATGTACTCTGGCTCATTTATAATTACGATATGGGCTGAAGATGAAGCAGCAATGAAACGGGCTAAGAGCCACGTTAACGGCACTCTAAACACTTATAGGGTATCTGGCAGGTATCCACATCATAGAGAGTTTGACGCTTTCATAGGGGCCCAGGCTTATCCTGGTATGCTGGATATGTCAATAATGCCCTTGTTCTCAAGCTTTGCTGCTCAGATATCACCCACTATAAACCCAAATACCTTAATAGGGTCCAGTGAAACCGGGGTTTATGTCTGTGATGATAGGCACACCGGAAGAGAGCTTATAGTCGACTTTGAGAAGCTTCCTGCACCTCATATAATGATGGTTGGAAGCACTGGATCAGGGAAAACATACGCTTTACTTCTCCTGTTAATGAGGCTTTACGTTGACTCTAAGAGAAAAGTCATTTACATGACAGTAAAACCCGATCCTAAGACCAAATATAGGGCGGTGGCTGATTATTTCGGCGCTGATGGCTGTGTAGTTGATATTGGACCAGGAAAATACAATATTAATCCACTCCAAATAATTTCCGATGAGTCGATTTTAAAAGCTTCTCCGGTAGAGGTCGCAGCTAAATATGACGCTCACAAAGATGTATACTGTACGTTTTTAAAAGAATGGTTTGAATCCTCGTATTCCAGCAACATGGATAGTTATGTCGATGAATCACTAGATAAACTGTACAAATCGAAGGGTATCCTAAGAGATGATGCTAAAACCTGGGTAAATGCATCCTGGCCTCTATCTTACGAATTAAGGGAATTATGGGAAGGAGAGTTCGAAAGCCTCGCTTTTAAGAAAAAACAGACATGTGAGGCACTTATTGAAAAGACTTCGAAAATGAGAAAAGGTGGAGCATTAGACTACCTGAACCGTCCAACTAATGTAGATTGGAGCCTCGGATTTATGATAATAGACCTATCTGGAGTTGCCGAGGTAATTAAAGAGCCTATGAATGTGATGCTTACGGGAATGTTAGCCAATCAGGTAACTGCAAACTCTGAAAAGGGTTTAACCATTGCTATAGACGAAGGTGGAGCCTTTCTAAGGGAGAAGAGACCTGCTAAGATGATCTTAACGGGCTTAACTCAGTGGAGGTCACAGAATACTCAGATGGTCTTCTGTACGCAACAGTTCAGCGATATGAAGAAAGCGGACCTCGCTGAGGAATTCTTAACAAATTGCCACACAAAAGTGGTTATGGGAGGGGAAATCGATGATAGCGCAGTCCCGTATATCCAGAAAACCCTACACTTAAACGATGACGCAGTCCATGACCTTGTGACTTCTAAAAAAGGAGAAGGTATAATAAAAATAAGTAATGTTCATGCCGCTATAGCCTTTAGATCTACCAAAGTAGAACATGGGATAATAAAAGGATGGTTTACCGAAGATCCAGTTCTGGATGAAGAAGAGCAGGAAATAGCAGCGCCTGTGTCTGCTAATACGTTTGAAATCAGAGATAGTTACAAGGAATTATGCAAGAAAAATCACATCGTTTTTGAGTACATGCTTAATCCGGATTACTCAGCAAAAGCACTTGAGGATGCAGGATACAAGCATTATAGTCCCGTCCGAGTATTCGACACAGGCACTTTAAATTGCTGGATTGAAGAGGATATCCTTAAAGACGTAGCTAACAAAAAGCTGAAAGAGGAAGCCGAAGAGAAAGCGAAAGAGGAAGGGCTTGATACTCCAGAAGAGCCTACAGAAGCTCAAAAGAAACATGCTCTAAACCAAACCATTGATCACTATTCTACAGTCGTGCAGATGGCCTCTTATCTGGGTGATATTGGCTTCGAGAAAGCTGCATGTCACCATTATGGAGATGTTGACGTATCGGCAGAATTAAACGGTGAATCATACGGATATGAGTATGAAAGAGATCGAAGCCACACAGTAGAACAAATCATGGAAAAATACAAAAATGCCAAAATGAAATATGACCATGTGTTCTTTATCTGTGCTCAAAACAACGAAAGAAAGGTGAAATCGGCGGTAGGAAAGGACAACTATAGTACTCGCGGATTTGGCCTTAAGGATGCCCTTGACAAGATGGCAAAAGGCGAATATTACGAGAAATTACAGGAATAAATACCAGCGCCTGAAGCTGGTAATCTACTATTTTTTTAAAACGGGGGGGTCTTAATCCTCTGTTCTGATTTTAGCATTTTTTCAATTCGAGCATAAATCTAAGCTGGTAATACCTGGTATTTTAGCAATCTAAGCTTTATTATACCTGTGTTTAACTGTGTAAACCAATACCAGCATAGCAGCAAACGGGGCTATAAATAGCTACTATCCCCCAAAACGGAACCTCATTACACCTTCGTTTCATTCGGTACTATATACATAGTATATGCACAGGCCTATAGCCTCCCTACGGTCCTCAAATGGCCTGTTATAATACCACATATATAGTAACCATTCGGAGGTCTGCCGTTACTGAATTTATGAAATCGCTGATCACAGAAACCGAATACCTATTAACTAAGGTGGTATTAAGTGGTATTGAAGCAATCTAAACCCTTTAATTCCTTCTTTTTTCCCGACACTTACGTCTTAACGTAATTATAGAATATCGTCACTTGAGAGGTAGACTGAATTAATGTAACTTGATTATTAACTCCAATATCGGTTGAACTCGGGTAATTTATATAAATTTTCCGCCATTGATTATAAACTCTTGTTCTATTTCATCGAGTTCGGGATTTTCAAAAGGAATTAGTTTTTTTCCTCTAAAAAAGCTAGGTATACTCACACCGTTATTTTTGTATAGTTTTTGCCAATGTTCGATTTGTTCAGCGGAGACTACATTCCCGAGTTGTTTAACATATTCTATTGCTTCTTTTGTTGATTGTCCTTGAAGGACGTCGTTTGAAATACAGGCTTTAAATACCAAATCAACTTTGTAAATATTTTGATATATTAAAGTATCAACCCGGGGAATTTGACTAATTTTTACTTTATAAATACTTGACGACCAGTCATCACCAGATATATCAGCAAGTATTTTTATCCTATCTGATAAATCGTCGGGCTTGCTATAGAGGAACAATTTAAAAAAATCAATAGAATATTTCAATTTCCACTTCCAATGTTCCTTGCATTCGTTAATTTCAAATTTAAGGTTACTAATTTTGTTTAAGTATTCTTCATTTGCATTGGTGATCAAACTTAAGTTCTTTTGAATTATGGTATCCAAAACGAACTCGTTGTTGCGTAATTTTTCGATTAGATCTGGGAAATTTTCAAGGATTTTTTCAACATTTTTCAAATAATTTATAGCATAAAATTTGAATTTTGTTTTGTTGGCAGGCTTAACTTCTTCTATACAACCCGACTGAGAAAGTGTATGGAGGTGTTTATTGACTGTCGACCTGTCAAATTTTCCATGCTTCTTTAGTTCTCCATATTTTTCTTGTAAAAATTCACTAACCTCCGGTTCATTTACAGGATCAGCCGTATTCAAAATCAACTCAATTATACTTTTTTTAATTTCGTTCCATTCAAAGTGATGTCTATGTTCGGTGCTCATATCTTGTAATACACACTTATTGTATAAATAACGTGCGCAAATCTATTTCGTTATTTGCCTGCACTAAAAGGCAAATATATTTATACTCAAACTGAGTATTTGAAAGCAGTTACTGTAATCAAATTAAGGAGACACACCAAAAATGTCAAACGATGTCCCAACCATGATCGGAGAAAGGTTTTCAATTATTTCATATGTCGATCCAGCAACATTTCAGAAGATAGAATCCCTACGTGGAGACGTGTCCAGAAGTCGGTTCATTGGGAAAATGATCAAAAAAGCATTAGTTGAAAACAATGTACAGTGAGAAAAGAAGAATGGTAAATCTTCAGGACAGATTGAGTCCCGCCCTGAAGTTTAGAATCGTCAATAACCTCCTGACGATCAAGAACCGCTTTGTCCAAGATGTTCTTGATCATGAAAGGATAAAAGACTTTTCATTAAAATATGTTAAGTCTGTGCAATGTTTATATATTAAATACATTTCAATGCACAAAAAGGTTACGATTCTGCCCTTAGGCTTACTGTTCTCCATTTACTACAATGGAGATGAAAAAATGTATCAAAAAACGCTTTTAAATTTTAACTGTATAGAACCCCAACCAAAACAAGTTGAGGGAGAACTCTATTTTGGTTATTCCTGTAGACCGAAACATCAAGACCACTCGCAATTTTCCAGACTTACAGGATGGGTCTAAAATGCCATCTTTTGAAGAGCTACATGCTACTTTTCAAGCTAGGCAACGCAATACCACAGGCTACCTTTTTGATAGGTATAGCGGACAGAATATAGCACAAGGAAAGGCCTTAGAGCGGGAATCGGAGGCCTGAAATGGCTCTCCGCACTTTTATTAAACCTTGCAAAAAAATACCCTTACCTTGCAAGTTAAAGTGCTGCTCTGAATGTTGTGCAGCCCGTGAAAGTGAACATCTCTTTTTAGTGACACTCCGGAGGACCTGAAATGTCCTCCACTGTGAATATCAATGACATGCAAGTAAGCGATGCCGCAAAATATTACGCGTCAATCGGAATAATTACAAATCCTATATATTCCGTATCAGATAAATGTAACAGCCCAGGAAAACAGCCCATCTATGCTGGATGGCAGACAGTAGAAAAGCCATACTCAAATGAAGCAATAGACGTTAAATTCAAAAATGATAAAAATATCGGGTTTCTTTGCGGTGCCGGGTCAAATCTTACAGTTGTTGATAGAGATTGGCTCCGAAAAGGAATATGGGATAATATTTTTTCAGGAGTCGATACCAGTTCATTTGTAAAAGTAAGCCATACCGAAGAAAAAGATCATCTTCTCTTCCAGTACTGTAAAGAATTGAAAGCAGGACAGTATAAGGCATTCGGCTTTGATATACTCAGTGATGATGCGCTCGTAAAGGATGGGAAACCGTACATAGCGGGTGATAACTGCGTTTGTGCTCCTTCATTGCATCAGGACGGCAACAGGTACAAAATAAACGGGAATATTGAAGACCGCCCAGAAGTACCTGAAGTAGTCGTAAAAAGACTTAGTGAGCTAATAGAAGTCTACAGTCATATTACTAAAAAAGTGTTGCCTAAATGCCGTGCATGGTTTAGAAAATTGTGGAAAGCTCTTTTTGAATTGAAAGACGATGAACTCTATCACCAGACAGATATTTTTTACGGTGATATGGAAAATCGCGTCAGATGTTTGCATTTCTGCGCAGAACTAAAGGCGAATGGCGCGGAAGATGAGCATTTACATATAGTTTGTAAATTGCTTTTTGGTGACAGATACAACGATGAAATCGCCAGAAAAGAACTTTTGCACATAAATAATAAACCAGCCACACAGACACTATTAAAGCAGATCCTTATTTTAGTCGGTTCTATACTGAAGTATTCACTGAGGCTGCTCAATTAAATGAAGAAAATACTTCTGAATTTAGAGAACTAACTGTCAATGAGATTCAAGCGCGGAGGGAGAGCTTTAAAGACAGAAGATTACCTTTAGTTCTTCCCCCCAGCCATTTTGTCAGTATTTTCTGTAACTGGCTCAGCGGTATAACCGATGGTTACGAAGACTACCAAACCATAGGGGCACTGTGGATAATCTCTTCATTCTGTGATTATAACGTAGCTGTAAAACTGAAACAAGAGACTGTTAGGCCTAATATTTCAGCCATCATCTTCGGAAGAAGCACAACTTCAAGAAAAAGTACCGTAGTCAACAGAACACGACAAGTGCATGAAAGCGTAACAGGCTCTTACCTTCCAAATGAAGATTTTTCTCTGGAAGGCTATCTTGAGAGCTTATCTCAAAACTCAACCCAGCACCATGTTAGAGATGAAGTCGCCGGATTTCTAGCCAAAATCCATAAACAATACAATGAAGGATTCAACGAGCTTGAATGTGCTTTATATGATGGCCAAAACTTCAGGAAAACATTAGCATCTAAAGGAAACAAAGATCCAAAAGTTTTCAATATTCGTGATCCATACACAACAAAACTGTACGCCACAACTCCTGATAACTATTTCAAGTACATGGAGATTGAGGATTTTCTTTGCGGCAAAGAATTTAGGACTTTATTTGTATATCCAACATACAATCAAAGTTGCGCTGGCGCACCCCGCTGCAAGCAACGGGGTATGT
>CAAGKR010324622.1_pt1 | contig 11917 bp, 10 predicted proteins | sample 2556971 | NCBI WGS metagenome assembly CAAGKR01 (sample SAMEA5207829, study PRJEB30636) | soil metagenome | biome: forest; feature: boreal; material: soil | place: USA | collected 2011-09 | depth 1 m
AATTCCCGATTGAAATGACGTTGAGAAAAACGCGATGAGTGTACTCAGAGCTTAACCGCGCCGCAAGCGAGCACCTTTCAAAGTAAACAATAATGGGTCTGGTTCGAATTGAAATTGACCGGCGTTCTTTTCTCAAAGCGGCTGCGCCGCTTGCCCTCGGGTTTCGCGCCATCGCTCGCGGCCAGATTCAGGTCGAACGTGGAAGGTTCAACGAGGAAGACATCCCGGCGGCCCGCGAGCAACTGCTCAAGCAAGTTAATGCGGAACGCCTGAGTGCAGGGCTCGGTCAATTAGAGCTCGACGATCTGGCGTGCAAGGTGGCGAGTGAACACGCCCTTGACATGGTTAAAGGTGAGTTTCTTAGTCACTGGGGCAGCGATGGACGCAAGCCTTACCAGCGTTACTCGTTCGCCGGAGGAACTGACGCCGTGCAAGAGAATGTTTCGTCAGCAGATCGTGTGCAGTCAGTGACCTCCACCGGTGTCTTGAAGGACTTGCGCGATATGCACCAGTCGATGTTCGACGAGGTGTCCCCAAACAATGGTCACCGGCGAACGATTCTTTTTCCCCAACATACCCATGTCGGATTTGGTATCGGGATGAAAGGTCGCAGTGTAAGGCTCGATGAGCTCTACCTCGCGAGATACGTCGAAGTCGATGCCGTCCCGCGCCAAGCCAGGGTAAATACGAGGATCCTTTTGAGGGGAAAGATCCTCCGCCGGAACGATTTGCTCAACGGAGTCGAAGTTTACTACGAACCGTTGCCATCGCCGCCGGCGATCGAGTGGCTGCGTGAATTGCGCTCGTATGGCATGCCGGAGGTGAGTGAGCGATTGCGGCCCCGCTTACCCGACATACTGTTTTATCCTGATGGCGGCCACGGCAGCATCGATATAGATAGCGCCAACAGGTTTCGTGTCCGGGTGGGTCTTTCGAAAGAGCCGGGCATTAACACAATCATGGTTTGGATCAAAGCCGGCCGGGGTGCTATCGCTTTTCCAGCCGCCCAGATTTGTATTCGGGTGGAATGAACTGACTCCGTTCCCCCCTCTGGGAGAAGGGCTGGGGAAGAGGGGCTTAACGGATGTCAGTACTAACGCCCTTCTCCCCGGCCCTCTCCCAGGGGGGAGAGGGAGAGAACGAGCCGTGAAAACCATGATTTTCAAATTGATCGGCCTCGCCCTAATCTCTGCGATTGCTACGCAGATCATCTTTGCTCAACAACCCGTAGACAAACCACAGCTCGCCAATCAAGTTCGTTCCGAGTTTCTGCACGCCTTGAATGGCTACAAGAAATACGCCTGGGGCCATGACGATCTGAAACCGCTCAGTAAGACCTATCATGATTGGTACTCTGAACCGCTGCTGATGACGCCCGTCGATGCGCTCGACACGATGATTCTGATGGGCTTGAAAGATGAAGCGAAGAGCACGCGCGAATACATCGTGAAGAATCTCTCGTTCGACAAAGACATCTCTGTTCAGAACTTCGAGATCACGATTCGCCTGCTGGGTGGTTTGCTTTCCAGTTATCAACTTACCGGCGACGAGCGATTGTTGAAGTTGGCCGAGGACTTGGGGAATCGCCTGCTGCCGGTCTTTGATTCACCGACAGGTCTTCCTTATCGCTACGTCAATCTCAAGACCGGCAAGGTGCGCGGCAACGTAACCAATCCAGCAGAAGCAGGGACTTTGCTGATTGAGTTTGGCACGCTTAGCAAACTTACACACAAGCCGGTCTTCTACGACAAGGCCAAACACGCGCTGGTGGAAATCTACAAACGTCGTTCGCCAATTGGTCTGGTCGGGACGTGGATCAATGTCGAGACGGGCGAGTGGACCGATACCGACAGTCATATCAGCGGGGCGATCGATAGTTATTACGAGTATCTTCTGAAATGCGCGATCTTGTTCGACGATCAGGATTGCAGGCGGATGTGGACGGACAGCATCGCTGCGATTAACCAGTATCTCCGTGATCAGACGAAGGGCAGAATGAAGCCTGAGCTTTGGTACGGCCACGCCGACATGAATACTGGCAACCGAACCGCCACGACTTACGGAGCATTGGATGCCTTCTTTCCCGCGCTGCTCGCATTGTCTGGTGATCTCAATCGCGCAAGTCTGCTGCAAGAGTCTTCGTACAAGATGTGGATGAAGAACGGCATCGAGCCCGAAGAGATCAACTATCAAACGATGGAAGTCACCGAGCCCGGCTATCCTCTGCGGCCGGAGATTGTCGAGTCGACTTATTATCTTTATCACTATGCGTCGATCGGCTCGCCCGGACTTCCGACGCTAATTAGAAGAACCGGCGGAACGGTCAGCGGGAGTGAAGTGTATTTGGAGATGGGCCGGATGATGTTCCAGGATTTCGTCAAACACTGCCGCACCGACGAAGGGTATGCGGCGCTGAAGAGCGTCGTAACGAAAGAAAAGGCCGATTCGATGCAGAGCTTTCTCTTCGCCGAGACCTTTAAGTATTTCTATTTGCTATTTGCCTCACCAAATACGCTCGACTTTGACCGCGTCATCTTCAATACGGAAGCGCATCCGATCAATCGAAAACATCTGCAGTGAATTCCCTTGAAAGTCCATCATCAGACTGGCCAGGCGGCCAATGCCGGGACTTGCCGCCACGTTTCATGCTAACTCTCGCAATTATGGAAGAGCAGTGTTATAGTGCTGCCCCCTCGCAGGAGTGCGGTAGAGAATTGGATCGTAATCGGACCTAAGGGTCGAATCCCAAAATCGTCAGACCCAAAGCTGCGACGAAGCTAAACAGGGCCACAACTGTCATCCCCAGGAGGTGGGCAATGTCCGAAACCGAACACCTAGTCGTTCCTATCCCAAGCTTGGAAACGCCCTCTAATGAAGGCGGTAACAACCAAGGCCGCGCGGCGCAGGAAAGTAGCCGCGTCCTTGATTGGATCGCACAGCAGGTCGCCGCGCACGAATGTATTCTTTTTCTCGGCTCTGCTATCCACGTGCCGGCACCTGCTGGTTCGAAGTACCACTATCCGAGGGAAAAGTGCCCGCCGGTCGGAGATAAACTGTCGGAAATACTAAAGGACCAGTGTGGATACGAAGGGGACGATTGGCGGAATTTACAGCGTGTCTCTCAGTATTTCGAAACGAAACGTAAATCTCGATTTCTTCTCGTGAATGCGATCACAAACGCAGTTCAGGTGAACAAGGAAGCATCTCCGGTACTTCATGCCCTCGCAGATCTCGATTTTCCAATTGTCATTACAACCAACTATGACAACCTCTACGAGAAGTCGCTAGAGGCGGAAAGCGCTAAGAGGCAGGCGGCTGGTGAAGCGCCGATCCAGTATGATTTGTGTGTCTACAGCCCCAACTACAAATCAAGAGTCAAGACTCAGGATTGTGCCGACACCCCCGACTCGCGCAGGCCTTTCATCCTCAAAGTCCACGGCGACATCAGCAAGCCCGAGTCGATCGTGATTACTGAAGAGGATTACATTCAATTCGTCCTCCGCATGAGTGACAAGCAGCCACACCATCCGGTCGGGAAAAATGTACTTGCTTACTTGAACAAGTGGCCAACTTTATTCATAGGTTATCGACTTACTGATTACAACTTGCGACTCCTGTTCAAAACGCTACGGTGGAAGATGGATGCGGCGTATATTCCACCGACATATTGCGTCGATATTGATCCGGACGTGTTAATCCGCGATGTCTACGAGAGTCAGAAACGCTACGTGACGTTTATCGTCGAGGATTTATGGGATTTCGTCCCGAGACTTTATAAGGCTGTCAAAAATCAGGAGATGCCACAATGACGGAACCCATCAATAGTCCCTCCACGGGTGAGGAAGTGACTGCGTACGCCGCAGTGCCCGACATGAAACCAATTCCCGACGCGCCCTACCGCGGCGTCGAGCCTTTTCGCTTCATCGATCAGCAGATATTCGTCGCTCGCGAGACCGAAACCTGGAACTTGATCAGCAGCATCATGATCTATCGCGGCGTTTTGCTGTACGGAGGTTCCGGTACCGGCAAATCATCTCTGATCAATGCGGGATTGATTCCAAAGGCCCTCAAGGAGAAATTTCTTCCCAACATCCTTCGAGTCCAACCGCGACGCGGTAAAGAAATCAAGATTGAAAGGATCCCGATCGATGCGGACGGAAAACCACCATATTTGCCGTCGACCTTTGCCAAGGACGATGTGGCGCTGAGTTTCGAGTGTTCGATTCAGGATGTTCATGCGACTCTCAAAGCACTGGACAGAGACAATCCGCCCGATATGCGGCCGATGCTGATCTTCGATCAATTCGAAGAATTCATCACGTTGTTTGAAGAGGCCGCGCACGCGAGCTCCTCAAATGGGGACGGTATTGCGAAGGACGAAGCGTACAAGACACAGCTAGCGATATTGGAGGCCGTTACCGACCTGATTCACGACGACACTTTGCCAATCAAAATACTGTTCGTCTTTCGCGAAGACTATCTTGGGAAATTAAGCATTCTTTTCGAAGGTTCGCCGGATTTGCTTGACCAATATCTTCGACTAAAGCCGCCTCGCGTTGAGATGCTGCAAAAGATAATTCGCGCGCCTTTCATGAGTAAGGAGTTAAGTGACGAGTTCGCCAAGGGACAACGGAAACCCAAAGGCGAAGAACTTATGGAACTCGCAGATCGAATCGCGGCGGAACTTGCGGCCCATGGCGACGGCGGCGTGAACTTATCTGAGCTCCAGATTGTGTGCCGAAAACTTTGGGAATCCGATAAACCGGCAGCGCTTTTTAACCAACCGAATCCTATCCAAAAGCTGATCGAAGGCTACTGGTCTGATGCCCTGGAGAAGTTTCCGGGCGAACTTTATGAGCCCGCGGTTGCTCTGCTCGGTCACATGATCACTTCATCGAATACGCGCAACATCGTTTCCGAAGATGATCTCTTGACGGATGAAAAGAAGAATTTTCCTGAGGAGCTGCTAAGAAGGGCTCTGGAGGCGTTAGTCCAGAGCAAACTAGTCCGTCGCGAACCGCGATACAAACTGTATTTCTATGAGATCGTCAGCGAATATCTGGTTCCGTGGATTCAACGTCTGAAAGCAGAGAGACTCGCGGAACTGGAACGAGTCAAGACGCGTGAGAATTTGGGCCGCGCCGAAGCTCAAAACCGCATTCTGAGAAATTGGCGTCGAGGCCTCGTATTGGTAGCCGCCCTCTTGCTAATCGTGGCTGTCGGTTTCGGGATTGTTTACAGGAAGGAAAAGGCGGCTGAAGCCAACGCGACGGCAAATGGAACCGCGGCCACGAACGCGCTGGACCGAGTTCAACGCGACGCCCAGCTTTTCGTGCTGCTCCAACACTTCACCAGCACGTCGGTGAACACCAGATTGCAAGCCATCCAGGACATTCGTGAACTCGCGACAAAGCAAGGGCAGAAAGGAATTTCGCCTGAAGCAGCGAAGCTGTTGCCAGCCATAATTCTCGCGGATTCGGATAAGAGTGTCGTTGATGCGGGACGCGACCTACTCAGGAACTTGCTTGATTCATATCCTGAATTTGACACGCACGCCAAAATTCACATCGAAAGCCAAGACAATCACGATCAAAAAACGCGGGCGGATCGTATTAAGAGCACTTTGACCGCCAAAGGAATTTTTGTAGACGAGGAGTATGTCTACGGCTCGGCGTCAACGAATCAGGTAAAGTACTGCAAAATTCCTGAAGGCGCTCTTCAACCAGACGTCATCGCCAAAATGATCACTGACGTTGATGCGAATACATGGTCAACCAGCTCCGTTCCTGATTGCGGCAAGTCGGATAAAGTGCCACGGAATTATTTTGAGATTTGGTTTAAATCGGATGAGCCTGCCACTTTGGCAGAACTAAAGGCCATAGAGACTGAATGGAAAAATGCCCAGAAAACCGGCAACGCGGCAGTGCTCAAGCGGGTTTTTGCGGATGAATTCGTTAACATTGACCCCACTGGTCGCACGTATGACAAAAGCCAGTGGATTGAAGAGCTAATCAAAACGCCAGATCCTGATTACGCCTGGACGTTTGCTAAACCGAAATTGTTGAGCTTTAGTGGTAACACGGCTACCATCACTTTCACCAACAGGACTAAATTTATCATAACCGTGGACGCAGATACGTTCGTGAAGCGTAATGGCGCGTGGCGAGTTTTGGCTTCTCAATCGACTCCCTGCAATCAAGAGAGTCCTTGTTGGATTCCATAACTACTTCATTTGGGCTAAGCGCAAACAAACGCACTCATGAAACTAAGAAATTTCACACTGAAGGTCTGTGCCGGTCTTTTGCTGCTCAGCGGCGCGTTGATCACGCTGGGCCAGCCGCTGCCGCAGCGCTTGTCAAAAGACGCGCTGACCACGGCGGCTCGGGAGATTATTGCGACCGCCCGTTACTGCGCGCTGATCACGCTGGACTCAAAGGGTCGCGCGCAAGCCAGAACCATGGATCCGTTTCCGCCTGATGACAACATGCTCGTTTGGTTTGGCACGAATCCGAACAGCCGCAAGGTTGCGGAGATTCGCCGGAACAATCGGGTCACTCTCTACTACTTCGATCGAGAAGGCCCGGCTTACGTGGCGATCTCCGGCATCGCGCGACTCGTTAACGATCCAAAAGAGAAAGCCAGACGGTGGAAAGATGAATGGAAGGCCTTCTATCCCGACCGCAAGAAGGGTTATCTGCTAATCGCCGTTACTCCGCAGGAACTGGAGATCGTCAGCGAAAAGAAAGGCATTGTTGGCGACGCGGTCAGGTGGACACCGCCAACCGTTCGGTTCGGCTCGGAACGACCGCGGGGCACTCGCAGGACGTTGCGCAGGAGGTGAATATCCGCTCGTTAACACTTTTGCACTCCCAAACGTCTCTCCCTCAGACAAGGCCTTCGGTCGTTTGAATTCGCTAGTATTCGCTGAAACCAGCGCAGTGGCACGCGCATCTTGCGCGTGATGATAAGGAACGGTTCACGAACGAGACGTCCGTGCCACGCGTCGGAAACAAAAGCACTCTCCCCTCTTTAAGAAGTAGGCAGTAAGCAGGAGGCAGCAAGAACCAACACTGCCCGAATGCTCGCGCCCTTGCCCACATTCAAACGGAGAGAGCTTATGAAACAACGAAACCCGACTCTGCTGTTTCTCCTCTTAGTATCCTTTACGGTTCTGCTTTCGCTGGTCTTCTTCTTCCTGTCGCTGCGGGTCATGTCGCAAACCCGCGAGAGACGAGTCAGCGCAAATAACGCATCGACACAATCAAATTCCGACAATGCGGGCAAGATGCCAGCGCTCCCGCCGGAAGAAATCGTCAAGGTTGACGTCGATCTCGTCACCGTTGACGCCCTGGTGCTGCAGAAGAAAACTGCGCGCGTCGTGGGTGGGTTGAAGAAAGAAGATTTTGTGCTCCTTGAGGACGGGGCCAAACAAGAAATCACCCACTTTAGCCAGGACAGTCTGCCGCTTTCCGTTCTGCTGCTGATCGATCGCGGTGGCTGTCTCGATCCATTTAACGCACAGGTGCATCGCGCCGCGAGTGACGCGATCTCGCATCTAAAGCCCGCGGACGAGGTGGCCGTGATGACGTATCACGACACGACGCGGTTGCTGCAGGGCTTCACGCGCGATCGCTCTTTGATCGAAGACGCGCTCAATCGTATTCCGATGCATGATGAAATGGCGGATCACTGTCTGAATACACTCTTCTTTGACGCGGCGGATTACATGATCAGAGCCAGCAATCCAGTCGGTCGCCGGGTGGTGATTGCCATTACCGGGGTCACGCGCAATTTTGATTGCCCGAACAGTCCGTCAGGCAAGAGTGCGGCACAGGCGATCTATGAATCAGGCAGCGTCGTATGCGGCATCATTCCTAAGACCGGTGACCAGGCGATGGAGAACGGCATTATGATTTGGGCCACGCGGATCGGAAAGTTGCAAGGCGCTGCTTATTTAGACATTCAAAATCTGGCCAACGAAACCGGCGGCGAGATACTGGCGGACAAGCCGGAAAATCTCAACACGACTTTTCAGACGCTGATGGACCATCTACGCAGCCGGTACAACCTGGCGTTTGTCTCTTCAAATAAAAAGCGCGACGGCACCACCCGCAAACTAAAGATCGACCTGGCGCAGCCGCTCCAGAAATCGCAGGGACCATTAGTCGTCAAAGCGCGCCGGAGTTATGTCGCGCCGCGGAGTTGAGCGGCGGGGTCCGCCAAACATTTCTGAATTACTCCCTCTCCGTTTGGGACAGGGTCGGGGAGAGGGCTTGTATCGAGCCCCGCCCCATCATCAGCTATTCCCTCTCCCCGCTGACCTCCAGATTACCTTGCTCCCAAAAATGATTCAGCCTTAATATCAACCCATGCCTGTTGTCCTCTTTGACACAAACGCTCTGATCAATATCTGCCGCGAAAACGACGTCGCGAAGCTGGAAGTGTTTGGATCGACAGCTCGTGGCGAAGCCAACGATGACAGTGACATAGATCTGTTGGTTGAGTTTTCAAAGCGTAAGAGCTTGCTCGCTCTGGTGTCGGTGGAAAGGAAAATGTCAGCCGCGCTTGGTAGAAAGGTGGATCTGCTCACCGAAGCCGCGATCAGCCCTTACCTGCGCGATCAAATCAAACGAGACCTGCGAGTTATCTATGAAGCGAGATGAGTCCTTCTACCTCAGTCATTCGCGATAGATTTCCAATGCCAAAGCTTTTCTTATCATATCGTCGAAGCGACAGCATCGATATAGCGGGCCGAATCTTCGATCAGCTTGTTGCTCACTTTGGTAACGAGTCAGTATTCATGGATGTCGATTCAATGCCCTACGGCGTCGATTACCGCGACTATCTCAGCGACTGGGTTGGTCAATGTGATGTCTTGCTCGCGGTCATTGGTGATGAGTGGCTCGACGCACGACACGATACTGGTTCGAAGGTCGACAAGCTCCGGCTCGGTGATGCGGCAGACTTTGTGACCATTGAGATTTCTGCGGCTCTCCGACGCAATATTCCGGTGATTCCCGTTCTTGTCGGCCGAATGACGATGCCAAGTCCTGAGAAACTGCCTGGCGTGCTGTCCGATCTTGTTTATCGTAATGCAGCGGAAGTGCGCTCCGGCCGCGATTTCCACTCCCACATGAACCGTTTGATCCGCGGCCTCGAACGCTACTTCAAGTCCCAACAAGGACTCAAGGTTGTTGCGGACAGAAACGACGATGCACCGGAACGTAAATCAGCAGCACTCAAAGTGATATATGTTACTGTCGAACCACCGGAGGTCGCCAACCCGACAAACCTCGGCTTTGACCGCGAGCTTCCTGGAGGTGTGCCAGTTGGTTGGTTCAACAGCTTGGGGTTTGTTGGTGGTGTATCGACGAAATATGAGGTTAGCCTCTCGCGGCGGGAAGGTGTTGCGTCAGGCAAGTGCGTCCGAATGCACCGCGCGAACGCACAAGCGAACGAGTTTGGTTCTCTTATGCAACGCTGCCCAGCACATAATTTCATTGGAAATCGGATCCGCGTCGCGGCGGAAATACGCGCGGAAAACTTAGATGCCTGGGCTGGCTTGTGGTTACGCATCGATGGTTCGTCATCTCAGCTGTTTTTCGACAATATGCACGACCGTCCAATTGTTACCACGACCCCTTGGACAAAGTATGTAATTGAAGCCAGTGTCCCTCAATCAAGCGCATGGCTAAACTATGGCATCCTTTTAGTTTCCGATGGCACGCTTTGGGCCGACAACTTCGAGATCTTAGTTCAAGGCCCCAACGGTGAATGGAACGCGATTGCGAGATAACCGGGGCGGGCTCAATAGCGGCCCGAATTCGGTAGCCTTGCGATGACTTGGGTTGACGAAGCGGTTACCTCGAAAACCACCAAAGTCCTGCAAACCCTGAGAGAGACTTCAGCGGAAACTCATAACTGCGAAGGCGACACACGCACCTGGCACATCTTGCTCCGAATCAAGCCACAGCGCAGATAGTCGCAACTGCGAGCATTGACTCTCCTCTCCTTTTCCCGTAAAAGCATACCGCTTCGCTAACCTCGCCGGCATTATCCGCGGGCTTTACCCTTAGCTCAGTAGTTCACATTTTCATGAGGAGATGAAACATGCCCCAGACCAAATCCCTTGAAAGATCGTTCGCTCGACGAATCATTTTCACGCTCTGCCTGGTTGCGCTTGCGCTTTTCGTTGGTGGTTGCAGCAGGGGCGCGGGCGGAAACAGTTTGCACGTGAAATCACCGGCCGCGGGCGATAAGGATGTGCCCGTGAAATCCAGCTATGCCTTTGCCGTAACCAAGACATTCACCGACATCAGCGGCAAGATGTCAACAGCTTCGGCCTACAATGTTTATGCGGCGAACTATGATCTGGACGCGACGAACTTCACGATGACGCTGGACAAGCCGCTTACCTCCGACGATCAGATACGCGTGATATTCAGTCTGATCGGCGACGAAGGCACCAACGATAAGTCTCCGCTGAAAGCCGGCACCTATTCAGCCAAGGCTGACAAATTCATGAAGGTTGAAACCGCCGGCATCGTCTCGCGCAAAGGCGGAGCCGACAATAAAGTGTGGGTCGACCGCAGCGCTTTGACGGGCAGCGTGAAGGTCACTTCCGCTTCAGCCGACGAGATCTCTGGCGACGTCGACCTCAGCAGCGGGGACACCTCGATCAAGGGCTCGTTCACCGCGAAGATCCTAAAGAGGAAATGACAGAGCGCCAACAGAGAGGAAGTGGGGCCTGGCTTGACCAGTCGTGTATAATTCATCACGCATGACAGAAGCGCATTTGAAATCCGAACGCCGGCCGACTCACGGCGAGGAGATCGCCAACAGCATCAGCCACGGAATCGGTTTGGTGTTAGCAGTCATTGCCACACCGATTCTGGTGATTGCCGCCGTGCGTTATGGCAGCGCATGGAACATGATCGGGGTTAGCGTGTTTGCGGCCTCAATGATGATGCTTTATTTCTCCTCAACTCTCTATCACGCGCTGACCCATGGTGGCGCCAAACGCGTCTTTCGGATGTTGGATCACAGCGCGATCTTTCTGCTGATCGCCGGAACCTACACCCCTTTCACGCTCGGCGTGCTGCGCGGACCATGGGGCTGGACGCTCCTTGGACTCGTGTGGTCTCTGGCCATTATCGGTCTGACCATGAAGGCGGTTTTCGGCCACCGGTTCGCCTGGTTGTCGGTCACACTCTATTTGACAATGGGATGGCTGATCGTAATCGCGGCGCCTCAGGTACTGCATCGTGTTCCGCTGGCGGGCCTGGCCTGGATAATCGCGGGAGGTATCGCCTACACCGGAGGCGTCGGTTTCTACGCGGCGCACCGCGTGCGTTACGCGCACTTCGCCTGGCACCTGCTCGTCATCGTCGGGACCGTCTGTCACTTTTTCGCCGTGCTCTGGTATTCGGCGTGATTAGTCGCCATGTCTGGCGACGAATCGGCTTCAGTGGTATCATTCGCGTTCAATTTGAGCCCTCCCTTACGGTCGGGCTTCTGCCATAAGCGTCATGTTCAATAGCCGCGATTTGTATTTCCGCCCCCTCGATAACCGCGCTGACCTCTTCGCGGACTAGCGACCGTTCATCTAAATCACTTCGCCTCATTTGACACTTCGTGGAAGTGTCACCTGCTAGCCTTTTCAAGGAGGAGAGACTTGATGGCCACCGCTGTTGCACCAAAAAGACCAGAAATAAAAACCCCGCTTCCCGGACCAAAAGGCCGCGCGATCGTCGAGGCTGACGCTCAGTTCGTCACTCCTTCATACCCGCGTCCGCCATTCAAACTTGTAGCCGAGCGCGCCGCGGGCGTTTGGGTCGAAGACGTTGATGGCAACATCTTTCTCGACTGCAATGCCGGCGTCGCGGTCTGTTCCACCGGACACTGCCATCCCGAAGTC
>CAAGKR010538091.1_pt1 | contig 11917 bp, 12 predicted proteins | sample 2556971 | NCBI WGS metagenome assembly CAAGKR01 (sample SAMEA5207829, study PRJEB30636) | soil metagenome | biome: forest; feature: boreal; material: soil | place: USA | collected 2011-09 | depth 1 m
AGGCGGAACTCCGGACCCGCGGGAAGGTGGAGATCCCATCTCGCGAGGTGGGAGAGCTGGTCATGGACAAGCTGCGAGCCCTCGACGAAGTGGCCTACATCCGCTTCGCATCGGTCTATCGTTCGTTCATGGACCTGCAAGAGGTCAAACACGAAATCGACCAGCTGCTGAGTCGCGAAAAGCGGGGCTGACGATCGGCGCGCTCGGGGTTGCGACCGTGGTTCGGCAGGCGAGCTTTCCGACAGCGCACGGCTTCAGCACCACGGCGCTCGGCTCGATGGGGCTGACCGGATCGAGCGAGCCTGAGCTGGTGATGCGACGGCGGGAGAAACTGGCGCGAGAGGTCGGATTCGACCTGGGGCAGGCGCTCTTTACGGTCCAGGAGCATGGAGTCAGCGTACGGGCCTTTCATCGCGCCACCGCCGAGGGTGGTCAGTGCGTGCTGCAGACCGATGCGCTCGCGACCGACGTGCCGGGTCAGGCGCTGATCACCTACCATGCCGACTGCTTTCCGGTGCTCTTTCTCGATCAGGACCGGGGAGTCGTGGCCGCCGCCCACGCCGGGTGGCGGGGGTCACTCAACGGGGTGGCCACCCAGACGGTGCAGGCCATGCACCTCGCCTACGGCAGCGACCCGGAAGACCTGCAGGTCCTGATCGGACCCGGCATCTGCCACCGCTGCTACCCGGTTGGCATGGAGGTTGCGGACCAGTTCGTCAGGCGGTACGGCCGCGAGGAACGCTACCTGGCGAGCGCCGGGGGAGAGACCCGGCTCGACCTCGAGAGCGTGATTCGAATGCAACTGGAGGATCAAGGGGTACCCCCGGCCTTGATCCAGTCGACCGGATGGTGCACCCGAGAAGATGCGCGCTGGTACTCCCACCGTGGCGGGCGGCCCGGGCGATTTCTGGCCGCCATCGTCGCGCCGTGACCGTGACGCCGACGCTGGCAGCGAATCTCGAGCGCGTCCGGTCGACGATCCGGGAGCGGGCAGGCCGGGCGGGCCGTGATCCGGCCGCGGTGACGCTGGTGGCCGTCACCAAGACGCTGCCAGACGTCCGCGTTCGTGAGGCGATTGCGGCCGGGCTCACCGTGCTCGGCGAGAACCGCGTACAGGAGGCGTTGCCGAAGATCGAGCAGCTCGGCAGCGTTGGGGTCGAATGGCACCTGATCGGCCACCTTCAGCGCAACAAGGTCAGGTTCATCGACGGAGCCTTCGCCATGGTCCAGTCACTGGACAGCGTCGGCCTCGTGGAGGCGCTCGACCGCCGGATCCAGACGCCACTCGAGGTTCTCGTCGAGGTGAACGTCGCGGAGGAGGCGCAGAAGACGGGCGCGCTTCCCGCTGACGTGGAGAGCATCGTCCGGGCGACGGCGACAAGCGCTCGGCTTCGCCTGCGCGGGTTGATGACGGTCGCGCCGCAGTCTGCTGACCCGGAGGATGCCCGCCCGGTCTTTCGTCGACTGGCGCGCCTGCGTACCGAGCTGGCTGATCGGCTGCAGATCGCGCTTCCGGTCCTGTCCATGGGCATGACCGATGACTATGGGGTCGCCGTGGAAGAAGGCGCCACCATGCTACGATTGGGCCGCGCCCTCTTCGGGCCGCGCTGAAATTTTGTGCAGACCGCCATCAGTTACCTGCACACCTTCGCCCTGGTCCTGGTCTACCTCTACATTGTGGCCATCGTTGCCCGCGCGGCGGCGTCATGGTTCGTGCGCGATTTCCGCAGCGCCATCATGAGTTTCCTGGTCGATGTCACGGAGCCTGTCCTGGCTCCCTTGCGCCGCATCATTCCCAGGGGATTGGGGATTGACTTCTCGCCGATGATCGCCATCGTCGCTCTCTACGTCCTGGGGCAGTTCCTCGCCTGATCCGATCGAGCCTGATCTAGAATTGGCCACCATGTTCCAGGAGGTGTCCACACGCGTCAATTTTCCTGAGCTCGAGACCGAGGTCTTGCGGTTCTGGAAAGAGCGCGACGTCTTCCATCGCAGCCTGAAGCAGCGGGAGGGGCGCCCGCCGTTCGTCTTTTACGAAGGCCCGCCGACCGCCAATAACCTGCCCGGCATCCATCATTTGCTCGCGCGCGCGCTGAAGGATGTGTTCCCGAGGTACAAGACGATGCGCGGCTTCTACGTGGACCGCAAGGCGGGCTGGGACACGCACGGCCTGCCGGTCGAGATCGAGGTCGAGAAGCAACTGAAGTTCACCGGCAAACAGGACATCGAGAAGTACGGCGTGGAAGCCTTCAACAAGCTCTGCCGTGAGAGCGTGTTCAAGTACATCGACCAGTTCGCTGAGGTCACGGAGCGCATGGGCTACTGGGTGGACCTCGACCAGGCCTACCGGACCCTCGACACCCCGTACATGGAGAGCGTGTGGTGGATCCTCAAGCAGATCTGGGACAAGCAGCTGCTATTCCAGGGCTTCAAGGTGGTCCCCTACTGCCCACGAGATCAGACGCCACTCTCGAGCCACGAGCTGGCCCAGGGGTACCAGGATGACATCGAGGACCCGTCCGTCTACGTCAAGTTCGAGCTGGAGGACGAGCCGAGGACATATTTCCTGGCCTGGACGACCACCCCCTGGACGCTTCCGGGCAACGTCGCGCTGGCCGTGGGTCTCGATATTCCGTATGTGCGGGTTCGACAAGGAGATGAACGCTACATCCTGGCAAAGGCGCGGCTCTCGGTGCTGGAGGGCGAGTACCAGGTCGAGGCGGAGATCGATGCCAGGACCCTGCTCGGGAAGCGATATGAGCCGCTGTACCGGTACCTCATGCCGGAGAAGCCGGCCTTCTTCGTCGTGGACGCCGACTTCGTGTCGGTCGAAGACGGCACCGGCATCGTCCACACGGCGGCCGCCTACGGGGTCGACGACCTGGAGCTGTGCCTCAAAAAGGGAATTCCGGTGCGGCACGTCGTCGACTTGCAGGGAAAATTCCGCCCGGAAGTCGAGCCCTTTGCGGGCCTCTTCGTCAAGAAGGCCGATCCAAAGATCATTGATGACCTGACCCAGCGCGGCCTGATGTACCGCGCCGAGACCATCCGCCACACCTATCCTTTCTGCTGGCGCTGCGGGACTCCGCTGCTGTATTACGCCTTGACCTCCTGGTTTATCAAGACGACGGCGGTCAAGGACCAGTTGATTCGCAACAACGCCGCCATCAATTGGATCCCGCCCCATGTTGGAACCGGCCGGATGGGAAATTGGCTCGAGACCCTCGTCGACTGGTCGCTTTCACGCTGGCGGTACTGGGGGACCCCATTGCCCGTGTGGGTGTGCGAGCAATGCGGTCACCAACGTTGCGTGGGCTCGGTGGCGGAACTCGGCCTGACGCTGGAGGCGGACCTACATCGTCCCTATATCGACCGGGTCACGCTGCCATGCGAGAAGTGCCAGGGCGTGATGCGGCGGGTTCCCGACCTGATCGACGTCTGGTTTGACTCCGGCTCCATGCCGCTGGCGCAGTATCACTATCCCTTCGAAAACCAGGATCTGTTCAAGGCCCGGTTCCCGGCCGACTTCATCGCTGAGGGCCTGGATCAGACGCGGGGATGGTTCTTCAGCCTGCTCGCCATCGGCACCATGCTCTTCGATCAGCCGGCGTTCAAGAACGTGATCGTCAATGGCACCGTGCTCGACAAGCAGGGTCGGAAGATGAGCAAGTCGCTGAAGAACTCGGTCGACCCGAGGGAGGTCATGTCGAAGTTCGGGGCAGACGCCACCCGCTGGTATTTCTTCTCGGCGGTTGCGATCGGCAACGACTATCGGTTCGACCTGTCCGCGGTCCAGGATGTGGTTCGGCGCTTCCTGTTGATTCTCTGGAATACGTATGGATTCTTCGCGAATTACGCGCGCTTAGACGGGTTCCGGCCCGACCGCGAGGCCGTCCCCGTCGCGCAGCGCGCCCCGCTGGATCGATGGCTGCTGGCTGAGCTCGGGGCGACGGTCGCCGATGTTGAGCGGGCAATGGACGCCTACGACCCGCCCACCGCGGCGCGCCGCCTGGAGGCGTTTGTCCTCGACCTTTCGACCTGGTACGTCCGGCGGTCGCGGCGGCGGTTCTGGAAGTCCGAATCGGACAGCGACAAACGGAGCGCCTACCAGACCCTCTACCACGTCCTGGTCAGCCTGACGCAGCTTCTCGCCCCGTTCATGCCCTTTCTTTCCGAGAAGATCTACCAGAACCTGGCGGCAGGGGAGAAGGGGATGCCCGACAGCGTGCACCTCTGCGACTGGCCGGTCGTGCCGGGCGAGTGGGAGGACGACGCGCTCCGCCAGGAGATGTCGACGGTCCGCCGGTTGGTCGCCAACGGCCTTGCCGCCCGCAATCAGGCGGGCATCAAGGTGCGGCAGCCGCTGCGCGGCGTGCGCATCGCCGACCGTCCGCTCCGCCCGGAGCTCGAGACCATCCTGCTGGAGGAGCTGAACATCAAAACGGCGAGCTATGCGGGGGAGGGAGGAAGCCTGACGCTCGACACCGAGATCAGCGAAGACCTGAAGCTCGAGGGTCTCGCCCGTGACCTGGTTCGAAAGATTCAGGAGCTGCGCAAGCAGTCCGGCTTCGCGGTCGAGGATCGGATCCGCCTCACCTACGAGGGCGATGGCGTCCTGGTGCAGGCCCTGGAACGCTGGCGCGATCTCATCGCGACCGAGACCCTCGCGCTTTCCATCCTGCCCGGTGCCGCGCCGGATGGGGCCTCGACCGAAGCGCTGCGCATCGAGGGGAATGAGCTGAGGGTCAGCGTGGCCCAGGTGGCGCGTCCTGCGTAGGGCGGCAAGCTACGCAATCCTGGTCGCCATCGCCGCCGTGGTCATCGCGGTCGATCGCGTGACCAAGATCTACATCGAACATCGCTTCGGCGTGCCCTACGGCCCGCGCCAGCTGCTCGACCATGTCCTCTTTCTCACCGTCACGCGCAACCGGGGTGCGGCCTTCGGCCTGTTCCAGAACTTCACGCTGGGGTTCCTGGCCGTCTCGGTGGTAGTGCTGGTTGGCATCCTGATCTATTACTGGCGGCTCCCGGCCAGCGACTGGTCAGCCCGCCTTGGCCTCGCGCTCGTCTTCGGGGGGGCGCTGGCCAATGCCTACGATCGGATGAGCAAGGGTTCGGTCGTCGACTTCATCCAGGTGCCCCACTGGCCCATCTTCAACATCGCGGACTCCTCGATCACCGTCGGGGTGACGATCCTGGTGCTTGGTGGGCTCTGGCGCAGTGCGCACGCCCGGCACGCTTGAGCGACCCTCAGGTCCACGTCGTCACGACGCCGGCGCCACGCCTCGACCGGTACCTTGCCGAGCAGATCAACGACCTGAGCCGCACCCAGGTCCACCGGCTGATCGAGCAGGGCCACGTCCAGCTGAACGATGGGCCGGCGAGACCGGGAGCCCGCTTGCGGGCTGGCGACCGGCTCAGCTGGAGTGTCCCGGCGACCGCAGCCACCTCCCTCAACGCGGAGCCGATGGACTTGCGCGTGCTGTACGAGGACGCCGACCTGCTCGTCATCGATAAGCCGGCAGGCCTGGTGGTGCACCCCGGCCCGGGTCACGCGACGGGGACGCTGGTGCACGGGTTGCTGGCCCGCGGGCCATCGTGGTCCTCGATCGGAGGCGTCGAGCGCCCGGGCATCGTCCACCGCCTCGACCGGGATACCTCGGGCGTGATGGTCGTCGCTCGCAACGACGACAGCCACCGCAGTCTCACGCGCCAGCTCCAGCAACGGACGATGAGCCGTCAGTACCGGGCGATCGCGGTCGGAGAGCTGCCGGATCAGAGCGCCCGCATCGAGGCGGCGATCGGGCGCGATCCCAAGCACCGTCAGCGGATGGCGGTCGTCGCCGACGGGCGCGCCGCGGTCAGCGAGTTGCGCCGGCTGGCGCTGGCACCGGGGCATACCCTGCTCGAGATCGCACTGGGGACCGGCCGGACCCATCAGATCCGCGTGCACCTTGCCTACATCCGCCATCCTGTGCTCGGCGACCCGATCTACGGCCGCCGCTCGCCCCTGATCAGCCGACCCGCGCTGCATGCCGAGACGCTGACCCTCCAGCACCCGCGGACGGCAGAGCGCATGACCTGGCAGAGCGCACCACCGGAGGACTTCGAGGCCGCGTGGCGTGCGCTATCGACCCGTACAATGCGGTGAACATGCGCCACCCCGGCCCCGGGCTCTTGATCGTGATATCAGGGCCCAGCGGCGTTGGGAAGGACACCGTCTTGCGGCGGCTCTTCGAGATCGCCCCGGATCTCAAATATTCCGTGTCGTACAGCACGCGGCCCCCGCGCCCCGGCGAGGTCGACGGCCAGAGCTACAGCTTCGTCAGCGAGCCAGAATTTCTTCGGCTGATCGAGCAACGGGAGTTTCTCGAGTGGGCCAAGGTGTATGACCATTACTACGGCACGTCGCGACACCGCGTCGACGAGGCGCTCAACCGAGGTGAGGACATCATCCTCAAGATCGACGTCCAGGGGGCGGCCTTCGTGCGGCGGCGGAAGCCTGACGGGTTGTTCATCTTCATCACGCCCCCGTCGACGGACGAATTGCTGAATCGACTGACCGGCCGCAACACGGAATCGCCGGCCGCGCTGGCGATTCGTCAACGCGCGGCGCTCGTTGAGCTCGGCCTGGCGAAGGAATACGAGCACGTGGTCTGCAATCGTCACGTCGACGAAACGGCGCGTGAGATCCTCGAGAAAATCGCCGCCGAGCGGGAGCGACGGCGCATCCCGGCATGACCACAGGCGGCCGCCTGTCTACGCGCCGCGTCGCCCTCGGGGTCACCGGGGGGATCGCCGCCTACAAGGCGATTGAATGTCTTCGCCTCCTGACGGAGGAGGGGGCCGAAGTCCGCGTGATCATGACCCCGGAAGCGACACGCTTCGTCAGTCCGTTGACCTTCGAGGCCCTCTCGTACCATGCCGTCGCGTGCGACTGGCTCGACGCTCGAGGCGCGGGGGAGCCACACGTCGAATTGTCGCGATGGGCCGAGGTCCTCGCGATCGTGCCGGCGACCGCGAATACGATTGCGAAGCTGGCCCGGGGTCTTGCCGACGAGATCCTCTCCGGCACGGTGCTGGCCAGCCGGGCGCCCCTGGTGCTGGCGCCCGCGATGCACGACCGGATGTTCACCCAGCAAGCGACCCAGGACAACCTCCAGACCTTGGAGCAGCGCGGCGCCGTCATCGTGATGCCCACCAGCGGCCGCCTTGCCTCTGGGGAGACCGGGCTCGGCCGGCTGGCGGCGCCGAGCCGCGTGGTCGCGGCCATTGGGGCGGTCCTCCAGGGGCGGCACAATCTGGCGGGAACCAGGGTGATCGTGAGTGCGGGTGGGACGCGCGAGGCGATCGACCCGGTTCGATACGTGGGCAATTTCTCCAGTGGGAAGATGGGACGCGCCCTGGCGGAAGTCGCGGCGGCCCGGGGGGCCTCGGTCACGCTGGTCACGAGCGTGCCGACCGGCCTGGAGGGGATGCGAGAAGTCCCCGTCACCAGCGCGGGCGAGATGCTGGCGGCGCTCCAGGCGGCCGCGCCTGAGGCCGACGTGCTCGTGATGGCGGCGGCGGTCGCCGACTATGCACCCACCGTGGCGGCGAACTCCAAGATTCGGCGCACCGACCAGCCCTTGACCTTGACGTTGGGCCCGAACGTGGACATCCTGCAGCGGATGGGCGCTCGCGAGGGCCTCTTTCGGGTCGGCTTCGCAGCGGAAACCGAGGATCTCGAAACGCAGGCCCGGCGCAAGCTGGCGTCCAAAGGCCTGGACATGATCGTGGCCAACCAGGTGGGCGGGCCGGACCAGGGCCTGGGGAGCGACTTCAACGCCGTGACCATCATTCCCGCCTCGGGACCAGTGATCCAGGTTCCGCGGTTGCCTAAATGGGAGGTCGCGGAGCGGATCTGGGACGCTATTGATGCCGCTCGCCACCAGCAGTCCTGAGGTCGCCGTCCGGGCGGTCGCGCAGGTGGCGGTCGATGCCCGCGTCGGCAGCCAGACTGGCGTCTTCGACTACCTGATCCCGGAGCCGCTGCAGGGGCAGGTCCAGGTTGGCCAGCGCGTCCGGGTGCCCTTTGGTCGCCGCAGCGTGACCGGCTTCGTGTGCGCGCTCGACCAGGCCCCGGCGGTGGTGGCCCTGCGGCCGATCGAGGCGGTGGTGGACGCCGAACCAGTTCTTCCGGCCGTCCTCGTCGAGCTGGCCGTGTTCGTCGCCGGCTATTATCTGGTTCCGCTCGACGAGGTGATCCGCGCCGCCATCCCCCCCAGGGTTCGGCTGGCCGCCAAGAGGCCGGGGACCCGTCGGCGCCGCAGCCGCATCCTGGCCGCCACCGCCGGCCCCGCGGTGGCTCCGGTCGACCTCGAACCACCCCAGCAAGCGGCGATGGAGCGCATTGCCGTCAGCCTGAGCCGCCAGGAGTCGGAGGTCTTCCTGCTTCATGGCGTCACCGGGAGCGGCAAGACGGAGGTCTACCTGGCGCTCCTCGACCAGGTATTGCGCGACGGGGGCCAGGCGCTCGCGCTGATTCCGGAGATCGCCTTGACTCCCCAGACGGTTGCGCGGTTCGGAGCCCGTTTCCCGGGCCGGCTTGCCGTCCTCCACAGCGGGCTCACTGAGGCGGAACGGGCGGCCGAGTGGTGGCGGATTCGCCGGGGTGAGGCCGATATCGTCATTGGCCCCCGGGCGGCGGTCTTCGCGCCGCTCAATCGACTCCGGCTGATCGTCATCGACGAAGAGGAGGCATCGGCCTTCAAGCAGGAGCGGATCCCGCGGTATCACGCGCCCACCGTGGCCCGCTGGCTGGCCCAGCGCACCCGATCCGTCCTGGTGCTCGGCAGCGCGACCCCGAGCATCGTCACCTACGCGCGGGCGGTGGCGGGGAAGGATCGGCTGCTCGAGCTGCCGCATCGCGTGATGGGACGGAGCCTCCCGCCGGTCACGATTGTCGATATGCGCCGGGAGATCCAGGCCCAACGCTTCAGTCCGCTCAGCCAGGCGCTGCAGGAAGGCATTGCCGGGTCGTTGCGCAACCGGCAGCAATGCATCCTGTTCCTGAACCGCCGCGGGCTGGCGACCTTCGTACTTTGCCGCGATTGCGGCCGGGTGCGGGAGTGCCCGCATTGCAGCGTCGCGCTCGTCTACCATGCGTCCCTTACGCGGCTGCAATGTCATTACTGCGGGAGTGAGGAGCCGCTTCCACGACGCTGCCCGGAGTGCGGCAGCCGCTACATCAAAAGCTTCGGCGTCGGTACCGAGCGGATCGAGCAGGAGGTGCTCAAGCTGTTCCCGGGCGCGCGGGTGGCGCGGCTGGATCGTGACGTGATGAAGACCGCGGAGGCGGCGGACCTCGTCTTCGAGCGGATGATTCGGCACGACGCGGACGTGCTGGTGGGCACGCAGCTCGTCGCCAAGGGTCTGGACCTGCCGGAGGTCACCACGGTGGGGGTGGTCAATGCCGACACCAGCCTGCACTTTCCCGATTACCGATCATCGGAGCGAACCTTCAGCCTGCTCACCCAGGTTGCCGGGCGCGCGGGGCGCGGGCCCGGTCCGTCCCAGGTCTTCATCCAGACCTATACGCCGGACCATCCGGCGATCCGCCACGCTCGTTACCACGACTATCGTGGCTTTTTCCGCGGGGAGCTGGAGCTGCGACGCGCCTACCGGTTTCCTCCGTTTACCGAGCTCATCCTGGCGACCTACTCGCACCGGGACGAGCAGCGGGCCGAGGCCGAGTCGAGGACGGCGGTCGAACATCTGTCTGCTACAATCGGGCTGCTCAATTTGGGCGACATCGAGGTCCTGGGACCGTCCCCTGCGTTCTTGTACCGCCTCAAGGATGAGTTTCGGTTCGAGGTGACGATTCGGGGGCGCGACCTTCACCGCCTCGCCGACCGGATTCCGCGAGGTCGTGGCTGGAGCCTCGACGTCGACCCCATGTAGCGCAACCATGGCACTTCTCCCGATCCTGACCCAGGAAGCCGCGATCCTTCGCCAGAAGGCGAAGCGAGTGTCGCGCGTCGACAGCAGCATCCGCCAGCTGATCGACGACATGGTGGACACCATGGTCGCCGCCCCGGGCGTAGGCCTGGCCGCGCCCCAGGTGGGCGTCGGGCTTCGGGTGATCGTGTTCAAGACCGACACCAACCTGCATACGCTGGTGAACCCGGAGATGGTGAAGTGGGAGGGTGAGCAGGTGGGTCTCGAGGGTTGCCTTTCGGTGCCCGGCTACGTGGGTGAGGTCAAGCGGCACATGCAGGTGGTCGCCCGCGGGCTGAACCGCCACGGCAAGCTCGTCAAGGTCAAGGGCAATGGCCTCCTGGCCCGGGCGATCCAACATGAGATCGATCACCTGGATGGCATCCTCTTCACGGATCGCCTGACCAGCCTCGACACCCTGCGGAAGGTCGAGCCGCAGGAAGAGGAGAAGGAAGCGGAGCTCGTCGGCGCGTAGCCTGCGGATCGTCTTCGCCGGGACCGCCCCGTTCGCGGTGCCCAGCCTGCAGCGCCTGGTCGAGGCAGGTCACGAGCTTGCCCTGGTCATCACGCAACCTGACCGCCCGGCCGGACGGGGCCTGCGCTCGCAGGGCTCACCGGTGAAGCAGGCCGCCGCCGCGCTTGGACTCGATCTCTTCCAGCCAGACCGCCTCAAGGACGCGGTTTCAGTCCAGCGCCTTCGCCAGGTCGCCGCCGATCTCCACGTGGTGGTGGCCTATGGGCAGATCCTGGCGCCCGAGCTGCTGGCCGTGCCGCCGATGGGCACCCTCAATGTGCACGCCTCCTTCCTGCCGCGCCATCGGGGGGCGGCGCCGATCGCCTGGGCGATTCTCTCAGGGGATTCGGAGACCGGGGTCACGATCATGCAGATGGACGCCGGACTCGATACCGGCCCGATCCTGACCCAGGAATCGATGCCGATCGGCCCGGATGAGACGACGCCATCGCTCGAGGCACGGCTGGCGGAACGGGGCGCGGCTCTCCTCGTCAGGACGGTGGAATCTCTCGAGCGCGGCTCCATTACCCCGAGACCCCAGCCGTCGGACGGCGCAACCTATGCGCGTCGCCTGACATCGGAAGATGGCAAGCTGGACCAGCACGCCATGTCTGCCAGCGAACTCGACCGCCGCGTCCGTGCCCTGACTCCGCAGCCGGGGTGCTGGATCACGCTCCAGGGCGCGACCGTCAAGGTGCTTGCCGGACACCTCGGCAAGGAGTCGGCCGCGGACGGCCTCGTGATTGAGACCATCGATGGGTGGTTCACCCTCGACCGCGTCCAACCAGCGGGTGGTCGCCCGATGGCCGGCGCGGCCTGGGCTCGGGGGCGCCGATGAGCCCGCGCCCCAAGTCCGACACCGATCCCACGATCGCCAACAACCGGGCCGCCTACCACAACTACTTCATCCTGGAGACCGTGGAAGCGGGCCTCGAGCTGCAGGGCACCGAAATCAAGTCACTGCGCGAGGGCGGCGCCAACCTCCGCGAGGGCTACGTGACGATGCGCGGTGGTGAGGCGTTCCTCGTCAACGTCCACATCAGTCCGTACGAGCGTGGCCACAGCAGCAACCACGAAGCCAAACGGGAGCGCAAACTCCTGCTGCACCGGGCGGAGATCATCCGCCTCGGGATCACGATCAAACAGAAGGGGCTGACCATGATCCCCCTGCGCCTGTACTGGCTGCGCAACCGGGTCAAGCTCGAGATCGGGCTGGCCAAGGGGAAACGGCTCTACGACAAGCGCGAAACTATCGCCGCCAAGGATGCCCGGCGCGAGATGGACCGCGCCAGCAAATCGCGCGGCTGACCGCGATTGCCCGTGTTCGAAAACGAGGGCCGGGGGTAAGATACGAGTTGCTCCGAGTGGCTGGCGGGGGCGCCAGGTCTCGACGGGGTAGTGGTCTGCAAGATGGCGAGCCGTGTC
>CAAGKR010116216.1_pt1 | contig 11916 bp, 10 predicted proteins | sample 2556971 | NCBI WGS metagenome assembly CAAGKR01 (sample SAMEA5207829, study PRJEB30636) | soil metagenome | biome: forest; feature: boreal; material: soil | place: USA | collected 2011-09 | depth 1 m
GGCGATGTATCAACTTGGATACAACGGCGCCTGGGGCTCTTGGCAGCGCCTGGGCGGACAGTGGACGTCGCAACCAGCCGCCGTGTGCCCTACCGGAACGACCTCGGTCGAGCTTGCCGCACGGGGACCTGACTACGCCCTGTGGCAAACCAGCGTCCCGGCATCTTAGAGGGGATGTGAGCAACAACGGATGGGCGACACGGTAATGATTCGTATTTGCGTTCCAGGCGGATAGCCGGCGATCAGGTCGTTCAACATGAGCGTCGCCTTCAACTCGGAACCGCTGGGCGGCATCCTGACCACTGCACCTGGCAGCGCCTCGCCTGGCGCGAGCCGAGCCGATGTCTTCGTCGGCGGTACCGAGAGGGGTCTGTGGCAGGACACCTGGAATGGAAGCGTGTGGAGTCCATGGGGGTTCTCTCGGCGGCCTGATCACCTCGGATCCGGCGGCAGTCTGCAAAGGTCCAAGCCGAACCGACGTGTTCGTGCGCGGCGCCAAGCACCAGCTCTACCAACGCTCGTGGAACGGCACCGCGTGGAGCAACTGGCTGCCCTTGGGTGGAATCCTGACCACAGGAACTGCCGCCGACCTTCGGACCGCGACTCCGGGACATTGGACGTATTCGCCCGCGGAACCGACAACGGGGCTCTGGCGGTGGTCCGACGATGGTGGCAAAACAAGGGGCCACTGAGAGCCGTTGGGTGGTGTGCTCATTTCGGACCCTGGCGCAACCTCCTGGGCGACCGGCCGCGTGGACGTGGTCGCGCGTGGGGCCGACAACGAGGCCTGGCCACCGCAACTGGGATGCCGCGACCGGCTGGGGCAACTGGGCCCCATTGGGCGGCTTTCTCACCTCAGGTCCAACCGTTTCCTCCTGCGAGGCCGGCAACCTGGACGTATTCGCTATCGGTACCGACGGAGGGCTCTGGCGCCTGGCCTTCAACGCGGGGTCGTGGGGCTCATGGCAATCGCTGGGAGGTCAGTGGACGAGCAAGTCGTCGGCGACCGATCGACCGGGACGACCACCATCGATGTCTACTTGCGCAGGTTGGACAACAGCCTCTGGCACCTGGTCTTCTAGGAGGGCCGAGCCGGCAGCATCAGGCCAGAGATCGCTCGGCGAGCTCCAGGTAGCGCGAGGTGACCTCCTCCCAGCTGTAACGCTCAAGGGCCCGCTGGCGAGCGCACTCGCCAATCTGAGCGCGGTGGGCGCGGTCGGGCCAGACCTCGCGCAGCAGTTCGGCCAGTTCGCCGGGCGTGCTCCAGAAAAGCCCTGCGTCGCCGAGCACCTCGCGGTTGCTGTCGGTTTCACGCGCGAGGATCGCATTGCCAGCCGCCATCTGCTCCACCAATACGGGGTGCGTACCGCCGACGGTCGCGGCCAGGATGAAGACGCCGGCGTGTGCGGTCAGCTGCTGGTATGCGGAACCGAACTGGTAACCGGTGAAAACGGCCTCGGGGGGAGCGTTAGAACGAAGCGACTGCTTGTAGTCGTCGGCGTAAGATGCGTCGCCCACAACGACGGCAGGCGCCGTGATTCCGGCCAGCCTCACGCCCTCGAGGTAGGCATCCGGAGCGTTTTCTGGAACCAGGCGGCCAACGAACAAGAGATAGTTGTTGGGCTCGAGCCCAAACCTCTCCAAGGTGGCGATGCCATGGTCCGCAGGGGGATCTGCTCCGTAGGGCACGAGCTCCGAGGCCCTACCAAAAGCGCGCTGGTAATAGTCCTGGACCGCCTTGGCGTCGGCCAACACCAGGCTGCGGCCTCCGGCCGCGAAGGCCTCGCAAGTGCGCAGGTACCACCGGGCGAAGCGGCCCCACTTGACCCGCTGCCAGTCGGCGCCGTCCACGTTGAACACCGTCATACGCCCTCGCAGCTCGAGCAACCGGATCACCGGAGCATTGCCCACCCCCATGCACACGACAGCCGTCCCGCGGCGCAGGCGGAGGGCGCTCAACGCGGTGTGGCTGAGGGTCTCCAGATGCTTCTGCTTCACAGCCGGCAGGTACACCAGTCGCATGCCGAGGTGCTCGGCCACGCGCTCGCGATAGTGCATCGACCGGCAGTAGACGATCACCTCATGCCCTCGCTGGACCATCCGGCGACCGACCTGCTCCACGCAGGTCTCGAATCCGCTGTAGCTCGCGGGTACACCCCGTGTACCGATGAACGCAACGCGCATGACGGGTTAGGCTAGCTGGTCGGCACTGCCGGCAGGCTCAGGAGCCCGGGACGCTCGTCCGCCAAACCGCAGCGTCAGATCCCCGCTCGAAGAGGTCCACCGAGGTCGTCGAGGGCGGGCACACGGCGCCTGGTTCCGAGGTCCAACGTCCGCCCAGGCGCCGCCAGGAACCCCAGGCGCCGTTGTATCCAAGTTGATACATCGCCGCGTCCTTGCCAAGGGCGAAAACGTCCAAATGACCGGTGGCACACGACGAGGCATCGGGAGCCGTCACGAGCGAGCCGCCGAGCGATTGCCAGCTGGACCACCCGGTGCTGTCCCAGCCCCTGTGCCATAGGCCGTTGTCGGCGCCGCGGGCAAAGACGTCGACTCGGTTCGGGCCCCAGGACACAGTCGTCGGGTCCGAGGTGAGGATGCCACCCAGCGGCTGCCAGTTGGACCAACCTTTGCTGTCCCACCACAGGTGCCAGAGCCCTTTGTCGGTGCCGCGCGCGAACACGTCCAGCCGCCCTGCACTCCAGGACGCCTCCGGACCCGAGGTGAGCATGCCGCCCAAGGGTTGCCAGCTGGACCAACCTTTGCCGTCCCACCACCGATGCCAGAGCCCGTTGTCGGCGCCGCGCACGAAGACGTCGATCCGGTTGGGTCCCGACGAGACGGCACCCGGGTCGGAGGTCAGGACGCCGCCCAGCGAGCTCCATCCGCTCCACGCGCTGCCATTCCAGGTGTCTTGCCACAGGCCGTTGTCCGTGCCGCGCGCGAACATGTCGGTCCGGCTCGCGCCCCAAGACGAGGCGTCAGGCCCCGAGGTCAGGACGCCGCCCTGCGAATACCACGGTGTCGTGGTGGTGAATTTGTTGGCAAGCTGATTCCAGAGCTCAGGCGACCCGCCGCCGTAGTCGAGCGTGAACAAGCCCACGCCGCGCAGATTGGCCGCGTTGACAAGGTCGTACTTGGCGCCCAGCGACTGCGCGTCGTCCCAGTACTGCTCGCGCCAGCAGCCGAAGTCGATGGACCACCACGTGTCCCACTCGCTGACCCCGTCGCTTGGGTCGCGGTGGGCCTTGAAGCTGCTGACCGCGGGATCGGTTGGTGTGGACACGGCATCCAAGTACTGGGGGGAAACGAAATTTGGGGCCACGGCCTGGTACTGGTGGAGGTCGAGGTATTGGTGGGCGACGTTGGGGCCTGGAACACATGCCTTCCGGCCGTAGTAAGGCTGGCCGAGGATGATCTTGCTGGCCGGTACAAGCGCCGTGTACTGGGCGACCGTCTTGGTGACGTTGAAGCGGTAGGTGTTTAGCGGCGACACCGGGTTGAAGCAGTAAGAGGTGCAGGAGAGCGGCGGATTCATCGCGTTTTCGAAGTCCATGTCATAGGCCATGACGAAGAAGGAGTCGACGTAGGGGGCCAAACCCGTCACGTCGAAGAACTCGAGGTTGTCTTCGGCGGAGCCCGAGTAGGTGTCGACGGCGAGATAGCTGCCGCTGGGGATCGCGGCACGGAGATTCTTGACGAAGTCGATCATCTCGGCGCGGCTGCTGAGGCCGTTGGCGCACGTGGTATCGGTTCCCTCGTAGTCGACGTTGACGCCGTCGATGCCTGCCGCCGCCACCACCGCCACGGTTTGATTGATCGTGTTCTTTGCGTTGGCCGCTGCCAGGCCCGCGCAGGTCTGGTTGCCTGGATTTGTGCTGTAGTCGTGGAGGTTGATCGAAACGATGACACGGACGCCATTCGCATGAGCTGCACTCACGAAGTTGCTCATAGTTGCCGAGTGGTAGACGGCCCAACCGGTGTTGGTGGTGACGAGGTTGCCGTTGCCGCTGTTGACCTGCAGCCCGAAGTAGGCGACCGTGCTCAGCAGGCGAAGGTTCCAGGTCGTGTAGCCAACTGCCGGATTGCCAAGGTTGCCAGCGTTGACGAAACCGAAGACCTCGCGACGCAGCGCCGCATTGCGCGTGATTGATGCGAGTGGGGCCGCCTTGACTAGCTGACTTGGACCGGCTGTCGCTGGCGCGGCTGCCAGGTCCGCCGCGGCGCTCATGATTTGAGTTCGAGATTGATCCCCATTGGCGATGTGCATTGGAGCGGCCGCCGTTGGAGGTGTCAGCAGCACCATCCAAGCGCTTGCCACCACCGACGCTAGAAGCCAAGTCTTGAATCGTTGCATGAGCTTAGGAGTCGAATGCGCGCCGTCACTCTACCAAACGGAGCTCGACTCGGCACCCGACCCCCTCACATTCACATGCCTCGTTAGACTGGACAGCCGCAACATGCGCCGCTCCCGCTGGACCGTTGGCGACGCGACCACACCCGTCGCGCTACGGGTGTTCGCCAACATTTACGTTTGGTCGTTCGGCCGCAAGATCTTCTACAGCTGGAATCGGCGCCTGCTGAACCTTGCGGTTCGTGGGATGGGTGTTGGCAATCCAGCCATCGATGTCATCAGCGGAAGCGAGGACCGCTTCCTGCGCCGGCTCTCGACGCTCGAACGACTCGACGTATTCGATGTGGGCGCCCACGTGGGCGAGTACGCCTCTCATCTGATGCAGATGTGCCCTGCCGCCCGGATTTGGTCCTTCGAGCCGCATCCGGGCAGCTACCGACAACTGAGCGAAGCGGCGTCTCGCGCCGGGTTCACGGCTGTAAACAAGGGCCTCAGCGATCGCCCCGGCTTAGCGCAGCTTTACGATCATGCGGAGTCGGCGGCGGGCGTGGGCTCGGCTCACGCGAGCCTGCACGCGCAGGTGATCGAGGGCATACACCACGGGCAGGCGGCTGCGGTTGAGGTCGAGCTCACCACTGTCGATGAGTTCATGGAGTCAAAGCAGATCCGCCACCTCAACCTGCTCAAGGTGGACGCCGAAGGCCACGAACTGGCAATCTTACGCGGCGCGCACCGAGGGATCATCGGCGGACAGATCGACTTGGTCCAGTTCGAGTTCAATGAGATGAATGTGATGAGCCGTGTCTTTTTCAAGGACTTCTACGACGTACTTCCGGGCTTCTCGTTCTACCGGATGGTCGTCAATGGGCTCGCGCCCATGGGCGGGTACGAGCCGCGCACGCACGAGTTGTTCATCCTCCAGAACGTGGTCGCCATGCGTGACGATCTGGAATACAGCTCCCGCCTCCTGTAGCGCGGTGCTCCTGTTTCGCAAGGTCATGTCGCGCCTTGGCGTTTTCAGATCAGCCCCGACTCGCTACCACCTGTGGTACTACAACTCTCGCCTCTGGGAGGATATGAAGTGGATGGGTGTGACCACCCTGAAGTCCGCCTCCGACATGTGGAACTACCAGGAGATCCTCTACGGCCTGAAGCCGTCCCTGGTGGTCGAGTTTGGCACCAGATACGGAGGCTCTGCCCTGTTCTTCGCTGCGGTCATGCGCCAGATTGGGAGCCGCTTCAAGCTGCTTTCGGTGGACATCGACGCCGAGACCGTCTCGGAGCAAACTCGCCGTGATCCCGACATTGAGCTCCTGACCGTGTCCTCGACCGATCCGCGAGTCGCAGAACGGATCGCATCGCTGCGGACCGAATACCCGGGGCCAATATTTGCCATCCTGGACAGCGACCATGTGGAAGCCCACGTTCTTGGTGAGATGAAGTTGCTTCGCCCGGTCCTCGTCCCGGGCGACTACTTGATCGTTGAAGATTCCAACGTCTACGGCCACCCGGTGTATCCGTCTCATGGCCCGGGGCCGTACGAGGCAATCGAGGCCTACTTCGGCGAGTTCCCTGACGATTACGTGCATGACTCAAAGCGTGAAAACAAATTCGGCTTCACGTGGGCACCCAACGGCTTCCTCATGCGCAAGTAATGGTCGACGCTCGAACCGCATGGTGCCGAGGCGAACATGCATGAAATCGAGCTCGTTCACTTGGTCTGGAAGCCTTCCGGTATGGAGCCGTTTCGGAACTTTGTTCGCGCGTACCGAGAGCATCCAGCCGGCATCGAGCACGGGCTGGTGGTCCTCTACAAAGACTTTGGCCGAGACGACGTGCAAGACCACCGCGAGCTCCTTGCAGACATCCCGCACCGGGAGCTGCGCTTCCCCGGCTCGGCTCGCGACCTCGCGGCGTACGTCTGGAGCGCGCAACGCTCCGACGCTCGTTATCTGTGTTTTGTGAATTCCTACTCGGCGCCCTTGGCCGCGGGTTGGCTTCGCACGCTCCACCAGCACGTCTCCCGACCGCTTGTGGGCGCTGTCAGTGCGACAGGTTCGTGGGAGAGTAAGTACACGGGCTACATCATGCGAATGCAGGTGGTTGGGCGCCCCACTTCGCCCATCGGCTGGGCCCTGAGGCTCAACCGGCTGCGGAAGCTGCGTCGCTACCGCACGCAGTTCAATCCAGCCCCCAACCCACACCTGCGCTCGAACGCGTTCATGATCGAGCGCTCGCGCTGGCTGTCGCTCCGAACCGGGCCGCTGCGAACCAAGGCGCAGACATGGCTCCTCGAGAGCGGAAAGCGAGGCCTCACTCCGCAGCTTATGGCCGCGGGACTGGAGGTGCTCGTGGTCGGCCGCGATGGTGTCGGATACCCGCAAGACGGGTGGCCGCAGAGCGCCACCTTCAGGAGTAGCAACCAAGAGAACCTGCTCGTGGCTGACAACCGAACCCGCCAGTACGACGAGGCCGACGATGCGACCAGGAAGCACCTGAGGCTGCTTGCCTGGGGTGACCGCTGAAGGCGGTCCGACCCGGCCTACGAAACGCTGCTGGCCCGGCGTGCCACGAGGCGCCGTGGCAGCTGCCACACGGTGTACCTCAGATCGGGGCCGATCAGCAATAGGGCGCCCGCCAGAAAGGCGGCAGAGGCAGTGGCGTAGGCGACGACTAGGGCAATCGTCGAGTACGAGTGAGGAACCACCACCAGGAGCCACATCGAGCCGTAGCTAGCCACTGCGAGGGCGAAGACCTTGCTGATGTGGCTGTACCAAGTCCAGGTGCGGATCAGCAAGCACTGGCGGCAAATTCTGGGAATCATGTAGCTGTATACAAACAGGTTGTAGACGACCCACGATGATGCGGCGCCTGCCAACCCGAACAGATAGATCAAGGTCGTCGCGACGGGAATGACCACGAAGAGCGCGATGGCATTGGATCGAGAGGCGATGTCGGGCCTACCCATCGCGACCGAGAACGTATAGGGGATGTTGACGGTGGCGCCCATGAAAAAGCCGAGGCACAACAGCGCGGTGGGCAGCAGCAGGATCCAGGCCGTCTGCTGGTTGAAGAGGTAGGAATAGACCGGAAGGGCTCCGAACGTTGCAGCAGCAAAGGGCAGAACCATTCCGTAACAAATGAGGTCCTGGAGCTTGCGGTATTGCACGAGCAGCGACCTAGTGTCGCCTTTGTGATGTAGGTCGGAGAAGGAGGGGAGAGCCGCTTGGGCGACGGCGCCGGCTGCAAACGAGAGCCGGACGACGACGGTCGAAGCAAAGCTGTAATAGCCGACGCTCGCAATCGGCAAGAGCTTGCTGACAACGACCTTGTCGAACTGGATGAGCACCATGTTGAGAACTGACAGCGCGCCCATGTGGGCGGTGAAATGCACGTTGCGGTGCACTACGTCCTGGAAGTAGGCGGGAACCAGCACGCGCGCGCCGAACATGCGGGCCACGATCGTCATATAAGTGACCGTGCTGAGCACGGCGCTCGCGGCGATCCATTCGACCACCGCGAACGCATTCCCACCCCGGGCGAGGATCACGATCACTCCCAACTGCTGAATGGCGCTCGAGGCGACGTCGATGCTGTTGTTCAACTCCATCCGCTGGCGACCCTGGAAAAGACTCGAGTAGAGCGCCCGAGGTAGTGTGATGAGGATGGTCAGGCTGAGATACCTCAGCATTGTCGTTGCGGTGGCTGGATCGACCGTCTTGAGGTTGACCCACTTGTCGACCAGCAGAGGTGCTGCGGCGAACACCGTCACGAACAGCGCCAACCCGATGCCCCAGTAAAAGAGCGAGGCCGTGCGGATGAGCCGTTCGACATAGGCCCGCTCCTGGGCGAAGTGAGCGGACACTTCCCGGATGGTCGTCGAGAGCACACCCAGCTCAAGCGCTGTTGTCAGCACACCGGTCATGAGCAGGTTGAAGTAGATGATCCCGAAGGCGTCAGCGCCGAGGCGGCTGAATATGAACTTCACACCGATGAAGCCGAGGGTTAGAACTATGCCCTGCCCCACCAGGTTGTAGGCAACGTTCCTGAACAGCCGGCTCATCGGTGGCAACCTGTGCGGACGGTACCCTATCGCAGCTTTGGAGAAGAGATGCGCGTGTTCCAGAACAGTAGAAGTCGGGAGACGAAAACGCGCATCGAGTCGCGTGGACAGGCAAAGAGGAGTCGGACGTAGCGCAGCCACTTCGGTGACTGACTTTCGAGCTGGGCATCGAACACCCAGTCCTGAGCCGCCACGCGCCGCCGCATGACCGCTGGATGCACACCCGTGAATGGTCGAAGATGGCCGAGCATGCTGTAGGGACGCGCTGGATCGATGCGTGCCTCCTGTGGGATGCGCGAATCCTCACCCTCCGCCTCATAGAGACGCACCGCGTTTTGCTGCTTCACAACCATCACAGCCGGCGGCCGCGCCCAGCCGTAGTGGTAGACGTGAGCGCGTGAGTCGGCCCTGATCAGGCGACGCAGGCGATTGCCGTCCCGCAACCGGAATCCGGCGGCATCGCCCACGGAGACGATGCCCTTGCGGGTCTTGACCGCGCGTACCTCGCGCCTGTACCACGCGCACCAGTTGTCTTGCACGGTGGAGTACGAGCCGTAGAAATGCAAGTACAGGAACGACAGCGCCTCGGTCGAAAGGTGCTGATTCCTTTGCAGCTGGCGCCTGATCGTCCCGATCTCGCTTTCGTCCAGGATCTCGTCGGATTGGAGGTAGACCGCCCAGTCGCCTGAACATCGAGCGAGAGCCAGATTGGTCTGCTCTGAAAGGACCACACCGCCTTCGCGCTTGGTCATGTCCCAAACGGTTCTGAACGGCTTGATCTTCGGATCACCAATTCCGGAGACGAGCTCCCACGTCTCGTCCTCGCTGTCGCCGACGCCGACCACGAGCTCATCGACCAGGGGTAGGAGCGAGCGGATCGACTCCTCGATTGGGTAGCCGTACCGGATCGCGTTCCGAGCGATGGTGAAGCCGGAGACCTTCACCTTACGCCCGACATGCGGCCCCATAGTGCCGAGCGGTGGCGCGGCCGGAGACTCGGCTGTCGCATCAGTCGCCGCCAGGCCGTCAGGTCGGCTTCCGCCCTATAGCGAGGGTCCCGAAGCTGGAGGCCAGGCGCAGGCGCTCGCCTAGCCACTGCAAGGCTCGACTGTAGGTCGACCAGTACGGGACCGTCTCCACTTGCGTAAACCACGCTTCCAACAACACTTTGATTTCGGCGCTGTCCACCCCGTTGCGGACCACGTGGTATTCGTCGAAATCCACCACTTCAGCGGGCGAATAAACCCCGCGCAAGCGGCGCCACCTCGTCTTCAGTCCACGTTTCAGATTACCCTGACCTGCCCGCCAGGCGAAGTAAGATGCTCGGTCGAAAAAGTGGTGATGAAATGGCATCCGGTCGTAACGGAGTGGGTCCTGAAAGGTGAGCAGGCAGCCACCAGTGCGGACACGCGCGGCCGAGCGCGCCAGCAGGTGCAAGTAGTCGGGAACGTGGTGGATCATCGAGACGTGCGTGATGATGTCGAACCTGTCTGTGGTCGTGTCGAGGTAGGTGAGGGCGTCGGCGACCACAGTCCTCGGCTTCAGACCAAACGAAGCTGCCTTCCGGGTGAGGCCACGAAGCATCGGCGCCGACGAGTCGACGGCGGTGAGGCGAACACCGCGCTCAAACCATAGGCGGGACGCGAGTCCGCTCCCAGCCCCAAGTTCCAGCACCTGGACAGCCTTGGGGTCGCGGCCGATTCGGTCGAGAGCCAAATCGACCAGGGATTGATAGATCCGCTCGATGGAAGCATGCTTGAGATGAGGCGCTCCCTTGATGTATCCGGTTTCGTCTAAGTTGTCATAGGCGGTGACATTCGCGCGCAGAGCGATTTCGTCTTCACTCATCTGCCACCGAGCATTCTATGCAGGGCAACCTTCGCTTGGAGCAGGACGGGGCTATGGATGGGAACGGTCCATCGCGATCCGTGCGGAAGCGCCAGCGTAGCGCCACAAGGTTGTCCGTCGCAAGCGGAAACCCGGCAGGAGGAAGCGCGCACCGCGCAGCCAGAAGCCCATTGCGGCGGCGAGGAAGAACAGCCTTGCGCCGGTGCGCGAAGTTTGGGGCCGAACGTAGCGCGCGAGGCCGACGAGCCAATCGGTGGATACGACCTCGTGTCCCGAGCTGGCAGCCCGGACGTGCCTCAGGTCGTGGTCGCCGAGAAGCACCAACCGGCCCCCAGCCGCTCTCATGCGACGGCACCAATCCATGTCCTCGCCGTATAAAAAAAAGCTCCCGTCGAGCGGCCCGACCCGGTCCACGACCTCCCGGCGGAATACCAGGCATGCTCCTGATAACCAATCGACGTCGACTGGCCGGCTGATCATCGGCGGTACGGAGAAGCCGACGGACGCCCATGGGAGGAGGTAGGAGATGCCGAGGAAATACAAAAAGGCGCGAGCCGGTGTAGGGGCGAAGCCGGCAGCCATGGTCTGGACGCCTCCGTCGGCGCCGATGAGGCGCGGCGCCACCGCCCAGACAGCCGGGTGCTCCTCAAGAAACTCGAGCAGCGATGCCAACAGGTCGGGAGTCGCGTCGGTGTCAGGATTCAACAGAGCTACGTATGGCGTGGTCGCGAGGGAGATGCCCTGGTTCGCGGCGCGCGCGAACCCAACGTTGTCCGTGTTGCGGATGAGCGTAGTCGATGGGAACCGGGCCTCGACGGCGTTGGCCGAGCCGTCCAACGAGGCGTTGTCGATCACTATCGGGGCAAGCCAATCTGCCTCTTGCATCCGTCTGAGCAAGCTCAGCAGAAGCGGCCTTGTGTTGAAGGACACGAGCACCACGGTTAGCGTGGTGGGAGCCATCGTCGCCGAATCCTACGGGGTTCGTTTCACTGCCATCGCGGCCGGAGCCAACGTAAGACTGAGCAGAGCCCAGAATTCCAGGCTCAGATCGTTCTTCCAGTACGGCACGTCCACCAGGCCATGCACCACCACCGCGACGAGGGCGAACACCGAGGTGGATGGCCCGCCAGGCTGGGGCGCTGATCCGCCAACCACTCCACGCGGACTCCAAGACAAACGCCGCCAAAGTCAAGAGGATCGCGATCTCGAGAGCGGTCGAGGGGAAGGGTCCGAAGTGGAACCGCACCGTGTAGGCAGGGGCGAGGGCGCAAGTGGCGATAGCGCATCCGGTGGTGATCTGGAAGCGACCGGCTTCGGTGGCCGGCCGACTCGCTTGATGCCGCCAACAAGGAATCGACGCCGGCACGCCAGCGAGCATCGGTGAAGGCCGATCCATGGATGCCTAAGCTAAGCGATCACTGGAGCTGACGAAAGTCAGAGCAGCGCTGTGAGGATCGGCTACGACGCCAGCGTGATCTTTTCGAGCGCCGGAGGCACGCGGGTGTACGCCACCCAACTTCTCACGGCGATGATCGACTTGAAGCCGGATTGGAAGTACTTCTTGTATTCGCGAAGTGATGAGCAGGCCCGTGAGCTGAAGCGGCAGTGGACCGGACCCAACGTGGAGGCGATCTGGGTTGCCGGCGCTCCA
>CAAGKR010335686.1_pt1 | contig 11915 bp, 11 predicted proteins | sample 2556971 | NCBI WGS metagenome assembly CAAGKR01 (sample SAMEA5207829, study PRJEB30636) | soil metagenome | biome: forest; feature: boreal; material: soil | place: USA | collected 2011-09 | depth 1 m
GCGAAATCGGAAGATTTCGCGGGGATCTGTCTTTGAAGACATAGTGGCATGACCGAACTGATCAAAGTCCTCATCGTGGACGACATCGCGAGCACCCTGGACAACCTCCAGAAGCTCCTGTCGTTCGAGCCCGACATCCAGGTCGTGGCCACCGCCCCCAATGGCAAGGAGGGCGTGGACCAGGCCAAAAAACTGGCCCCCGACATCGTCCTCATGGACGTCAACATGCCGATCATGGATGGCATCCAGGCCACCGAAACGCTGGCCCAGGAAGCGCCCAACTCCCCGGTCATCATCATGTCTGTCCAGGGGGAGCGTGACTACCTCCGCCGGGCCATGCAGTCGGGCGCTCGCGAGTTCCTGATCAAGCCGTTCTCCGGCGACGAGTTGATCGCCAGCATCAGGCGCGTGTATCAGCTCGAGCAGAAGAAGGAATCGTTCATGGCGAAGTCACCCGGCGCCGCCGCGCTGGCGGCGTCCGCCCCGCCGGAGGGCGATCCGGCCCGTCGGGCCGAGCATGGCCAGGTCTTTTTCTTCTATTCCGGCAAGGGTGGGGTTGGGAAATCGCTGCTGGCGGCGAACCTGGCGGTGTCGATGGCCAACGAGACCAAGGGCAAGGTCGCGCTCGTGGATCTGGACCTCCAGTTCGGCGATATTGGCGTGCTTCTCAACCTCGATCACTCCCAGGGAATCACTGATCTGATCGAGAACATCGATCACATGGATGCGGATTTCATTCGGGAGATCATGGTCGACGGTCCCTTCGGCATCAAGGTGCTGCTCACGCCGACCAGCCCTGAACTGGCGGATCTTGTGACCGTCGACCACATCCGCCGAATCTTCAGCGAACTCCGGAAGATGTTCGATTACATCATCGTCGACAGCAGCGCGCACCTCGGCGAGATCAATCTCGAGGTCCTCGATCACGCCGACAAGGTGGTGGTCGTCACCTCGCTCAGCATCCCGTCGATCAAGAACACCAAACTCGCACTCAAGATCTTCGACTCCCTCTCGATTCCGCCGGACCGGGTCGTACTCCTCCTGAACAAGTCCGACGCGCACTCCGAATTCAACAAGGAAAGCGTCGAGGCGAATCTTCGCTTCCCGATCGCCGGCCAGATCCCGAACGATGCCAAGCTCGTGATCAACTCGGTCAACCGGGGCAATCCCTTCGTTAGCACCCATCCGGAGGCCGAAATCAGTCAGCGCATCCGCGAGCTGGTGGCCAAGCTTCTGCCGAGCCCCCAGGCCGCCGAACCGGAGACGACGGACAAGAAACCCCGCAAGGGTCTGTTCGCCCGGCGTTAGGAACTAGAGATGGCTTCGGTTATATCCGGCTGGTGCCGGGCGTCACGTAGCGTGACGCAAAACGGTCCATTCGTGAAAATCCCGGGGGGTCGGTAGCGCCGTGTCCCTCCTCGACCGCGTTCAAAAGCAGCAGGCCCCGGATCCCTCGGCCATTCCCGAGGGCGCCTTCGTCCCGCAAGGGGGGCCGGCCCCCGCCGCCCGCCCCCAGACCCCGGTGGCGCGCACGCGCACCCCGTTCGAGGTGCAGGCGGAGCGAATCAAGAACCGGCTGCAAGCCAAGCTGATCGAGGACCTCGACAGCTCGGAAGAGGAAAGCCGGGAGGAGCGCGCCACCCGGATCACCGATGCCCTGAACGTCGTCATCAGCGAGATGGGCCTGTCCTTGACCAAGCCGGAACGGCAGCGACTCCTCGACTCCGTGCTCAACGACTTTCTCGGCCTGGGCCCGATCGAGTCCCTGATCAACGATCCCAGCATCACCGAGATCATGGTCAACGGTCCCGACCAGGTGTTTGTCGAGCACAAGGGCAAATTAACCCTGTCGTCGGTTCAGTTCGAGAGTGACGACCAGCTCCGCCGGGTGATCGATCGGATCGTCTCGACCATCGGCCGTCGGATCGACGAGAGCTCGCCCATGGTGGACGCCCGCCTCAAAGACGGATCGCGCGTCAACGTCATCATTCCGCCCCTGGCGCTGAATGGCCCGGTGCTCACCATCCGAAAGTTCTCCAAGGACCCCTACAAGATCGCCGACCTGATCAAGTTCGGCTCGTTGACCGACCCCATGGCCCAATTCATTCGGGCCTGCGTCCGCTCAAAGTTGAACATGCTCGTGTCCGGTGGCACGGGCTCCGGCAAGACCACCACCCTGAACGTGCTCTCCAGCTTCATTCCGGAAGAGGAGCGGGTCGTCACCGTGGAGGACGCCGCCGAGCTCCAGCTGAACCAGGAGCACGTTGTAACACTTGAGTCACGGCCGGCGACCGTCGAAGGCCGCGGCCGGATCGCCATCCGGGACCTGGTGGTCAACGCCTTGCGGATGCGCCCAGATCGAATCGTGGTCGGCGAGTGCCGCGGCGGCGAGGCCCTGGACATGCTCCAGGCCATGAACACCGGCCATGACGGATCGTTGACGACTATCCATGCCAACTCTCCACGTGACAGTTTGAACCGCCTCGAGACGTTGGTGTTAATGGCGGGAGCAGAACTGCCCTCCCGGGCCATCCGGGAACAGATCTCGTCCGCCATAAACGTCATCGTGCAGCAGAGCCGCCTTCGCGATGGGTCTCGCAAGATCATCGCCGTCAGCGAAGTGCTTGGACTGCACGGCGACCAGGTGAAGGTACAGGACATATTCATGTTTAAGCAGACCGGCGTAAGCGAAGACGGCAAGGTGCAGGGCTTTTTCACAGCCACGGGCATCATTCCGAAGTATTTCGATCACCTGCAGTCGTCGGGCGAGGGCGTGTCGAAGGATCTCTTCACGCCGGTGCCGGATCCTGCCGGACAAGGAGGCAAATAAGTGTCGCTTCAACTCGTCTTCGCGGCCATGGCGGCGATTGGCGCGCTGATCGTGGTCATGGCGCTGGCCGCCAACCGGCAGCCCAGCGAGACTACCGACCTGCACATGGACGGCTACAATCCGACGGCCGCTCCGGGCAAGAAAGCCGGCCTGTTCGAAGGCCTGATGGAGGGCTTCAACAAGAGCCTGACCAAAAAAGGAGGCCGGACCTCCAGGCTGACCGAAGAGCTGGCCAAGGCGGACCTCAAGCTTCGCGTTTCCGAGTACGTGATGGTCATCATCGGCCTGATCGTCCTCCTCAGCCTGGTGATCTTCTTGCGGTTTCACAATCCGGCCCTGGCGCTGATCGGCATTCCGGTCGGCTATTTCGCGCCGGGCTTCTTCCTCAAGTTTCGTCAACGGCGCCGGCTCAAGGCATTCAATAACCAGCTGGGGGACACGATCGTCCTGCTGTCAAACGCGCTCAAGGCCGGCTACTCGTTCGCGCAGGCCATGGCCACGATCGCGAAGAGCTCCTCGCCGCCGATGGCGGATGAGTTCAGTCGCGCGACGCGCGAGATGAACCTCGGGGTGTCGGTCGACGACGCGCTTCAGCACATGGTCAAGCGCATCGAGAGCGAGGACTTCGACCTCATGGTCACCGCGGTGCAGATCCACCGGGTGGTCGGCGGCAACCTCGCCGAGATTCTCGATACGATCGCCTTCACGATTCGCGAGCGCATCCGGATCCAGGGTGAGATCCGCACGCTCACGGCACAGGCTCGGGCCTCGGGATACATCATCACCGGCCTCCCCTTTGCCCTGGCCTTGTTGCTCACGTTCATCAGCCCGAGCTACATCACACCGCTGTTCCATGAATGGCTTGGCTACGTCCTCATCGGATTGGGCCTGGTCTCGATCAGCATCGGCTACGGCATCATCTCGAAAATCACGAACATCCAGGTGTAGCAGGATATGAATATTTTCACTATCGTTTTTGCCTTCCTCGCCTTCAGCGGGGTGTTTATCGCGGTCCAGGCCGTCACGGCCAAGCCGCGCCAGGACCTGATTGCCGAGCGGCTGGCGCAATACCGCGACCACAACCTGACGCTCGACGAGATCGAGCTTTCGCTTCCCTTCAGTGAGCGCTTCATCAAGCCGGCCCTGGAGCGGATCGGCAGCCTCCTGACCTCGCGGATGGCGAAGAACCGCCAGTTGGTCGTCCAGAACAAGATCAACCTGGCCGGGCGACCCTATGCCTTGAGCGTAAACGGCTTCGAGGTTCTGAAAGTCATCGCGGGCATCGTCGTTGCCCTCGTTGCCCTCGGCCTCAGCGGCATCCTGGGGGCCAGCAGCCTCCCGATCAAGGGCGGCGCGCTGGCGCTCGGGTTCGTGCTTGGCCGCTTCCTTCCCGACCTCTGGCTCAACAACCTGATCAAAGGTCGTCAGAAAGAGCTGCGGCTTGCGCTCCCCAACGCGCTCGACCTGCTGACGATTTCGGTGGAAGCCGGACTCGGATTCGATGCGGCCATCGGCCGGCTGACTGAAAAGTTCAAGAATGCTCTCTCCGACGAGTTCGCCCAGGTCCTCAACGAGATCCGGCTTGGACGGCCCCGGCTGGAGGCGCTCGACGAGATGGGCCGCCGCTCGGGCGTCGAAGAGCTGCACACCTTCATCCAGGCGCTGATCCAGTCGGAACAGTTAGGCGTCGGGATTGCCAAGGTCCTACGCATCCAGTCCGAAGAAATGCGCCGTCGTCGCCGTCAGCGGGCAGAGGAGCAGGCGGCGCAGGCTCCGCTCAAGATGCTCTTCCCAATGATCGGCTGCATCTTCCCAACGCTGTTCATCGTCTTGATGGGGCCCGCCGTGATCCTCATCATGCACACTTTCACGCACAAATAAAGAACCAGGGAGTCGGACTGCGCGAGTCCGCTCCCTGGTTTCGGTTTTTCCGGCAGTGGGCCGGGACCGGGCCGGTATAATACATGAGAAGAGTTTTGCGACTGACAAAGAGCAATGGCACCGTGGTCGCCGAGCCGCTCGAGGTGGCGACCAACATGTGGAGTCGGGGCGTGGGCCTGATGGGCCGGCCCGGTCTCCCCGCGAATGGAGGCCTGCTGATCCATGGCTGCAATGGCATCCACATGATGTTCATGCGCTTTCCGATTGACGCGGTCTTCCTCGACAAACAGGGAGCGGTCGTGCGGGTCTACGAGCACGTGCGGCCCTGGATCGGGATCGTGCCCTTCGTCTGGCGCGCGGACAAAGTGGCGGAGCTCCCCACGGGTGCGGTGCGGCGCCATGCCATCAAGCCCGGCGACCAGTTGACGGTTGCGGCCTAGCGCCCTCCTCGACCTGATCTTTCCACCCGTCTGTGGCGGGTGCGCAGCGCCTGGCAGCCCGTGGTGTTCCCGCTGTGCCTCGTCTGTCCGAAGGGCGCCGCTCAACCAACTCGGGGACGTCCCGCTGATTGCCGCCGGGCGCCTCGAAGGGCCGTTGCAGCAGGCGATCCACACCTTCAAGTACCGGCCCCGGCCGGTCCTTGCCGGGTGGCTCGCGCGACCGCTGGCGCAAGCCATCCGAGACGCGGGCATCTCCCTCGACGCCCTGGCGTTCGTCCCGCTGCATCCGGCGCGAGAGCGCCAGCGCGGGTTCAACCAGGCGGAGCGGCTTGCCCGTGAGCTCGGGGCAGCGCTGCGGCTGCCCCTGGTGGGCGGCCTGACGCGGATCCGACCGACGCCCGCCCAGGTGGGATTGACGGCTCGTGAACGTGCCCTGAACGTGTCGGACGCCTTTCGCTGGGTTGGGACCATGCCCGCCCCGGGAGGCATCGGACTGGTTGACGATGTCTGCACCACCGGGGCGACGCTCCAGGCGGCCGCCCAGGCGATCCAGGCGGCTGGCGGCTCGGTGCGGGAATTCCTGGTCCTGGCGGTCCCGCATACTTTGCCCGCCCCCCTCGTTACATTGCCGGAATAGTCCGCCTATTCCCAAATTCTGAATCTGGGGGATCTAGCTTCATGGTCAATGCGTCGGAAGTCTCACAGGACGAGCTCGCCCGGTATTACGAAGCGCTCGGACCGATCAGGGATCTCGTCTTGGACGACAGCTTGACCGAGGTCATGGTCAACGGCCATGAAAACATCTACGTCGAACGTGCCGGCAAGATCCTCCTGACGGACCGCAAGTTCGACGACGAGAACCACCTGTTGCGGGTCATCGACTTCATCGTGTCGGCGGTGGGACGGCGGATCGACTTCCGTACCCCTATGGTGGATGCCCGCCTGCTCGACGGCTCCCGCGTGAATGCGGTCATCTCGCCGATCGCCCTCGACGGGCCGATGCTCACCATCCGGAAGTTCTCCCGCGACCCCTTCCAGGCCGAGGACCTCGTCAACTTCGGCACGATCACGGGCGAGGCGGTGGGCTTTCTCAAGGCGTGCGTCATGGCCCGCTCCAACCTGCTGATCTCGGGAGGAACCGGTACCGGGAAGACGACGCTGCTCAACGTCGCCTCGTCCTTCATCCCTCCTGACGAGCGCATCGTGACGATCGAGGACGCCGCCGAGCTCCAGCTCCACCAGGAGCATGTCTGCCGGATGGAGTCCCGTCCTCCCGACCTGAACGGCGAAAACAAGGTCGGCATCCGCGAGTTGGTCATCAACGCTCTCCGGATGCGCCCCGACCGCATTGTCGTCGGTGAGTGCCGCGCCGGCGAGGCGCTGGACATGCTCCAGGCGATGAACACCGGTCACGACGGCTCGCTGACCACGCTCCACGCCAATACCACGCGCGACGCCCTCTCCCGTCTGGAGACCATGGTCCTCATGGCCGGGATCGACCTTCCGATGAAGGCCATCCGGCAGCAGGTCGCCTCGGCCATCGACTTGATCGTGCAGCTGTCCCGGATGCGGGACGGCCAGCGCAAGGTCACCAGCATCACCGAGATCACGGGGATGGAAGGCGACACCATCACGATGCAGGAGATCTTCCTCTACGAGTCGCACGGCGCGGACAAAGACGGCGCCATGACGGGGGTCTTCCGGCCGACCGGGATCCGCCCGCACATCATGGACAAGCTGTTCGCGGCCGGCGTCCCGATCCCGCCGGAGCTGGCGCGGGTCTTCCCGGATCGCCGGGCCAACGAACGCCCAAGCAAGTAAATCCACTGCGCAAAAGACGGCACCGTGCGTGGGGCGCAGTTGCGGTTGAGCGCCGGGCCGCGTAACCCGACGGGGCCTCGCCCCACGCGAGCTGCGCTTTAGTGCGATGCGAGCGTTTGAGAGGTCGCGGACGGCGCGAGACCGTCGACGGAGTCCGACGCCGTGTGACGTCTTACCGGGGCGGCATGCGTATACTCAGCTGACGCGAGATCTCGCGATGGAGGTAGGCCCATGCAGATCTTGATCCAGGCCAAGAAGTCCGCGGCCAACGCCCAGCTGAAGGCCTACGCGCAGGCCAAGCTCGAGAAGCTGGCTCGTCACTTCGATCACGTGCTGGAAGCGCGCATGGAGCTGGGGACCGAGAAGAACAAGAGCCTGGAGAGCCTCAAAGTGGCTGAGCTGACGGTGCACGTGACGGGCCGGACGGGCAACATCCTGAAGGCCGCGCAATCCGCCGAACATATGAACGAAGCGGTCGACCTCGTGATCGACAAGATGGATCGGCAGCTGCGCGATCACAAGGAGAAGCTGAAGGACCATCGGCCGGCCAGGGTTGCTGCGGCGGCCAGCCACGGGTCGGAGCGACCCCGGCCGTCGAACGGCGTGGCCAAGGTCAAGCGATTCCGGCTGAAACCGATGGCACTCGAGCAAGCGCGCGAGGAGATGGATCAGCTGGGGCACGCGTTTTTTCTCTTCCTCAACGAAGACACCCAGGAGCTGAACGTGCTCTACAAGCGCCACGACGGGAGTTTGGGGCTGGTCGAGGCCGATCTCGGCTGACGACCGGCGCGCGGCCGTTTTGGGGCGCCGGAGTCCGGGTATGCTTAGTCATTGCGGATCAGGCATTAACTGAATGAGCGTTCTTACCAAAGTCTTAGGCGATCCCAATGCGCGTGAGGTCAAGCGGCACCTCGAGCGGGTCGCCGACATCAATGAGCTCGAGCCGCTGATCGAGAAGCTCGGCGACGCTGAGCTGACGGCCAAAACGGAGGAGTTCCGCGAGCGTCTGAACCAGGGCGAGACCCTGGAGGACCTGCTGGTGGAGGCCTTCGCGGTCGTCCGCGAGGCGGCGCGGAGGGCGATCGGCTTGCGCCCCTTTGACGTGCAGATGGTCGGGGGGATCGTCCTTCACCAGGGGAAGATCGCCGAGATGAAGACCGGGGAAGGGAAGACCCTGGTGGCCGTCCTCCCGCTCTACCTGAACGCGCTCGCCGGGAAGGGCGCGCACCTGGTCACGGTGAACGATTACCTGGCCCGCCGTGACGCCGGCTGGAATGCGCCAATCTACAAGCTGCTGGGAATGACGGTGGCGGTGATCGGGCACGAGATGTCGTTGCTCTACGACCCGGACTTCCTCGATGAGACCCATCCGGATCCTCGCCTCCAGCATCTGCGTCCGGTGTCGCGCCCGGAGGCCTACCAGGCCGACATCACCTACGGGACGAACAGCGAGTTCGGCTTCGATTATCTGCGCGACAACATGGCGGTCGACCTTACCCAGTGCGTGCAGCGCACCCTGAATTTCGCCATCGTCGACGAGGTCGACAGCATCCTGATCGACGAAGCGCGGACGCCCCTCATCATCTCGGGCCAGGCGCAGGAATCCACCGAGAAGTACTACCAGTACGCGCGGCTCATCCCGAGGCTGGCGGACACCGATTACACGGTCGACGAGAAGACCAAGTCGGCCGCCCTGACCGAGGAGGGCATCGGCAAGATCGAGCGCTGGACGGGCATCAAGAACGTGTACGAGCTGGAGCATGTCGACGAGGCCCACCAGATCAACCAGGCCCTTAAAGCCTTCACGCTGTACAAGCGGGACCGAGACTACCTGGTCAAGGATGGCGAGGTGATCATCGTCGACGAGTTCACCGGCCGCCAGCAGCCCGGCCGCCGGTGGGCGGATGGGCTCCACCAGGCAGTGGAGGCGAAAGAGGGGGTCAAGGTCCAGCAGGAGACCCAGACCCTGGCGACCATTACGTACCAGAACTATTTCCGCCTGTATCAAAAGCTGGCCGGCATGACCGGCACGGCCGTGACGGAAGCCGAGGAGTTCGACAAGATCTACAAGCTCCAGGTCGTCGTCATCCCGACCCATCGTCCGATGGTCCGTGACGACCATGCGGATCTGATCTACAAGACGGAAGACGCCAAGTTCAAGGCTGTGGCGGACGAGATCGTCGACATGGCGCAATCAGGCCGGCCCGTGCTCGTCGGCACCGTCTCGGTGGAGAAGTCCGAGAAATTGGCCCGACTCCTGGAGAAGCGAGGGGTCACTCACGAGGTCCTGAACGCCAAGCAGCACGAACGGGAGGCGCTGATCGTCGCCAACGCCGGTCACGCCGGTGCCGTCACGATCGCAACGAACATGGCGGGCCGCGGGACCGATATCGTGCTCGGCCCGGGCGTCGTCCAATCGGGCGGCCTGCACATCATGGGCACCGAGCGACACGAGAGCCGGCGCATCGACAACCAGCTTCGCGGCCGTGCCGGTCGCCAGGGCGATCCGGGGTCGTCGCGCTTCTTTCTCGCGCTCGACGACGACCTGATGCGCATCTTCGGTGGGGAGCGCATCAAGGGCATGATGAACATGCTGCGCGTCGCGGACGACGAGCCGATCGAGTCCCGCATGGTCTCTCGGCAGATCGAGGGGGCCCAGACCAAGGTTGAGGGCCACAACTTCGACGCCCGCCGGTATCTCGTCGAGTACGACGATGTCATGAACAAGCAGCGCGAGATCATCTATGGGGAGCGGCGCAAGGTGCTCGAGGGCGCCGACCTCCGCGAGCTCGTGCTCACCTGGGTCCGCAAGGTCATCGACGACGCGGTCAACGAGCACTGCCAGTCGCGCCACCCGGATAACTGGGACCTGGAGGCACTGGTCGCCCAGTTGCAAACCGTCTTTCCCCTGCCGCCTTTCGAGGAGATCCCGCCCGACGAGTTTGGCGAGCTGAAGGAAGCGGTGACCGACCGGCTGTTCCAGTACGCCGAGGCTGCGTACACCGGCAAAGAGGCGGAGCTGACCGCCCCCATGATGCGTAAGGTCGAGCAGTTCGTGGTGCTGAAGACCATCGACTCGAAATGGATCAGTTACCTGACGATGATGGAGCACTTCAAGGAAGGGATCGGCCTGCGGGCGTTCGGACAAAAGGATCCCCTGATCGAGTACAAGAACGAGGCCTTCCAGGCGTTCCAGGAGCTGCTCTCGGACATCCAGTTCGACATCGCCTCGACCGTCTTCCGTGTCCAGGTCGTCAAGGACCCGCCGCTCCCCGCGCCGCCGCCTATCGCACTCGCCCATCCGCCGGACGCCGCAACGCCGCCGGGGGCACCTGCCCCCAACGGGCACGGCGCCGGCGCCCCGGCAACGGCGGGGAAGATCGGCCGCAACGACCCCTGCTACTGCGGCAGCGGCAAGAAGTACAAGAAGTGCCACGGGCGCTAGCAGAACCAGCGGGTAAGATGTAGCGCCAATGGAAAAAAAGAAGAGCGCTCCGGCCGCGGTCAAGGCCTCGGGCACCAAGCCGGAGCGGGCGAAAGCGGCGGCTGTGGCCAACCCGGTCCGGGTGGAGGACGTTGAGCGGACGCCAAAGGCCGCCAAAGCGCTCCCGGCCGCAGCGTCTGCGCCAGGGCCCCAGGTGCCCTTCCGGCGGCCCGTGTCGTTCAACTTCGCCGGGGTCGGCCGCAATGACATCTGCCCCTGCGGCAGCGGCAAACGCTTCAAGAACTGCCATGGACACTAAAGCCGTCGAAGAAATCCTCGAGCACGCGAGCGATCTCAAGAAGAAGATCCTCCAGCTCCAGGAGCATCTTTGACCTTGCCGACAAGGGCCACCGACTCGACGAGCTTCAGCGTCAGCTAAACGACCCCGACCTCTGGCAGGACCCGCCTCGGGCGCAACGGTTGAGCCAGGAGGCCAAGGGACTCCGCGAAGAGGTGGGCGTTTGGCGCCGGCTGGAATCGCGTGCCAGCGATGTGATCGGGCTGGCCGAGATGGCGATCGCGGAGCAAGACGCCGAGCTGGAAGCCACCTTGCGCGATGAGCTGCGGGCCCTCGATCGAGACGTCGGAAACCAGGAGGTGGACCTCCTGTTCGCCAACCGGTACGCGGATCACGCCGCGCTCGTCAGCATCCACGCCGGTGCGGGCGGGACCGACTCGCAGGACTGGACCGAGATCCTGCTGCGGATGTACCTGCGCTGGGCGGAGCGAAACAAGATGAGGGCGGAGCTGCTCGACGAGTCACCCGGCGAAGAGGCTGGCTACAAGAGCGTCACGGTCCGGATCGGCGGCAAGCGGGCATTCGGCTGGCTCCGGGCGGAGCGTGGCGTGCATCGGCTGGTTCGGCTGTCCCCCTTCGACCAGGCGCACCGCCGGCATACGTCGTTCGCGCTCGTCGAAGTGATCCCCGAGATCGAAGATACCGGGGACATCGAGATCCGTCCGGACGATCTCAAGGTCGATGTCTACCGTTCCAGCGGCGCGGGGGGCCAGCACGTCAACAAGACGTCCTCGGCGGTCCGCATGACGCACCTGCCGACCGGGATCATCGTCACGTGCCAGAACGAACGCTCGCAGATCAAGAATCGGGACATGGCCCTCAAAGTGCTTCGCTCCCGGCTCGTCGCCCTTCGGGAACGGCAGCGGTCGGAACAGCGCCAGGAGCTGAAAGGCGCCCACCAGTCCAATGAGTGGGGCAGCCAGATCCGCAGCTATGTCCTCCATCCCTACACGCTCGTCAAGGACCACCGCACTGGCTTCGAGATTGGCAACGTCCAGGCCGTCCTGGATGGCGCGATCGAGCCCCTGATGGAGTCCTTTCTTCGATGGCATGCGGGGCGAGACCCGAAGGCCGCCTAGAGCTCGGCGGTCAGGCCGCGAGTCGCTGGGGCAGCACGGCCCGCTGGTGTTCCGACCTGAGGGCAAGATAGACACTGGCGAA
>CAAGKR010421474.1_pt1 | contig 11915 bp, 5 predicted proteins | sample 2556971 | NCBI WGS metagenome assembly CAAGKR01 (sample SAMEA5207829, study PRJEB30636) | soil metagenome | biome: forest; feature: boreal; material: soil | place: USA | collected 2011-09 | depth 1 m
CAGCCACGGAGTGTCCCTCCGCCGAAAGAACATCGTCGGGAGGCTTGGTTTTTGCCAACCGACGCACGCAACTTTTCAGACGCGAAACGAAACACAACAAAAAAAGATGCGGCGATTCTTCCCAGTCCTAAGGGACTGGGTTTCCTCGCCGTCGCACGATGAAACCGTCGTCGGGCGCCCGGCGCCTTCTCGCTGCGGCCATCGCATGCATTATTCTGTTCGGCGCCGCGGGCCTCTTTGTCCTTCCGCCCATCATCAGGACCCAGGCCGAAAAACGCCTGTCGGCCGAGCTCGACCGGACGGTGTCCATCGGAAGGGTCCGCGTGAATCCCTTCGTTCTTTCGCTTTCGCTGGAGGACCTCGACATCAGGGAACGGGACGGCAGCGGATCCTTCCTTGGATGGCGCCGCCTGTATGTGCGATTCGACGCCTTTGCCTCGCTCGGAGGCGACTGGGTACTGGGCGCCATCGAGCTCGACGGCTTTCATGCGTCGGCGGTGGCAAGCCCTAGCGGCTCGTTTAATTTCTCGGACCTTCTTTCCAAGCTGCCGTTGCCATCCGCCAATCCGGCGAAGCCGGGTCGCCCCATTCGTGTCGGGCGCCTGAGTGTCTCCGATTCCCGGGTTGATTTCAGCGATCGCTCACTGAAACGTCCTTTCGCCACGCAGGTGGGCCCGCTGGCATTCACCCTGACGGATTTCCGGACGGTTGGCAGCAGCGGCGCCGCCTATCACTTTGAGGCGGTGACGGAGGCGGGCGAGCGGGTGGCGTGGAACGGAACGCTTTCCGCGGATCCGTTGGAGTCGCGCGGGGACTTCGAGGTGGAGAATCTCGTTCTCAAGAAGTATACGCCATACTTTGAGGGGTTGACCCAGGCGGAGCTGGCGGACGGCAAGCTCACCGCCAGCGGCCGTTACGCGGTGGACTTCGATCCCGGCAACCGGGTGATCGCCCTCGGCGATTGCGAAATCCACCTTCGCGCGCTGAAGGTTCTCGAGCGCGCCACGGGAAAGCTGGCGGCGGAGGTGGATGCCCTCGACGTCATCGGGCTCCAGGCAAACGCGGTTGCCATGAGGGTGGCTGTCGACCGGATCGCGCTGACCGGCGGTCATCTCGCAGTTCGGCGTGAAAAGGATGGTTCGGTCAATCTGCCTGCCTTGTTGAATCCGGCCGGACCGGAACGGACGGCTGCGGGCGCGGGCGCTCGTCCCGCGGCCGCCGGCCCTCCCCAGTTCGCGGTCGGCGAGATATCGGTGAAGGACTCTGTCGTGGACATCTACGACGAGGCCCTGCCGCACGCCGCGCAGCTTTCGCTGGCCAGCCTCCAGGCCTCGCTCAAGAACTTTACCCTCATCGATGGAGGCGCGATGCCCGTGCATCTCTCATTTGACTGGGTGCCGAAGGGCACCGTCCAGCTGGACGGGACCATCGCCCTGAAGCCCACGCTGGAGGCCGACCTGACGGCCAACGTGGTTGGACTGGACGTGTTGCCGCTCAGCCCCTACCTCGAGCATGGGGTGAACGCCCGCATCACGCAGGGCGCTGTTTCCGCGGCGGGCTCCCTCCATGCGTCGATGTCCGGCGACAAAATGGACGGCACTTGGGAGGGCGATGTCAGCGTCGACAAGCTTGGCCTGCTGGATGCGGCCCAGGGAAGGCCGCTCGCCGGCTTCTCGCGCCTCTCATTGAAGGGTCTGAATGTGGAGACGGGGCCGAAGCTGGCCATCGCGATCGGCCTGGTGGGAATCGTCGATCCCTATGCCCGCGTGCGGATAGAGGCCGACAAGTCGCTCAACATCTCCTCGCTCATGGGCCACGCCGGCTCTCCCGCCGTCTCGAGCCCGCTGGTCGCCGCGGCTGCAGCTCCAAGGATTGAAGTCGGCCGCGTGGTCATCGACGGCGGTGACTTCAGCTTTACCGACCAGTCCATCGAGCCCAACGTGAACGCGTCCTTGAGCGAATTCGGCGGAACCATCTCAGGCCTGTCCACGGAAAACCTGGCGCGGGCCGGGGTGGATTTGAAGGCCAAGGTCGATGGCGTGGGCCCCGTGGAGATCACGGGCAAGCTCGATCCCCTCGGTGCGCACAAGTACGTCGGGCTGAAGATCGAGGTCACGGACGTGGACCTCCTTTTCCTAAGCCCCTACATGGGAAAATACGCGGGCTATGAGCTCACCCGCGGCCAGCTCAAGGTTGACTCCAGCATCCTCGTGGATGGGGACGCAGTCGATTCAACCAACGTCGTGACGCTCAGGCAGTTCACCTTCGGGTCGGCGACCACGAGCCCGAACGCAACGGCGCTTCCCGTCCGCCTCGGCGTTGCGTTGCTCAAGGACGCCGACGGGAGGATCGTTATCGACCTTCCCGTCAAGGGAAGCCTCGGCAACCCGGATTTTCGCATCGGGAAGGTTGTGCTTCGAGTGATCGTCAACCTCCTGACCAAGGCCGCGGTCTCGCCGTTTTCCCTGATCGGCTCCATGTTCGGCGGGGGAGGGGATGAGCTGGCGTTCCAGGAATTTGCCCCCGGCAGCAGCGATCCCCTGCCCTCCGAATTGCCCAAGCTTGCGACAATTGCAAAGGCCCTGGAGAACCGGCCCGCCCTCAGCCTCGGCCTCGAGGGCGGCTATGATGAAGCCGCGGACACGTATGCCCTCAAGCGCAGCAAGCTGGCGGCGCTATTGAGGCGCGGGATCTGGGAGGAGCGCCACGAGGCATCCCCAAACATTCCGGGGCCGGATGAACTCGTGATCTCGCCCGAGGAGAATGCCGCCATGCTGAAGAAGCTGTTCGACGCGAAGTTCCCGCCGGGCACCCCCTTCGGAACGCCGCTGCCCCCTCCTCCCGTTGTCACGGCGCCCCCGGCCGCCCCTCGTCCCGGGCTCCTCAGGCGCTTCATGGATATTTTTAAGGCCAGGGAGGAGGAGGAGGAACGGCTGGCGGCGCAAAAGGAAGCCGCGCGGATTGCCGCCCTGCATGAGGAGAGCGTTGCGAAGGCCATCGCAACCGGCCTGCCGCCGGACCAGATGACCGGCAGGCTCGAGGAGTCGATGGAGGTGACGAACAACGACCTCGCCGCGCTGGCCTCGGCGCGCGCCCAGCACGTGCGCAACCGTCTCATTGAGTCCGGGCATATCGCGGCCGATCGCCTTTTTCTCGCTCAGAGCTCCGACCCGACCAGGCGGACCAAGGGGCCGCGAGTGGTGCTGGATCTTGAGTAGCTGGGAAGAAATCAGACGGCCCCGAACGCGTTCGGACCGGAACGGTTCCGCTGGTGACGGTTGCAGATCAACGGGTCATTCCGCCCTGATCGCGGTGACGGGGTCGACCCTTGAGGCCGCTCGCGCCGGCAGGTAGCTGGCCAGAAGGGCGACCACCGCCAGCGCGGCCGTGGCCCCCGCGACGACCGCAACCATGCCGCCTTCGATCGCCGGCATCATGCTGCCCAGCAGTTTCGTGATGCCAATGGCGCCCGCAAGCCCGATGCAGGCGCCGGCCAGTGCCAGGCGCAGGCCGGCGCCCAGCACCAGCCGTCTCACGTCCGCCATGGTCGCGCCGAGCGCCATGCGGATTCCTATCTCAGGCGTCCGCTGCACCACCGTGCGGGCGACAACGCCATATATGCCGAGTGAGGCGAGCGCGAGCCCAAGGAGCGCGAACGCGCCGAGGACCTTCTTCAGCATGGCCAGGTCGAAGGACGACCGCTCGACCATCGCGTCGGCCGTCATCAGGCTGCTTACGGGCAGGTCCGGGTCGACCGACTCCACCGCCGCTCCGACGGCCCCGAGGACAGTCCCCGATGCGCCGGGCTTCGTGCGCAGCGCGAACGCCGAATACTGCCACGGCTCCTGCGCCAGTGGATGATAGACCTGGAATGAGAACGGCCGCTGGTAGATGCCCGTGGGCCGCACGTCCGCGGCAATCCCGACGACCTGCGACCATTCGGGTTTCTCCGTGTCGGCGCGCGCGATCCGGCGCCCCAGTGGATTCTCGTCAGGAAAGAGGGCGTGCGCCATGCCCTCGTTGATGATCACGACACGCGCCGACGCAGAGTTGTCGGCATCGTCGAAGGGCCGGCCTTCCACGAGGCGGCCTCCGGTCACCTTGAAATAATCTGGCGTGATCCCATCATAGCTTGCGGCGGGCTCCTGCCCCTTGGCGGGACGTTCCCGGCCCTCGACCAGGTATCGCCGGGGCCCGATGGAGCCGTTGTAGGGAAGGGCGTATGCGAGCGCGGCCGAGTCGACTCCCGGAATGGCCCGGAGCCTGGCGATGAGCTGGCGCTGGAATCCCAGGATTTTCTCGGCGGTGCCGTACGTCGCCTTGGGAAGGTCAAACGAGCCCTGGACAACGTTGCCGGAATCCCATCCAAACTGCTGCCTGATCAGATTGCTCGCTCCTCGCGCGAGGAACCCGGCCCCGGCCAAGAGCGTCATCGCCATCGCGAACTGCCCGATCACGAGCAGGCTCCTCAGCCTCCGGTGGCGGATCCCCGTCGTGGCACCCCGCATGCCGCTCTTGAGGGTGTCATTGACGTTGATCCTCGTGATGAGGAGGGCCGGGGCAGTGCCGAAAACGAGCGCCGTGGCGAAAGACGACCCAACCGCGAAGCACAGGACCCTCCAGTCCAAGGGGAACTCCATGGGAGACCCGCCATTGGCCACGCTCTGCGTGCTGAACCAGTGGGTTGCCCCCATTGCCACCAGCAACGCCGCCGTCCCTCCGGCCGCGGCCAGCGCCAGGGATTCGAGCGCCAGGGGCCGGATCAGATGATAGATCGACGCCCCCAGCGCCGAGCGGACGGAAAGCTCCTGCGAGCGCTCCATCGTGCGGGCGAGCACAAAGTTCGCGAGGTTGGCGCATGCGATCAGCAGCACGAAACCCGACAGCCCGAGGAGCATGTCCACGACGATCCGCCCGCTTTGGTTGCCGGTCGACCCGCGCAGGCTGGCGCTCCTCCAGCTGTTCCCGCCGTCCTCCTTTGGGTGGTCGAGGGCGGCGCGCGCGCCGACCGCCGCGACAATCGCATTTCCCTGGCCCTCGGAGATCGTGTCCGACCGCCGCCCTATGGTCCTGATCCATGGACCGCCGCGCGAGACGCGCTCGGCGGCGCTGAGGCTGAGCGGCCGGAAAATGCCGATTTCCCGCAGGACGCGGCCGTCATCGGCCGCCTCGGGAAGCACACCGATTATTTCGTGCGGCTCCCCGTCGATGCGGATGCTCCGGCTCAGAATATCAGCCGCTGCGGCGAAACGGTTTTTCCACAGGGTATGGCTGATGATCGCCACCCGGCTGGCTCCCGCGCCCTCCTCCTCGGGCCGGAACGAGCGGCCCATCTCCGGACGGACCCGAAGGACGCCGAGATAATTGGACGAGACGCGAAACGCGTTCGTCATCTCCGCGGGCCGCCGGGCCTCGGCGACCGAAACGGTCTCCTCCATGGAGCCGGCAAACTGGCCGAAGCTCGCCTCGACAGCCCGGAGGTCGCCAAAATCGGCCGGCGAAAGGTCTCCCTCTCGGGTTTCCGGTGTCGTGCGGTAGACACGAACAAGGGACGCGGAGTCATCGAAGGGCAGCGGGCGCAGGAAGATTGTGTTCATCAGGCTGAACATTGCGGTGTTCAGTCCAATCCCGAGCGCCAGCGTCAGGATGGCGATGATGGCGAATACCGGGCTCTTCGCGAGCGCACGAAGGGCATACTTTAGGTCATTCATGGTTCGGGTGGTTTGGTTTCACTTCCCTTTGCAAGGGCCGTGCCAATGATTCGATATTACCGAAGTAATTAAAGGATATGGAATTGGGTATTTTACATGAACCCTTCCAATCCTGGCTTACCCGTTACTGATATTCTGACCTCCCGGAAATGGGACACGGTCGGTGATCGATGGCGGAAATGTCCGGACAGAATCGCGCCATACGAGTTCAACACGGTCCCATGGCCGAACCTGGCCCAGGATCCTTTCCCTGGAGTGATCGCCCCTCAAGGGCTGGGGTCAATGCTTGCCTGTTCCGCGACCAGGCGGGCATGCATGCGGCGAAACGTTCCAGTGCCAGCCACCTCGGTCGGCATTCCGGCGAGAAGGGCCTGCGTCTCGTCGAGGAGCGAGCGGCGGGACGCATGGGAAGCGGATTCCTGCGCGAGCGCCTGCGTCATGAGCATATTCGCCAGGTCTTCGCGCCCGGACACGCTTTCTGGCTCAGCCTCCACCTTCTCGCGGGCGGCAGCGACCAAGGGATCGATGGTCGCGCGGGCTTCCGCTAGACGTCCCTGCCTCGCCACCGCCTCGGCTAGCAGTCGCTCAGATCCGGCCAATCTGGGATAACCGGTATCCATGGGCACGTTCCCCAAAGCGGAGCGCTCGAGGTTCACTGCTGCTTCCGCCGCCTCCTCCGCATCCCGAAATTGGCCAAGCTCAAGGGCGGCCTCAGCAATGACATCGTATATTCTTTCAAGCATGATTCGATGAAAGTAATTGGCGCGCGCCCCCCAACTTTCAGTTCTGGGGGCCTTGAGATCGGCTAGGATCGCGCGCGCTTCCTCCTGGACTGCGGCGGGTGGGGCGCCGAGATCAATCTCCACGCTTAGCCTTGCAGTGCGGGGACTCTCGGTTGCGACCAGCGCCAAGAACCCACCCGCCGGGGCGCCCCTGCCAAACAATTCGTGGTAGTGCCTCGATTCGACCAGCGCGTCCTCGGCGCCCTTGCGGTCGCCCGTGTCGGCGTCAACCAGCGCCAAATCCCAGTACCCATCCGCTGTTATGACGGCAAGCTCGCTTGAAATATTCCGCTCGGTGCTGTCTGCCAGACCTGCCTCTAGCAATTTCCGCGCATCCGCAATGCGGCCCAATTCCCGAAAACCTGAAGCCAGGCAGTTCTTGTTTAGGGCGGCGAACTGCCGGATCTTGCCATCCGCCGGGTTCAGGTGAAGGTAGAATTCATAGTCACGATCCGCCTGCTCGCATGACGCCACGGCGCCCCTGAGCTTATCGTCGTCGTACAATACCAAGCCAAGCACGCCATAGGCTCCCGCCCGCTGTTGCAACATCTGCAGTCTTGAAGGGGATTGCTTCAGTATTGCGGTCTGAAGCGCTATCGCCTGTTCAGCCCATTGCCGCGCCCTCGGCCGTTCGTTGCGCCCCACGGCCTGGAAAGCCAGTCCTGCAAGTACTGTGCTGTAGTCCGCCGCTACATCCTCGTTCCTGGAATCGGTGCCACCGGCCGCCTCCATTAACCCGGCGGCCTCGAGGAAGGTCCGCTCCGCCGCCGCCCCGCCTACTGATTCACGCTGCATGAAGCCGAGCAGCATCAGGCGCCTGGCAAAGATGGGCTGCAGGGCCTCACGCTCCGCCGGGTCTGCCATGAAAGGGCGCAATGCCGCGACCGCCTCCTTCATGGACCGCTCGGCCTCGACTTCGTCAGCCCTGCTGTCGTAAAGGGCGGCCCGGGTGCTCCATGCGAGCGACGACCCCTTTGCCGCGTCGAGCGAGCGGTCTCCGGTGCCTATACGCTGGCGGAATACGGCGATCGAGTCGGCAATCGGCTTCTCAGCCTCGTCCGAACGGTTTTCCCGGTTGAGCACCGAGCCCAGCAACGCCAGCGCAACTGCGTGGTTGAGCTCCGTCGAGTCCGTGACGAGGTCGGCGGGAAGGCCCTTGTAATAGTCCACCGTGCGGCGGGCGAGCTGCTCGAAAAGCTCCAGCTGCCCGGTGTCGAAGAGCTTGCCCTGGAATTCGCCGAGCAGATAGGTCAGCAGTTGCTCGGCCTCACGCCGCGCGGAATCGGCCTGCTGCCTGTTGCGCTGGGCCTCCGTCTGGGAATGGTGCGCCATTGTCTCCGCCGCCTGCGCGCGCCTGAAATTCTCCTCTGCGCGAGCATGCGCCGCCCGCTCGCGCACAAGCAGCATGGACGATGCAATCAGCCCGGCCACAAGCGAGGCGGCAATTGCCGTGGCAGCGGCAAAGACGAGCTTGTGGCGCCGGATAAATTTTCGTACCCGGTAGGCACTCGTAGGCGGTCGCGCCGACACCGGCTCGCTCTCAAGGTGCCGTTGAATGTCGCGGGCCACGCCGGTTGCAGATTCGTAGCGCCGCGTGCGATCCTTTTCCAGGCAGCGCATAACGATCCAGTCGAGATCGCCCCGCAGGAGCAGCGAGAGTTTTCCCGCCTCCGTCCGGCGCCGCTGGGCGACGAAGGTGCATTCCTCGTTCGTCAGCGAGGTGAGGCTGTGCGATGGCTTCGGGGGGTCAATCTCCCGAATCGTTCGGCGCATGGTTTCGAGACCGGACCTTGCCAGCGCCCCGGCATCAAACGGCGGCCTGCCCACAAGCATCTCGTACAGCAGCACGCCGAGGCTGTAGATGTCGCTGCGCGTGTCGATATCCAGGCCGCTCATCTCCATCTGCTCCGGGCTCGTGTAGGCCGGCGTGCCGATGAACGCGTTGAATCTCGTAAAGAGCGTCATATCGGTCAATTGCGACATCGTTGCCTTGGCGATGCCGAAGTCTATCACCTTGGGCACGGGCACGCCATCGTGGAGGGTGACAAGGATGTTCGACGGCTTGAGATCGCGGTGGATCACGCCTTTCTGGTGCGCGTGCTGCACCGCCTGGCAGACCAATATGAAAAGCCGCAGGCGCGCCTCCACGGTCAGTCGGTTTTCATCGCAGTATTCCGTGATCGCGACGCCGCGCACCAGTTCCATCACGAAATACGGCCGTCCGCCGCCCGTTGCGCCAGCGTCAAATACGCGCGCTATGTTGGGATGATCCATGAGCGCCAGCGCCTGCCGCTCGGCGTCAAACCTCGCGATCACTTCCTTCGTATCCATTCCCGCCTTGATGATCTTCAGCGCAACCCTCCGCTTGATCGGCCCTTCCTGCTCGGCCATCCACACCATGCCGAAACCGCCCCTGCCGATCTCCTGCAGAAGCTTGTAGGGTCCAATTCGCGCGCCGGGGATTTCGGACGGCGTGGCTTCCAGCGCCCAGTTGAAGGCCTGCACCAGTGAATCGGGCGAAAGGCCTCCGTTTGGAGGCGCATCCTCGAATTCCCCGGCGGACGCCAGCTCGGCTTCAATCTCCGGAAGCCGGCCGCGCAGCTCGGGATCCTCGGCACACGCGCGTTCCAGCGCCAGCGCCCTTTCGGCCGCCGGGAGATCGAGCAGCCTCGCTACCAATGTTTCGTCGGAGTCGGAGGAAGTCACGAGATGCGTTGGCGCGGGCGCTCGGTTGGCGGAAGGATTGCGGTGCGGCGAGCGTCCGTCAATCCAGCGGGGCAAAGAGCCAGAGCATTTACGGCTTACTACGGGTTTTTCCTGGGAATGTCACAGACCTGGCGCGATTTGTTCCGGAATTTTGGCGTGCAGGACTGCGACGATCCGAGCAAGGAGGGCGTATGTTTGCGCCGGGTGGTTCGGATCTGCTGGAAAGAGACGTTTTCAAGGCAACCGGCTTCCCTCCGACAGCGCTGCGAGCGCGGTCGTAATCCGTTACGCATCGTTGGATGCCCGGGCTGCGGGGGGCCTATGGGGAAAAAAGAAAAGGGAAACTACTGCGCCACTGTTGAGCCGCCCGACGCGGAGATCAGGTAGCGGAGCTCGGCATCCACGTCAGCCTCGTCGGCCACCGTTTGGCTGACTTCGGCCCGCAGGTGCTCGCTCAGGCGTCGGCGCAGGCGCTGCAACGCGACAGTGAGGGCATGCGGGTTCATGCCGAGTCGTCCTGCCTGCTGGGCGAGCGATTCCGGGCCGGTATTGCCCCACAGGAGCGGCTGGATTGCGTCGAAGAGCTCGCCCCGGCCGGTCTTAACATAGTCGGAGCGAGTTGCGCCGATGGCGCAGCTGATCATATCGATCGCGTAACTGCGGTCGAACGCCTGCTCGGGGGTCAGGCCCGGGTCCTGCGGTTCACGGGCAAAGCGTTCACCGGCGGTGTCGAATTCGAGCGGGAGAGGGGACTGGCCTCCGCCGCGCTTGGCCGCCTGCCCGCGATGCCATTCACCGGCCAGAAAATTGCGCAACGACGCCAGCAGGAACGTGCGGAACCGCCCGCGTTCGGGCCTGGCGCGCGCCACCCCGTCTGAGGCGAGCAGACGGGCGAGGAACTCCTGCGTGCAATCCTCGGCCTCGTGATGCGTCCGCCCCTGCCTGCGGACGAACATGTAAAGCGGATACCAATACTGGCGGCATATCGACTCCAGCGCGGAACGCACCTCGGATTCCGAACCCTCGCCGGCGTGCAGGACCATCGACCACTTCGTCGTCGGAAACGCGCCGCGCTGAGGTTGCGGCGGAAACGCGCTCAAGGATGGATCCGCGGACATAACTTCAGCCTACGACAGGGCAACGTGGGTCGTTACACAACCCTGATTGGTTCTTGGAGCGCTCCATTCAATTGAGGGCGCCTCCCTGTGACTTTTTCCTGATAATCCTATAGAACCGTTCGGACGGGGGTTTTTCTTCCGACGGCGTCTTTCGTCCCGCCATCAACCATCCGGGAGACCAAATGCAAGCCACCATGATTAAATCAACCACACCGGACGGTTTCAGCCGTTCTGCACTGCCAGCGCAATTAGCGATCCCAACCGCATCGGTAAAGACCATACGCCGTTCCACGGCGAAGCGCTTTGTTCTTCTCTCTGGAGTTCTTCTTGGTTTGGCCGTACCGGCCTGGTCCCAGTCTCCGAACGTAACGGTGTTTGCGACCGGATTCAACAATCCGCGCGGGCTAAAATTTGGACCTGACGGCAATCTATACGTCTCAGAGGGGGGTGCGGGAGGAAGCCTCTCCACGGTGGGAACGGCGGTGCAGGTGCCCGCCCCTGTCGGGCCTTACACCGGCGGCTTCACGTCGCGCATCTCCCGGGTTGCGCGGGACGGGACGGTCACAACGGTGGTCGACGGCCTCCCTTCCAGCGAGACGTCGGCAGACAACGGCAACCAGGTCCTCGGGGTTGCCGATGTGGCGTTCATAGGCAATAAACTATATGCGCTCATCGCAGGCGCGGGTGCATCCCATGGGCTTCTCAACACCGACAACGGCGTGCTGCGAGTGGAGATGGACGGAGACGTTAACTCCGTGGCCGACCTGTCGGTCTTCATAAAGGCCCATCCGGTCGAACATCCAAATCCCCCTGATTTTGAGCCGGACGGCACCTGGTACAGCATGATCGCCGTGGGCGGGGAATTGTTTGCAGTCGAGCCGAACCACGGGGAACTGGACGAGATAGACCCAACCGACGGGCACATCCGGCGCATAGCGGACATTTCCGCCACTCAGGGGCACATAGTTCCCACGGCGGTCGCCTACGACGGTGATTTCTATGTCGGAAACCTCGGACTTTTTCCCATCATTGAGGGAGAATCCAAGATTCTAAAAATCACGCTCTCCGGCGAGGTCACCACTTTTGCCACCGGTTTCACGACTATCCTGGGCCTTTCCTTCGATGACCAGCACAGGTTGTACGTGCTGGAAAACACGACTGGGAACCCCTTTCCGACGCCGGGCACCGGGACGATCGTGCGGATCGAACACTCAGGCAAGGTTGAGGTGATTGCCACCGGGCTTTTCCTGCCAACCGCGATGACATTTGGTCCCGACGGAAATCTGTACGTCTCGAATGTCGGCTTCGGTCCGCCTCCAATCGGTCTGGGGCAGGTGGTAAAAGTCACGCTGCAGAATGCCGATCTTGGCAGTAGGAGCGAATGATGGGGACAACGCACAATTGGTGCCGCCTAAAGGGGTAAGATGAGCGGGACCGGGTATCGGCGAAGCGTCCTCTTCGGTCGCTCGCCTGGAAATAGGGTCAGCCGGCGCGGGCGGCCTCTGGGGCCCCCGCGCCTAAATCATCCAATGGTATTAAGGTATTGACGCTCGACGTCGAAACCTAGGAATACATGTGGAGGGTCTTGTCTGATCCCA
>CAAGKR010452713.1_pt1 | contig 11914 bp, 13 predicted proteins | sample 2556971 | NCBI WGS metagenome assembly CAAGKR01 (sample SAMEA5207829, study PRJEB30636) | soil metagenome | biome: forest; feature: boreal; material: soil | place: USA | collected 2011-09 | depth 1 m
ATGTACGGCCTGGCCTGCCAGGAGCTGGAACGAGGCGACAGTGGGTTGCGGAGTTTCGTCTCGGTCCAGGGATCCCTGTGCATGTTTCCGATCCATCGCTACGGCTCTGAAGAGCAGAAGGCGCACTGGCTTCCGCGGATGGCGAAGGGCGAGGTGATTGGCTGCTTCGGCTTGACCGAGCCGGAGTTCGGGTCGAACCCTGCCGGGATGGCCACGCGGGCTCGCCGCGATGGCGACGACTGGGTGCTGAACGGGGCCAAGCGCTGGATCACCAACGGGAACGTCGCCGACCTCGCCATCATCTGGGCCCGGACCGACGATGGCATTCGCGGATTCCTGGTGGAGAAAGGGTTCAAGGGTTACGAGGCCCGCCAGATCCATCACAAGCTCTCGATGCGCGCCTCGGTGACCTCGGAGCTGATCCTCGACAACTGCCGGGTCCCGGCGGGCAATGAGCTGCCCGGCGCAAAGGGCCTGAAGGGCCCGCTCTCGTGTCTGAACGAGGCCCGGTTCGGGATCGTCTGGGGTGTCCTGGGGGCCGCCATCGCCTGCTACCAGAGCGCCCTCGAGTACGCCAAGGCCCGCGTCCAGTTCGATAAGCCGATCGCCGGCTACCAGCTCACCCAGGAGAAGCTGGTGAACATGCTCACGGAAATCACAAAAGGGCAATTGCTCGCACTGCAACTCGGCCGCCTCAAGGACCAGGGCACGGTGAGCGCCACACAGATCTCGATGGCCAAGATGAATAACGCCCGCGAGGCGCTCCAGATCGCGCGCGAGGCCCGTAGTATCCTGGGCGCGAACGGGATCAGCCTCGAGTATCCGGTGATGCGCCACATGGCGAACCTGGAGACAGTCGTGACCTACGAAGGCACCAGCGAGATCCACATGCTGGCCATCGGCGAAGAGATCACCGGACTCGCCGCCTTCAAGTAGCCGGTCGGGTTAGGGGCGAATCTCACTCGGTTTGTTGGTGTAGATCGCGTTCGCCGGAAGGGCCCGCGACCAGGCGAGCGCGAATGGATCGTCGACCGTCCAGACGCCGATCAGCTTGCCGGCCGCGTGCAACTCGTGCGCCGTCGCCGGGTCGATGGCAGCCCAGTGGGGACCCCAGACCTCCGCGCCGGCATCGGTCATCACCCGCAGCGGGTCCACCGGCCGCGAGGCCTCCAGGACCCCGGTCATGATCTGCGATTCCAGCTCGCGCACCCGCCTGACGCTGCGATGATCGAACGCGATCACGATCACATCGTGGATCATTCCCGCCTCCCTGACCACCTGCACAACCCGCTCCTCGATGCCCTCGTAGGGGAGGGGGAGGTTCTTGATCTCGATCGCGACGCCGACCTTCCCCTTAGCTAGGGCGAGCACTTCGGCCAGGCTCGGGATGGTTTCTCCGGCGAACTGGGCATGCTTCCAGGTTCCGGCGTCGAAGCCCTTGAGCTCGGCCAGCGTATAGTCGCGCACCAGCCCGCTGCCGTTCGTCGTGCGGTCGATCAGATGGTCGTGGATGACCGCCAGCTGGCGATCGTCCGACAGATGGACATCGCACTCGATGACATCGACCCCCAGCTCAATAGCTGACCGAAAGGAGGCCAGGGTGTTTTCCGGGTACTCGTGGGGATTGCCGCGATGGCCGCCGAGCAGCGTGCGTCCGCCGCGAATCTTCGCCTGCAGAGTCTCGGCGGGCTTCTCGACAACGGCCATGGGCCCATCGTACATGGGCCGAAACGGATCGCGGCCGTCGTGGTTTGAGCGCCAAATTGCGAATCGTTGCGAAGTCTTTACATCGGTGCTGCAAGCGCAAGAAACGGTGGAGGTAGGCGTGACACCAGCAGCGAAGGACGAAATCCCGGCCTTCGCCACCCGCCATGACCTTACCGAACCTCCGGACCCTCATTCTTCGTCGCCGGGCCCAGTCCCTGGCGATCGCACTTCTCGTCCCCTTCCTCGCGATCGCCCCGCTCCACCTGTTCTGGCCAGCCGCCGTCAAGGCCCATGCCAACACGGCGCCGGTGCAGGTGGGGATCAGTTTCAGCCCGCAACGGGCCGCGGCCCTCGGTCTCGACTACCGGTCGGCCTTCCGCCGCCTCGAGGCGATGCATTTCCGCGTCATCCGGCTCAGTGCCTACTGGAGCCAGATCGACCAGAACGGCTATGAGCAGCTCGACTGGCTGATGCAGGAGGCGGTGCGCTCCAGGCAGCCGGTCGCGTTGACGGTCGGCATGAAAGGCCTTGGCTGGCCCGAGTTCTACATCCCGCCCACCCTGATCCCGGTCGACACCAAGGATGGCCAGAATGTCGCGGGCGATCCGGCCCTTCGCGATGCCACCATGGTCTTCGTCGAGGACACGGTCTTTCGATATCGCGACAACCGGGCACTCATCGCCTGGCAGGTGGAGAACGAGCCCTTCAACCGGGCGGGCCCGCACCGCCTCTGGATCGATGCGAGCTTTCTCGCGACGGAGATCCAAACGGTTCGGCAGCTCGACGAGTACCAGCGGCCGGTGATCGTCAACGCCTTCAGCCATTTCAACCTGGTTTTCGACCAGGCCTCCGCTCGCCACCCCTTCGACGTTCGCGAGTTGCTCGGCTTCCAGGCGGACAGTGCGGAACGCGACAGCCTCGCCGTGCTCAACAAGGGTGACATCCTCGGGCTGGACGTCTACACGGCGATCGGGTATCGCTTTCTTGGGCAGAACCGGCTCAGCCGTGCGGATGGTGACTGGCCGGATCGCCTGGAGAACCTCCGGACCCTGGCGGTCTCGCAGGGGAAACAGGCCTGGATCACCGAGGCCCAGGCGGAGCCCTGGGAGGCGTCGAAGGACACGTACACGAATCCGAAGAGCACCAGCCCCGCGGCCATCCGCAGCATCTTCAACGACCTTTCGGACGCCGGGTACAGTACCGTCCTCTTGTGGGGAAGCGAATACTGGATCTGGCGAGCCGATCACGGCGACAGCAGGTGGTTGGACGTCGTGCGGCGGATCCTTTACGACGAAGTCAAGGCGCCGGCGCTCCCGCTGACGCGTCTCTAACGCGGCCGGGTCGTTAGCCGCCTGCCATGGCGCCGACAACCATGAACGGCTCCGCACCGGTCGCGACGGCCTCGGGCAGCGGCGCATCGGGCGGCTCGTTGGACAGGTCTTGCTCGGAGGCGAAGAACCGGATAAAGGCCCGCCGCTGCTGGGTGACCTGGTCCCGGATCGTTCCGCGCAGCATCGGATAGCTGGCTTCGAGCGTATTCAGGACCGAGCGCTGGGTGGCTTCACCCTGGACCTCGACCCGGACCTCACCGTCGACCTGCGCCAGCTTTCGGAGGTGCGTTGGGAGGACGACCCGGATCACGGCAGCGTCTGCACTTCCACTGACAGCACCTTGGGAAGATCACGGACGATCGGAGCCCAACTGTCGCCGGCATCCGCCGATGCATAGACCTGGCCGCCGGTCGTGCCAAAGTACACGCCGCACGAGTCCAGCGAGTCCACTGCCATCGCGTCGCGCAACACGTTGACGTAACAGTCGCGTTGCGGCAGGCCGTTGGTCAGCGCCTCCCACTCGTCGCCACCGGTCCGGCTGCGATAGACACGCAGTTTCCCATCCGGTGGGACGTGCTCCGAGTCACTCTTGATCGGGACGACGAAAATCGTGTCGGGCTCGTGCGCGTGCACCTCGATTGGGAACCCGAAGTCGCTCGGCAAATTGCCACTCACCTCCTGCCACGAGTCCCCGGCGTCCCGGGTGCGCATGACGTCCCAGTGCTTCTGCATGAACAGCACCTTTGGGCGCGAGGGATGCATCGCGAGGCGGTGCACGCAGTGGCCCACCTCGGCATTGGGGTCCGGGATGCCTTCAGACTTCAAGCCTTTGTTGATCGGCTGCCAGGTGGTGCCCGCATCGTCACTCCGGAACGCGCCGGCCGCCGAGATCGCGACGAAGATCCGCCGCGGATTGCTCGGATCGAACAGGATGGTGTGGAGGCACATCCCGCCGGCACCCGGCGCCCAGTTGGGCGCGGTCGTGTGGCGGCGGAGGCCGGCAAGCTCCAGCCAGGTCTGGCCGCCGTCCGTGGTGCGAAAAAGCGCGGCATCCTCCGCGCCGGCGTACACCGTATCCGGGTCATGCGGTGATGGCTCGAGATGCCAGATGCGCTTGAATTCAAAGGGCCGTGACGTGCCGTCGTACCAGAGATGAGTCCCCGGCTCACCGTCGTAGACGAACTGATTCCCCGTGGGCGCCCAGGTCTTGCCCCCGTCGTTGGATCGCTGGATCAGCTGCCCGAACCAGCCGGTATTCTGCGACGCGTAGAGCCGATTCGGGTCGGCGGGTGACCCTTTGACGTGGTAGACCTCCCACCCGCCAAAGTGCGGTCCACTGACGTCCCATTGCTTGCGTCTGGCATCCGACGTCAGCACGAAAGCGCCCTTATGCGTCCCGACCAGCACTCGAACTCCGCTCATCGCTCACCCTCCTTAGAACACCGCCCAGTTTACCGTCGACAGGTCGTCGTCGCTGAAGGTCTGGCCCGGCTGTTGCAGGTACAGGTAACCGATCAGCCGCGTGACGCGCGGCTCCTGGTAATAGAAGCGGCGGTGCTGTTCGTAGGCGCTGGAATGGATCTTCTGGGCGCTCTGGCCCTGCGCCGCGCTTTCCTCCGCCGTGAGGATGAGCTCATAGTTTTCGAGGAATCTCGCGAGGCGCTGGTCGGCATAGGCGGCCAGCCGATTCGGCGTGCCGCTCGCCAGCTCGGTCTTGATGCGCTCGAAATCCCGTCGCATGTTGGCTAACGAGCCGGCCGGTGATGGCGTCTGCGTCTCCCGGTCGAGGTCCTGGTTCAGAATGGCCAGGTCGGCCGAGACCCGGTCGAGGTAGGCGGATTCGGCCGGTTGGAGGTCGTCGGGGCGGACGTACGGCATGGCTCGCCCGCCATGGAGAAAGTCGATCACCTCATAGCCGTATTCGCCGTTCTTCCCCGCGTCCTGGAGGAAGAACGCGTTCACCGGCGGGGATTGCTGGGCGCTATACCGATAGAAGCCGATCCGATGCGACTGGACCTCCTGTTGCTTGGCCCGATGTTCCGAGAGGCATAGGGTCCCCCAGCCGGTCAGGTCCGACCGTTGCAGCACGAAGAGCCGGGCATTGGAGTAGGCGGCAATCGCCGAGTCCGTGGTGTCGAGGACGATCGCCTCGTAGAGGGCCGCATCCTGCTTGGTCTGGGCCAGCCCCTGCGCCAGGGAGGTCACTGCTGCCACGTCGAGCGGCCGCTGGCCGAACGCATTCATCTCCAGGGTGCTGCCGCTTCGCCAGCAGTGGAGCGGCTGGAAGCCGGTTCCCCCCGCCGGGCAGTTGCTGGCTTGCTCGCCGTCGCTGACGGAGACGCCGCCGAACACCAGGTAGGCCAGCGTGATGCCAACCGCCGCCGCCCCGAGCCCCAGGACCCAGACGCGCAGACCGCGCGCCTGCGCGCGACGGATCCAGCGGCCAAGCAAGAGGAGGACGATCGCGACCGGGATGAAGATCACGGTCGACGAGAGGAGCCTGTACACCGTGTCGGCGTGCGCGGTGCACGGCATTCCCGGGTACAGCGATCCGGCCCGCAGCGGCGCGATCAGCCAGGCGATGAAGAGGATCCCGAGTGGCCAGAGCCTTCGGACCCACCGCCACCGGTGGCTGGGGTTGGGGGCGGCGACCGTCACTGCGCGAGCGAGACGATGGTGGAGCGCCGCTGCGGGAGCATGACGTGGATCCCGGGCACGACCTCGCCCTGCGGGGTCAATCCTCCGCCCTGCAGAAACGCCCGCGTCCGCCCATACGCTTCTTCGATCAGCCGTTCGACCTGGCTGAAGTCGGTGCCCTCGGTCCCGAATTCCACATTGGGGACGAGGAGGCTGATCTGCGCCTGGGTCGCGTACCGCTGGTACTCCTCGATCGTGCGCTGGGCCAGCATGATCTGGATGCTCTGGGCCAGCACGCCCGCCAGGTTGTTGCTGGGTGGCCGGCGGGGGTTGGAGGTGCTGTTGTCGATCGCGATCACGTGGGTCGCTCCCAGCTGGATGGCCTCGGCGAGGCCCACGTTCTCGGCGACGGCGCCGTCGACGAATTCGTCGTCGCCGATCCGGTAGGGGTTGAACACGCCGGGGATGGCGGAAGAGGCCGCCACCGCATCCGGGACGCTGCCGGTGGTGAAGATCTCCTTGCGGGCCCGGGTGAGGTTGGTGGCGATCACGGCGCAGGGCAGCACCAATTGCTCGAAGGTCGCCGGCAAGTTCATCGCGGCCAGGCGCCTGAGGTAGCGGCTGTCGAAGAAGCTGTTATGACTCCGCACGTAGCGAACCGCCATGCGGAGTGGGTTGCGATTGAAGAGGTCGCGATTGCGAATCGACCTCCAGACGTGCGCCAATTCGTTGATGGTGTCGAGGTCCGGCTTGGAGGCGAGCGCGACCGCGTTGAACGCACCCGAGCTGCACCCCACCACCGCGTCCGGCTTGATCCCGGCCTCGAGCAATGCCCGCAAGACTCCAACCGTGCAGGCGCCGCGGCTTCCCCCTCCGCCGAGGACGAAGACCAATCGACGTTCTGGAACGGGAGACTGCGAAGCGGGCGCCCGGCGCCGCCGCCACCAGGACAGCATGGATGGGGATCGCCAGAATCCAGTTTCGGGCATGGGGCTTACAGTTCAGGTGTCGGACGTCGCATCCGCAGCGTGAGTGTAGCGGGTCCGTCACCTCACCCTGGCTCAGGGAGCAGGAAGCCCGGCCTCGCCACGTTGTTCGCTCGTGGTTTCCTATTGGGGAGGCGAGTGCCCCGGGCGTGTCGTGTTAGCCTATGGGTATCACCTTTCCTAGCCATGCGGTGTCCCTATTTAGAGCAAATCATCCGCAAGCAGAAGGCCTTCATCAAGGTCTTTCAGGCCGACTGCCACGTCGACGCGAAGGTCCATTACTTCCGCGGGTTCGGCCGTTGGCCGGCGCCCCCTTGCATCGGCAAGATGGCCACCTGCGCCCTGTATCAAGAGGCCCGCTCGACCGAGGATCTCCGGCTGCGACGGCTGATCGACTGAAGCGCCGGTAATATCGGGACGTGAGTCCCGACGTTCTCGTTATCGGCGCCGGTGCCATCGGCAGTTCGATCGCCTACTACCTCACCAAGGCCGGTGCGCGGGTCATGCTCCTCGATCGCGGTGAGGTCGGTGGGCAGGCGACCCAGGCGTCGGCCGGGATGCTGATCCCCCAGTCGGAGAGTGCGGGGCCCGGGCCGTTCACCGAGCTCGCGATGGAGAGCGTCCGCCTGTTTGGCGCCCTCAGCGAGGAGCTGCGCGAGCGCACCGGCATGGACATCGGCTATCGCGCCACGCCATTGCTCCGGGTGGCCCTCGACGAGGCGGAGGAACACGATCTCCGCATCCGACGCGCCTGGCAGGATCGGGCCGGGATCCCCGTGGCCTGGCTGGATGCGGCGAGTGCGACCGAGGTCGAGCCTGGACTGAATCCGGATGTTCGCGCGGCGCTCCTCTACGCCAACGATCACCAGGTCGATGCCCGCGCCCTGGCTCGCGCGCTGGTCCGAGCAGGGGTCGACCTCGGCATGGTCTTGCGGGAACGGGCGCCCGTGGACAGCTTGGTCATCGAAGGGGAACGTGTTGTCGGCGTCCAGAGCGCGGGGGCGATCGTGCGCGCCGAGGAGGTGGTCATCGCGACTGGGGCCTGGTCGGCCACCTGGGCGGACTCGCTTCGGACCCCAATCCCCGTCCGGCCCGTTCGCGGCCAGATCCTTGCCCTGCGGGTCATGGGGACCTCGCTGCGCAACGTGGTCTTCTCTCAGGCTGGCTACCTGGTGAGCAAGGCCGATGGGCTCACGTACGTGGGGGCGACCGAAGAGGAGGCCGGTTTCGACGCCAGGCCGACGGCCGCGGGGATCGCCGGCCTGCTGGCCGTGGTGCCTCGCCTGGCACCCGCGCTCGCCAGTGCGACCTTCGCGGGGGCCTGGGCGGGGCTGCGGCCGGGGACACCGGACCGCCTTCCGCTCCTCGGCCGGGTGCCCGGCTGGCACGGTATCAGCCTGGCGACCGGGCATTTCCGCAACGGCATCCTGCTGGCGCCCGTGACCGGCGTGCTGATCGCGGATCTGCTCCGGCACGAGCGGCCACGCCTTTCGCTGCAGGCCTTCGACCCGGCGCGCTTTGCCATGCGTGCCGCCTGAAGCGCCGCGCAAGTTTGGGCGCCGGGCGGATGGGTTCCGTCACGCGGCCGCCGGTGGCCTCTGGCTGGCTCCCCTCGTCTACCTGGAGCACGCGCGCTACGGGCCGGGCTGGTACGGCAAGGTGGTGAGTGCCGACCCGGCGCGGCTGTTGACGTGGGCTCGCGGCAAGCGGATCCCGGAGCGGGCGCTGCAGGTGAAGTCGCTCCCCGATGTCGACTCGGGGCCGCGACAGGGCCGGCGTCGCATTCCCGGGTACCACATCGATCTGTGGGGCGCTCGCCTTGCGCTCGCCTACGACCCGGAGGACCTGGCCCTCCATCGTGCCCGCATCAGTACCGTTCGACCGCCTTCAGGCCTGATCCCGTGATGATCACCACCGAGCCTTCGGGGAGGTTGAGCGCGCGGGCGCCCGCCAGGCCGGCGGCCGACGTCGGCTCCATCAGGAGACCGCGGGCCGCCTCGGCGCGCCAGGTCCGCTCGATCGCGTCCTCGGTGACGCCGATCCACCGGCCCCCGCTGTATCGCACCGCGGCGTAACTTCGCTCCGCTCGGGTTGGCTCCGGGATCCGAATGCCATCCGCGATCGAGGCTTGACGCACCACGGGCGCCGGCCGCCCGATCGCGGCTCCGCGGACCAGCGGAGCGCAGGCGTCCGATTGGACGCCATGCAGTCGCGGCGCCCGCTCCAGACGTCCGGCGGACACCAGCTCGCCGAATCCCATCGCGAGACCGATCAGCACGGTCCCCTGGCCGACCGGGGTGACCACATCCTGGAGGTCGGGCCCGAGGGTCTCGAACAACTCGTAGGCGATCGTTTTCGTGCCTTCGAGGAATGCGTCATCGCGGGCGTGGCCAACGTCGTAGGCGGTCTTCGCCGCGGTAACCGCCGCTTCCGTGACGGCCGACCGTGGACCAGAGACGGTAATCAACTCCGCGCCGAGGGCGCGAATGGCGCGGGCCTTGCTGGTCACGATGTCGTCCGGGGCGAAGATGCGCGCCACGAGCCCGGCGGCCGCGGCGTAGGCGGCGATCGCCGTCCCCGCGTTGCCCGACGAGTCCTCCACGACCGTGGTGGCGCCGGCTTCACGGGCCGCCGTGATCGCGGTGGCGGCTCCGCGGTCTTTGAACGATCCAGTCGGGGAGATCCCCTCCAGTTTCAGCAGCCATCGGTCGTGTCGCAGGAGCGGCGTCCCACCCTCGCCGAGGGTGACCGGCTCGCCCCGGATGGCCAGCTCGGCGCGATAACGCCAGAGGCCGGACCCGGTCCAGGCCTGCGTCTTAGAGGACTTTGCCAAGGGCCGGATCGAGAAAATCCCTGGTCAGTGGGAACGGCTCGTAGCTGCTGACGGTCCCGTCGCGCGCCACCAGCACACTCACGGGGAGGCCGTTCTTGAGGGCGATGCCATAGGCGCGGCTCGCCTTGCCATCCGGGTCCAGGACCGGGGCCGGCTGGAGACCCAGACCTTGCCAGAACTGGCGCACGGTATCCGGCGCCTCATTGCCGAAGTCGATTGCGAGCACCTCGAAGCCCTGGTCCTTGTGGGCGAGGTATTCCGCGTGGAGCAGCGGCAGCTCATCACGGCAGGGCCCACACCAGGTCGCCCAGAAGTTGATCAGCACCGGTTTGCCCTTCAGCGCCGCGAGCGAAACGCGGTGGCCGTCGACATCGGTGAGCGCGAAATTTGGCGCCGCGCTCCCGACCTTGAGCGATCCATGCGGTGGTGGTGTCGCCACCGGCTCGCTGGTCTGGAAATGCGAATCGAAAGGCGTGGTCACGCTGACGAAGGGGAAGAAGCTGTTGAACACCGTCAGGCGATTGGAAAAGATCAGCAGGCCCATGGCGATCAGGAAGATGGCAGCGATCGCGTTCATCGCGGGGTAGGCGCCTCGGACCTGTGCCAGTAAGCGGGTCAGCATGCCGGACAATCCGGCCGCGACCAGGAAGGGAAGGCCGAGACCGAGGGAGTACGCGGCCAGGAGAACCGCGCCCTGGCCGGCCGTCCCGCTGCTCCCGGCGCGCAGGAGGATGGCCGCCAGGATGGGCCCGACGCAGGGCGTCCAGCCGATGGCAAACGCGAGCCCGATGACATACGACGCCCAGGGGGTGTGCGGCAGCCGGTGGGCGATGTCGAATCGTCGTTCCCCCATCAAGCCCGGGATCCGCTGCAACGTCAATAGCGCGACGCCGATCAGGATCAGGGCCGCGCCCGCAATTTCCAGCAGCACGGGCCGGTACGCCTGCAGGTCCGCGCCGAGCAATCCGAACGACGCCCCGAGCGCGACGAACGCGGTACTGAACCCCGCGACGAACAGCCCCGCATTTCCGAGGACACGCGCTTGCTGCCGGCCCGTCGGTTGCGCCCCGGCGAGCGCCGCCTGGCCACCCATGTAGGTGATGTAGGCCGGCACCAGGGGTAGCACGCAGGTGGACGCAAAGGAGATGAGCCCCGCGAGGAACGCCAGCGCGAGGTCGAGGATCATTGAACCGGGTCGGCTTTCTCCACCGCCAGTTTTCGTACCCATGCGCGCAGCCGGGCCGGGGCGTCATCCGTGCAGCACTCTTTACGGACCAGCCGCTTGATCTCGGTCTGGAAGTCGAACACCTGCTCGCAGGGCGGGCACGAATGCAGGTGGACCTTTACCTGTCCCACCTCTTCATCGCTGAGCTCGCGGTCGAGGTACATCGAGAGGCGGCCCATCGTCTCGTCGCAATCTGAATGCGCCATCAGGCTCGCGCCCCCACCGCGACGGAGGGCGCCTTCGGTCGCCCGGCATATTCCCAGAGTTTCTTCTGGAGGGCGCGCCGGCCGCGGTGCAGCCGGGACATGACGGTGCCGATCTTGATCCCGAGAATGGCGGCGGCCTCTTTGTACGAGAAATCCTCGACGTCGACCAGCATCACGACCATCCGCATCGCAACCGGGAGATCTTCGAGGGCCCGCTTGACTTCGTCGCCGAAGCCACGGTCGACCACGATTTCCTCTGGCGACATCAGGTGCACCGGCATCCCCTCTCGCCGGAGCTGATCGTAAATGAAAAAGTCGGTCCCCGGTTCATCGAGCGGGTCCTCCGGCGCGGGACGTTGCCGGAGCCGGTTCCGAAAGACATTGGTCATGATCGTGAACAACCAGGCTTTCTCGTTGGTCCCCGGCTGGAACTTCCGTCGGTAGCGGTAGGCTCGCAAATACGTCTCTTGCACCAGGTCCTCTGCGTCCTCAGGCTTCCTCGTCAGGCGCAGCGCGCTGCGATACAGCGCATCAATGTGCCTCTCAAAGAGCGAAAAGTCGCCATCCATGCCAATGCTCAAGAGGTTCATTCTATTCCGCCGCAATTTCGGGCGAGCGCAAGGCTAGGCGGGTGGTGGGGGTGGGCCTCCACCGGGCGGCGGCCCGTTCGGGCGCGGTCCCCGGCCGCGTCCCCGACGCCGGCGACGGCGGGTGGGATCACCCCCCGGCCCCGGCGGTCTGGATCCAGGCGGTGCCCCATCCGTGGGCGGTGTTGGATTGGGTCGCCGATCCTGGCCGGGCGGTCGTCGCGGCGACTGTCCCGGCGGCCGTGGCGGCCGTGGCTGCTGGGGGTTGCGAGGCTGCGACGATTGGCCCGGCTGACGTGTCTGGGGTGGTCCCGACCGCTGGCCTCCCCGGGCTTGGTTCTGGCCGGTGTTTGCCGTGCCCCCGGCGCGCTCACCGCCGCGGCGCCGGCGGCTGCCCCGGCG
>CAAGKR010520353.1_pt1 | contig 11911 bp, 7 predicted proteins | sample 2556971 | NCBI WGS metagenome assembly CAAGKR01 (sample SAMEA5207829, study PRJEB30636) | soil metagenome | biome: forest; feature: boreal; material: soil | place: USA | collected 2011-09 | depth 1 m
CTGATGCAATCCACTGAGGAAGTTTTTGTGATAAAACTTTTTCGGCTTCTCTCACTGCCTGAAGATCGACGTCCTGTGGTGTACAAAAAACACGTTCACCGTTAGATTGGGCGACAAGCCCATAAAGGATTTGCCCCATACCTCCAGATTGAGCAGCTGCTTTTATGTATCTACCGTCGATGGACTCGCCTGTCCAAGGGGAACGACCAACTCCACGCTGGACAGTTCCCTGTTTTCCAACGTGCTCGGCCTTTTTACTTTTTACTATTTCAAACCTTGGCTCAGATTCTTCCTCTTTGCAGACCACACGTACGGCAATGGGACCGCCGTTATCGGTGCTCTGTTGTAACCACCAGTTTGGACTCAATGGAACAGTTTTTCCTGTTGTGGGGCATTTGACCGTCCTTGCCCATAGGTAGCAAAGAACCTTGTCTCCCTCGTGGTCGGGAAAGAACTTCTTCAGATTCAGACGAGCCCGCTTGCTGATCTCCTTCCCCCACTTGTCGATCTGCTCCGCCAGATCAGGACCGTACTTCGCCGGGTAATACAAGGTGCCCCTAAGGATGACCGATGCCACGGGGTTGAGTTCGTTCGCATATACATTGAGGCCGTAACGCAGTCCCTCGAATGGTATTGAGCCACCACCGGCCATCGGATCACAGATCGCGATGTTTCCATTCTTCCAGATAAGTTCAAACAAACGGTTCAAAACCTTAATGTCGTCTTCTTTCGGATTGCTGGTAAAGGCGCGTGGGTATCCGTATGGGTTCCCCTTCGTCTTCACACCTTTTGCCTTAGCGTGGTTGAGAATTATTTTTGCTGCGACCGGATCTCCAAGTATCCCGAGGGTCCGCACAAACCACTGTTGGTAGCTCTCCTCTGTCGGAAACTTCGCCTTGAGATCCTTCGGAAAATCCTGGCTCCACTGCGGCAGCAGGCTCGCCAAGATCGCCGCTCGGCTGGCAGTCAGTGGACGACGCGCCCACCAGACGTGGAGGAAATAGAGCGGCGGAAGGGCACTGCTCGCGCCGCGCTCTCGCTGGGATTCCACCCCGAGTTCCTGGATCGGGAGCCACTTCTCGATAAGGACGGGAGGAACAGTCATGGGGCCTATTCCTCCGCCAAAAGGATCCGCAACGACTTTTGCGCACGCCGGTTGTTTTCGCCGGACGTGCATTTGGCGAACCAGTAATACGCCTCCTCGGCCGCCATTGCGTTCACGGATGAGGAAATGGTTTCGATGCGAGCCAATTTTCGGAGAGGTTTCACTGCGGCGAAAACGAGGCCTAACCGAACTCCGGTCTCCTCGTCAAGATCGAAAGGCGCTTTGCGCCCCCGGGAGAGATCCACGGACCGATAGCCATCTTTCTTGAGCGCCTCCAGCACCCGGTCGGTGACAGATTGGAGCGGGGGACCGTCCAGTTTGGAAACCAGAACGCGCTCCATCCCATTCCCATTCTTGAATTGGTCCTGATACAGTTCGACGCCGTATAGACCTTGCTCGGACGGGACAACGTGAAGATGAAACGGCTTCTTCGACATTACAGGACCCCTTCCGCGGATTCGACCATGGGCTCGGCGTTGATAACCATCTTCCCGCTGATGAGAGAGGTGAACACATCGCGCATGTCCTGGAACTGTTTGCCAGCTACCGCCAAACCATCGGAGTGCTCGATATGGAGCGTGAGGTTAACGGATGCCTTGGACGCTTCCTTGCCGAACACGTCCGTAATGGTCCGGAGACGACGATACCGGTCCCAGTTCCCCTTGAAGTCGACGATGAACTTTTCGCTGTATCCAAACTCCGCGGCCATCCTCATCTCTACCAAGCACTGGACGTTTCCCAGTTGCGGCACCGCGATCCCGAGTGCCTCGACCGCCTTGACGGTGTCCTTGTCAGCCCCTTCGATCTGTACGGTGAGGGATTGCAAGGTTTTTACACCACTGTCGTGGCTCTGGTCGGCGATGGCCTGGAATGCCTGCGCCGGAACCCCTTCGGCCCGGAGGGACTTCTTACATACGCACGGGTCTTTCCCGCATTTCAGGCAGCCGGCCTTGGCGCAGGTGCAGGCTGTCGCCGGATTCTTACAGACAGGGCAAGTTTCTGGGGTCGGTGGAGCCGCCTCCTTTAGGATCCCGAGGCGTTTCGCCTCCGCGGGGGTATAGAGCACGGTGTTTTCGCTGACCTGTACCAGGGGGGACGGAGAATCAGGTCCGTATCCCTTTCCGTCCTCGGGATTGTAGTAGACCCACATCCCCTGGCGGCACCCATCCTTGATGGTTGTCTTCAACTGGCTTGGGTCGAGGAGCATCCGGAGCCCCATCCGTTGCGCGAAGGTTTTCCGGATCTCCTCGGTCGACACCTCTTCCTTGCCGGCCGGCCACGCCTTGGACTTCACGAAAGCAGCCGCAAGGGGTTTGTCGTCTGCGGTCAACACCTTGTCGAGCTGTTTCATGGCGCGGAGCACTACATTCGTCTGGTCCTTTTCGACTTCGCCCTGGTCTTGGGCGGGAAGGGTCTCCCGGTGGAGGTTTCCCGCCTTCTGGGGGGCGTCGGCGCTCGGGTAGTAGAAGTACCGATACGCTCGCGTGACCGAGACGCGCAGGTCCAACTCTGAGGTCTCCCGAAAGGTCTTCAGTTTTTTCCTCTGTTCCTCATTGAAGGCGTTCATCCGATCCGGGTCGCCGGTGATCTTGTGGATAGCGAGGTACCGCCTGGCCATTTCAACCATATGGTCGACCTGGGTCTTGTCCGCCAGGAGGAAGACCACGTTGTTCTTGTAGACCCTGTATCCGCCGGACGAGCCTTGGTGTTCGAAGATTTTGACAACGATCTCCGGCGGCACCGCATCCCCGGCCTCTGCGGCGGCGGCGTCGTATTGCATGATGCAGAGCTTGGGCGCGCCGGCATCGTCATCCACGTCCGACGCTTCGCTCGGGAAATAGACCGGGGCGAGCGCACCCTTCTTCCAGACGCTCTTAATCCTGGTGTCCAATTCCGTCTTGGCTTTGGTGACACCAATATGCTGCATCTCGTCGGAGATGATCTTGTTGATGGAGGCTTCGGTCTTGAACCGGAAGTGCCGCCCGTCGTAGTCGAGGAACCAACAGCCGCCACCGCTGGTGTCGTTGAGCATCCGGTCGACCACTTTGTCGAGAAGGGCCGGGTCGTCACCGGGGGTCAGGACGGCAAGCCTCATTTCGGCCGGGTCCACGCCGGAAGCGACTCCTTGAACCAGACTGTGGAGGAAAATAGTGGTTCCTGCCCTATGGGCGAAGGCGGGCTTGCCGGCATGCACCAGCGGTTCGTCCAGGATCTGAGCATGTGCCTTCGACCCCGAAAGGAGACTGGCGATGTCCGCTTCAACCACGGTCTTGTACTGGGGTCGGTCGAGCCGGCTGGTCAGGTCGTTGAGGATGTCCTCGACGCCGAGATCGAGATGGTGAGGATGGATGAGGTAGGCATCAGACGGCTTAGCATCCCATATCCTGCGGACGACCATGGCAAGGAGCCGGAGGGCGCCGCGCGTCCGTTGGAAGTTCGGGATCGTCGCCGTCTTCTTACTCAAGGTGTTGATGAACTCCGGGTGAAACGGATAGAAACACTCGATCTCCTGGGCGTACTCTACCCGGGACGCCTTGGCCGGAAGATCACACCCTTTTTTCATTAGACCGTCGAAGTAGGACGAGTAGGCACCCGCCGTCTCCTTGCCGGCGGAGCGATCGACTTTCTTGAATAGACGGTGAGAGACGATAGAGGCGATCTCGGTCTCGTCGGCCGAGGTGATCACGTACTCCTTACGGGCGGAGACGGATTTCGACTCCTGCAACGCCTTCTGGAGTGCCTGCGTGAATTCCTCGGTTTCCCCCGCGAAGGCGTCGTCGAGCCCGGCCAGCGTGTAGATCACAACGACCTTTGACTTGCTGGCGGCCATTTCGAAGAGCGACATAAGGAATGGCGCGATCTGATCGGCAAGGGTCGACTTGCCAACGGCTTTGCCTTGGGCGACCCGGAGATAGCGGGCGATCTCGTCGATCATGATGAGAGTCGGGTCGTCCCCAACCAGTTTTTCAAGGATCGTTGCGCCCGGTGCCGTCCCGCTCAGGTCGCTCTTCTCGACCAGCTTGTATCCGTCTTTACCGCCGAGCTTGTAAGCGATTTCGCCCCAAGGGGTATAGGTGGTTACGTCCCCGTGATTGAGGCCGTTAACGGGATCGAGGTCTGTGCCGACGATGCCGGTGATCTTACGAATAGGTTTTGCGGGAAGCAACTTCGGGTCGAGCATGTCCTTGACCCACGACGGGTCGATCTTGCTGTTGCAGACATGGTATGTGGCGATGAGGTTGTGGGTCTTGCCGCCGCCGAAGGCGGTTTCAAGACGGATGATCGGTCGGTTGGCGGCTTTGGCTCCGGAGAGGCGTCCGAGAGCTTCAGCAAGGAGGTTTTTCAGCCCGGAGGTCGGGAAGGTGTTTTCGAAAAAGGTTCTCGGGTCTTGGTAAACGTCCTCGGCCTTTCCGTCGATTACCTTCCTCAGGCTCGCGGCAAAGATCTCGTCTTTCAATTCCCCCTTCCGGACTTCCGACCGTGGCTCGCATGTATCGAAAACACGTTTCATGCTATTGTCCCTCCGGCGCTTTTCTTCGCAGTTCGTTTAAGCGGAGCCAGTTCACACTCCATCTGGCCGCCGGCCTCTTCGCATCTTTCCCGAACCATCACCTCGAATATACTCGCGTGCTCCGGCGTTCCCGCTCGCCGTCACGCAGCATTTTCTTGATCCTAGGTCCAGCCTGACTGTCATCATTTCGGTCTTGAGCAGCATCGGAGAGAAGTCTCGGTGGAGATATGTGGTGAATGTACTGCGGCCAGCAATCATATGCAAACTGATTTCTGAGAGAAAAGACGGAAAACATAGGCGAAAAAGCTCAGGTCACAAATCGCCATACTTCCCAAACATATCGTAGCGAGAAGAGACAGCGTGTAATGTGTTGACCCCTCCGGGGGGTCGTAATTAGCGTTCCCCCTGTTTACGTACAAATTCTTGCGCTACGCGAATTGCCCTGTATTTGAGATCAGCCCCCGAACCGAACCAAACTCTGGAAAGGCGGCGATCTTGTCCGCGCTCTGTTGAGTGTCGATAATCTTCATCGCGAACTACGGCATTGTAGGCGGCCCATAGAGTACCGCGACCAAAATTGAGGCCAGGATCACCCTTCTCGAATAGCGCCGTAACACGATCCCACCGTTCAGGGCGTTTATTTTCTTTTTCCTGTTTCTTGGTGCGGGGAAAAACCCCTTCAAGATATTGATCAAACCGTACAACCCCGAAACGAATCTTGGCAAATTCCCTAAAAAGTTTCTCGGTTTCGTTATAGGCATCATTGATGATGCCGAGCATTTCAGGAACCTCAGATAAACGCTTGTGCAAATCGCCCGTGTGCCGAACCCGCACCGATTGGTTACCGTCCAGCAGGGCGAAATTCAGCGTGTTTTGGCAGACGACCCGGATCGGAGTAAATTTGATCGTGACGGATTCTTTGCCGCAATGATTGTTGGACAAGAGCAAATACTTATCGACGATATCGTCCCCGATAACCCGGATGTTCCCTGGGAGTTTCGCCAAGACCCAAACCCTTTCCCCGACGCCCAATGACCCCGCTGTATGAAATATCGCCGCCTTGCTTCCCACAATAGGATCGAAGAATTTGAAAGCATCGGTATTCTGTAGCGGTACATAATCCTTACCAACCAGACCCAATAATACATCCTGTTCTTTTTCATTCCTGGCTTTACGTACAAGGGAAAACCGCGTTGGATCAGCGTTCAGGTTATAGTACGGCCCCTCCAATGGGCACTTCTCGACTTGCCAATCGAGTCTTGCGGCCTTGATCATTTCTTCCGCTGTAGCGCATGTTGGCAATTCCGTCCCAAGACCGTGCCAGGGGGGGGCACCGTAGTACGCCATTGAGTCCACGTTATGCGCCATACTTCCCTCCCCGTACCTACCTGGTGGCAAGTTCGCTTATATCCTGCAAATCCTCATGTTGGAGCGTAGCACCCCGGGGAGATATTGTCACCGATAGCATGTAGACCGATAATCATCACGTCCGCAAGATGCCCATATGCGGAAAGAGAAGGCCGGCGGCCGAGATCCTGTCCTGATGGCATTTGGGCTTGCCATTCAGAAGCGACGGCGAGAAATGGGGATTTCGCAGGAGGAAGCGGCCTCGCGTGCTGGGATCCACCGGACCTACTTCGCGGATGTGGAGAGGGGGGCACGGAACGTCGGGCTCAAGAACGTGGTCGCAATCGCGAGGGGACTAGACGTAACACCGTCGGACCTGTTGAAGAAAATCCGGTAGGGGAGGCCCCTTTAGCTGATTATTAGGTTCTATTATGCTCTGCGATAATACGTTCGGCATCCCGATCGTACGAATCAGCCAACTCCCTGAGCGTGACTGCCAATCGTTGATATCCCTGGTTCTCCACATCACTGGCTTGCTGCCTGTATTTTTCTGCAAGCTCTTTTTCCGGCTTTCCGGTAGGGTCCACCCAGTGCACTCCGCGTGCATTGAAGATCCCCAGACGAAAACCGTTTCGCATATCGCTTGCATCCTTGGCATTTAAAGCCGTAGCTGCAACGTGATGAATCCAAAGCCCACTGGGATCTTGGGAGCAATGAATGAGAACTTTGCCTACGTGAGAAAGGGCCACTTCAAGATGCCCTGACTTCGAACATTCAGTTTTTATTGAATCAAGCCATTTATTGAAATTTTCTCTAGAAAAACTTCCGTCAGGCTGCATGCCTGGAGGAACCTGCCATTCGCTAAGTAATCTGTATGCGTTTGTGGCAATGGTTTTCTGCTGCTCAGTGGGTTCTTTCTTAGTCTTGCTTTCGTGCTTGGATCGATAAATTTGACGAATTACTTCGCAATAGAAACTCGGGTCGGAAGCCAAGCGTTGCTCAAGAAGTTTTGGCGAGGCATTTCTGTGTCGTTCCAGAAGAGGTAAATAAGCCCATTCAACTCGGAAAAGATCATTGGGATTGGTATTGGGATCCTCTTGGAGAGCTTTAATAATTTCAACGGTATGGTAAACATCCAATGAATGTACCGGTTCTGCAGAAGAAACCGCCGCAAGCAATGCCTTTACCACTCGGGATTGATCCAGCGGCTCTTTGTCATGTAACAATTTGTATAAACAGATTATCGTTGCTCTTGGTCTGCCATTATCAATCAATTTATCGATTGCTAAATCAAGATTGATAATCCCAGATTGATATGGGTTTACGCTGACTTTTTCCCAGTATGCTCCCTCATCCTCACCCAATATTTTTCCAGAACGTGTCCATGTATCATCCGCAAAGGGTAGGCACGCCAGAAATTGTCCCTTTTGCAGCGTAGACCAGTTCGATTTGTCAATCTGATCTACCCACTCCCACCCCCTGCTATGGAAACGACCACACACAAAACTACTCGAAAATTGGGTAAGCTTTATGTTCTCCGTACCCAACAATTTCGGCAGAATGATTGAATCCGCTTTTTCTTCAGCAATGGAACCAAGAGAAAACCCAGCATGTGCTGGTGATTCAACAGACTCTGCAAATTCAATTACAGACTCAAGCCCGTGGGATGAAACGATTTCCCTGATGGCGATTTTCCGTCGTTCCTCCAAGTTTTTCTGTTGTTCTTCCCAATTCCCCTTTTCCTCATATAGATCTGATTCTCTATCTGTAAAAAGTCGCTTGTGTAAATTTAAAGGACTTTTGGGGGCAAGGATTTCAGCTACTTTTTCAATCTTATCAATTAAATCCGAACTGAGTACCCATTTTGCGTCTGAAAATTTCTTGTGTTTGGACGCGATAGCGGTAAGTTTAGTCCACAATGGGAGGCGCTCTTTTTCGGGCTTGGAAGTAACCTCGGCTGATCCTAGCTCGGCAAGTAGTTTATCGAAAGCAGGTTGAGGTAAGTTTTCCAACATCGTTACAAGTTCAGTAAGTTTATCTATATCAGCCCGAGCAATTTCAACCGCAATGTCTGAGTAGTAAGAGACCTGATCCAAATACTCATGATGGGTAACTCCTTTTGACCAATCTTCTGGAATTGTTCCTCGCCATATTGGCTTATGGGAACCTGAAGATACCTGGTGTTGATTCGGCAACAATCCCAGCAAGGTCTTCCATGCAATTTCAGGCGTCTCCATTTGAAGAGATTTAATCGCAGCTTTGCGTTTCTCCACCGATGCTGTTGTTTGAGGAAGCCAAGGGAGAAAAATCGTCGTAAGCGAATTGGCCGGACGATTCGTCCAGTTGCCACCTGGATCGCGTGCGGCCAGTCCCCCAAGAATGACAGCAACCCGTGCCAAATTCTGTTCATCCCAGGCAAGATCTTCCAATGCCCACAGCAATCCAGACATGTAATTTCTACCGGTGATTCCATTTCCTTCTTGGGAAAATAGCTCATCAAAGGGACAAGGAGTTTGCTGCAGAGCAGCTTCGACGGCACTCAGAAATTCCCCCGGCGCAGCTTCTGCTAAGAGTGGCAACAGGTCGTTCACGCTTGCCCAAAGAATCCAATCCGCCTCATGAAAAATCTCTCGGACGGCAAGAACGGCGATCGTTTCAGCTTTTCCCAACGAGCAATTTGTCAATGCCTTCGGGTGGCTGCCAAGAAGCGCCAAGCTCTCAGCAAGTCCTTTTCTTAAAGTGTGCGAGTGCGTTAATACCTTCCCTTGGATAGAGGCGGCGTAGCGTTCTTCCGGGGGCAATACAAACTGTGGATCGTGCTCTGTCAGAACGTCAACCGCACACTGTTTAAACTGGTCCAGTTGATCATCGAACAGCCTTGATCCGAGTTTTTGCCACATATCCAGTCGTCCGGAGACAACCCATTTCCCGTTTGCTAAAGTGAGCGGACTTTCGGACTGCAGTAATACCTCTCGGACTTTATGTATCCAATCGGCGAAGCCTTCGTTCGCCAGCTTTCCTGCAATTGCCTTATCTCCGGCGGATTTTTCATCCCAAGCGCCCAACAAATTCGAAACTGCTAATTCAGAGATAAAACGAAACTGCGTCAAATCAATTGTCACTGAGACCGCTGGTTTTGGAGAATAGTCAGCAGGAATTGTCTCCACAACCCGCTTTTGAAAGGCAGCTTGAAGTTCTTCTGGAAGTGAATCTATCGTTATAGTCCCTGCGTTCTGATTCGCCGATTGCACTTCATTTACAATCTGCGCCCATAATGCTTGAGCATCTTGGGAATATTGGCCAATCAAAGACAGAAGTAAAGAAAGGTTAACTCCAGCCTTGCTATCTAAATCGTAAACCAACAGATGAAAACTCTTTAAGAATCTCCAGAGATCTTCGTCTGAAATATCAATGCCATCGTTCGCATTTTTTAGATGGATTCTAAACGCTTTTAGTTTTTTTCTTTGTGAACCACTAGCAAATTTAGCCAGATTCGTCTTTTTTAAAAAGTCCGCCGCATCTTCTGAATATCTCGCCCGCTCAAGAATCGTATGAACATCATTTATATCTGCGGTGCTTAAGGGACCAGCAATGAGTACAATCGCGTCAGATCCTTCTTTGAAAATTGTTGGGTTCTTGTAATCACTCCAAGCAGCTTGTATAACTTCCCCTAGTACGGCATTTTTTTCAGTAATTCTTACGGAATGTTTTATTTGGCCAATTAATTTATTTTCTTTCTCGCCATCCCGGCTCTTTAAATAGATGATCAAATCGTCAGTGTTATACCCTGCATATTTTCCTTGTAGCTTGATTTTCTTGATCGGGAGGGATAAACATGGTGCAAATCCGCCAGTCAGCATCAGCACGGCAAACGCGGCCTGAATGCGAGTCTCGAAATTCCCTCCACCGCCGCCAGTTGAAAATGAATTGCTGAGTTGTTTAGGCTTCGGGCTCACGTCACCCTTCTTTTTTGTTTGTGCTCGAAAAGTTTTTTCTTGTCCCGTAACCGAAACAAGAGTGAATCCGTCTCCTAGTCCAGAATCTCAATCCAACTCTTCATCGATGTTGAACTCATCAAAGCTGGTGATATTTACTTCCTCGGGAATTGGCTTCGCAAACTGAATCGCTGCAACAACCGCCCGGTCGTTCCTTAACACGGCTTCGACCAACGTTCTCAGATGCGCCGTCGTTTCAGCATGGGCACCTATGTAACCAGAGCGAATCAAATCGAAGAATGCAGCCTGACGAAGATAGCGGCCGGCGAGGCTTTCATAGCCTACTCTTATGCCCTTTTTCGGGCCCCGGCAAGAGGGATCCTTGCGAAGTTGATCGAAATGATCTATTGGCGTAATAATCCCACCGGCACTGATCGACCCGTCACGCTTGACAAATTTTAGAAAAAATACAGCCGGATTAAACCGGTACTCGTACGGACCAGGCGGATGAGCGACAGCAAACCTTTTCATCCGACTTATTTCAGCGTTCAACTTCGCATCTGGCCTGTATATCCAGTCTTCATGCACTTCATCCGTTTTCACCAACTCCAACATTTTGTATTGAAGCATCACGATGTTCTGCCGCCTTGAATTTAAATAAATCAGATCAACACCGAATACCTTCTCAAGGGGACGTCGATTGGCCGTAAAGACCTCAAGCCGATCATCGCCCCTTTCGAATACAGCACGGCCCGTCATGTCACTTTCAACGAGGTCATAGCCGGGTATATTCCTCGCATCATGCTCGACAACTGAATCTTCCATGATGGCAATGCGCGCAAGAGCAGTTTCTCGGCCCTCTACTAACTCCAGAGCTGAAGCTCGCGCTCCTGTCGATAGTCCGAATGCCTTGAGCGCCATTCGCAACGCATCTTCCTGCAGTTCGGAAGTGCCTTTGAAATACTTTGGGGCTGAAAGAGACTCCGCAACGGAACGCATGGCACCACGATTGAGTTCGATCGATGCAAGTCTTTCTATCAGGTGACTGCTAAGTTTTTCTGATAAGGGCACAACGGACGCATCGGCACATAGCCTGTCTTTGAGGTGTTTGCTGTGAGGATGCTTCGAGACGAGCCGAAGGAGTTCAGTCTTTGACTTTGGCAGGATTTGAACACCACGTCTAATCTTTATCCGCGACTCAAGAGTCGTCACGGCACTCCGCGAACTGATTAGGCCAAAGTATAGATGCTCGTCATTTTCATCCTTCCCGAAGATGAGACACGGTGTGGGAACCTTTACTCCTTCAAGGAGAGAATGAGATCGAGCAACTGTGAATTCATTAACGCCATAGCGTGATTCCCGCAGACGATCCCATTCGCCATCGTCAAATTTGAGAGCGACAATGGGTTTCTTCTCAACAAGCTGCTTAAGCTTCTCCAGCCAAGGCCATTTCATGGGTGATCCATCAGCCGCTGCCCCCTGAACACCTAGAGGTGACCTGCCCCCCGTGAATCTTTCGAATTGAACAAGGGGATTTTCCCCGTCTACGGTGTCTCCGTACCACCCCTATTTCACCCAGAAAATGGCAGTTGTTAGCACGGGGTTGTGTTCCGTGCGGACTTCGGCGAAATTCTCCTTGCCCAGTTGGACTAAAAACCGGGGGGCATGTCAAAGGAATGGATCGTTATTCCATCGTATTTATGTCCAGATACCACCTCATGAGAACATCTTCAAGTTTATCTTTCATCTTTTTTATGAGATCCGGGGTTAGCGTAATCTTGGACACGATCTTCGGAGATGTCGCGTAGAAATGATCGTGGTCGAAGAATTTACCTTGAATTGCATCACAGTGGCGGCATCCATTGGAGAGGTACGTCTCTCCCATTGTCCGGCTGAACCGAGGCTTGAGCATCCCGATCCCGGCCGAAACTCTCTCCCCCTCCGGAATGATCTCTTGCAGGAGAGCCGGAATGTCCTCGAAGTCATAAATATTAAGCTCGACGTTCGTATGCC
>CAAGKR010470199.1_pt1 | contig 11907 bp, 11 predicted proteins | sample 2556971 | NCBI WGS metagenome assembly CAAGKR01 (sample SAMEA5207829, study PRJEB30636) | soil metagenome | biome: forest; feature: boreal; material: soil | place: USA | collected 2011-09 | depth 1 m
CCAACGCCCCTCAGCTTCCCCGACGACAGCCTTCCCCAGAATCTGCCGGCCCCGCCCGTGGGCCAGTACGAGGGCCTCCTCCCCAACAGCATCGAATCCGTTCTCGAAGCATTCCTGACTCTCTAGGAGGGCACCAACCCTGACTCAGCTCAGCGCCGTCGAGGCGTCCACCGACACTCCCGACGGTCCCATCGTCGTCGCCTCGGGACTCCGCAAGGTCTACCGCGTCAGCCGGCCGCCACGTGAGGTGGTTAGGGATGTCTCCCTGACCGTCAACTCGGGGGACTTCGTGGCGATCATGGGGCCGAGCGGATGCGGCAAGAGCACGCTCCTGCACATGCTCGGCGGCCTGGAGGCGCCGGACCAGGGCAAGGTCGAGATCCAGGGGATCGACGTGTACGCACTCGCCGACGAGGAGCGCTCGGCGTTCCGCCGCGACCACATCGGCGTCGTCTTCCAGTTCTTCAACCTCCTGCCCACGCTCACCGCAGCGGAGAACGTGGCGCTGCCGCTGCGCCTGCGCAACGAGGCACCCGCGAGGCACCGTCAGAAGCTGTCGCGCCAGGCGATCGGCGATCGCGTCAACGCGCTCATGGTGCAGGTGAACCTCCACGGGCTCCAGGGGCACGGTCCGGAGGAGATCTCCGGTGGCGAGCAGCAGCGCGTGGCACTCGCGCGCGCGCTCGCGGCCTCGCCCTCGCTCCTGCTCGCCGACGAGCCCACCGGCAACCTGGACTGGACGAGCGGCCACGAGGTCATGGCGCTGCTCACCCGGCTCTGCCGTCAGGAGCACCAGACGGCGGTACTGGTGACCCATGACGCCCGGGTCGCCGCCTACGCGGATCGGGTGCTGATCATGCGCGACGGTGCGGTGATGGACGACGTCACCCTGAGCCATGCCGGCCAGGCGCCCGACGCGATCCCCAATCCGGGAGTCCTCATCGCCAGGCTCAGCAAGCTCGACCTGTGAGCGGGATCTGGCCGCTGGCAGTCCGAGCCGTCCGCGCACGGCCGCTCCGCAGCGCGCTCACCGCCACGGCGGTCGCGCTCGGTATCGCGGTGGTGCTCGCCGTGCAGATCGCGATCCAGGGGCTCACCGTCCAGGCGCAGGAGGCACAGGCGCAGCAGGCCGGCGCCTCATCGCTCGACGTCCGGGTCGATGCCGGCTCAGGACTCACCCCGGCAGACATCACAACGCTCGCGGATCTGCCGGGCGTCGTCCAGGCGATCCCCCTGCACGAAAAGCAGGTCGCCGCCGGCCCCGCGGGCGGCGCCCTCGTCGGCGATGCGGTCACGCTCGTCGGCCTGCAGGACTCGACCGCAGCCTTGCGGAGCGTCACCGTGGTCACCGGCAGGCTTCCCCTTCCCGGCAACACGTCCGAGGTCGCGATCGACCAGGGGCTCAGTTCCTCCTTGACCGGTGGCTCATCTCCCATCCAGGTGGGTCAGAAGATCCAGATGATCACCGCCACCGGACCCGCCGTGTTCACCGTGGTCGGGTTCACGGCGGGGACAAGTGGCGGCCCCTCATTCACCCACAACGCCGTCTTCATCGACGACGCGGCGATGACCGGGACGTTCGCCTTGGGGCTGCGCACGCCGCTGGCGGCGCTCCGCTTCGGTCGGGGCGCCACGGTCGCGGCGGTGTCCCGAGAGGTGCACGCCACGCTCGGGGCGAGCGTGACCACCGACGATCCCCGCGCCGGGGCCGCCTCACCGCTCCAGGATCTCGAACCGCTTCTCCTGCTCGTCACCGTCCTCAGCCTCATCGTCGGGGCCGGCGTGACCGCCAACAGCGCGGCGCTCGCGGCGTTCGAACGCCGCCGCGAGATCGGCCTGCTCCGCGCCGCCGGCGCGTCGTCCCGGCAGGTCTTCCGTCTCTTCGCGGCTGAGGTGGGGGTGGTTGCCGTCGCCGGCGTTCCGATCGGGATCCTCGGCGGTTTCGCGCTCGGCGCCATCTTCCAGGCGAGCATCTCCCCTGGCGACCTTGCCGCGCCGTCGCCGATCCCGAGTGCACTCCAGGTCCTTGCGGCGGTCCTCGCCGGGCTCGGTGCGGCGCTGGTGGGCGGCCTGCTGCCCCTGTTCGCGGCAGCGCGACTGCCCATCCTCGACTCGCTCAGACCCCACCCCATGACCGACCACCAACGCGCCAGCCCGCTGGTCGTGATCGCGGCCCCGACGCTGCTGATCATCGCGGCGCTCTGCTTCATCAGCTCCGACAGCGGCATCGTGGCCTTCGGAGTGGTGTCGTTCCTGCTCGGCGTAGTGATGGCCCTGCCGGTGGTCGCGCCGCTGCTCATCCGGCTGATCGCGAAAGCCCTCTCCCCCTTCGTCGCCGGCGCGCAGCCGGGCGCCGCACACCTCGCCCGCGCCCGAAACCGAACAGCGATGACCGCCGCGGGCCTCGTGGTGAGCGTCGCCACCGCTGTCGGCGTCAGCGCGCTGAGCGCAGGTGCGCTGACCGCAAGCGACAGCTGGATCTCCCATCTGTTCGTCGGCAACGTGCTCATCACCAGCCCTGTGACCCAGGAGGACCAGGTCGCCTCGGCGATCGAGAGCAGCCCCGGAGTGCAACGGGCGACGCCGCTTCGCTTCCTCTCGGAGACCGTGGCGGGCGCATCCGAGGGCGTCACGGCGATCGACCCTGCGGCGTATGCATCGCTCGGCGGTTTTGACGTCGTGACCCCGAGTCGCGCTACGGCGCTCGCCGAGCTCGAGGATGGCCCGAGCTTCCTGGAGCCCTCCGGGCTTGCGGCGGCGACCGGATGGACGGTCGGATCCCAGGTGCCGGTGGCGACCCAGAACGGCGTCGTGTACTTCAGCATCGTCGGCGTCGTGAGCCACTCCTTCCCAGCCGGTGACGGCAGCGAAAGTCTCGTCATGGCCGATGACCTCGCCCGCACGTACTTCGGCTCCGCGGCCGGCGGGTTCGACGACCTCGTGGTCACCACCCAAGGATCGGAGTCGCCCGTGATCGCGACCGCCGCCACGTACGGGATGCAAGCCGTGCCGGTCGCCGTCATCGCCGCCGACGCACGCGACGCGCTCGAGCACTCGATCGGTCTCGTGCTCGCGGTCGCGGTCATCGCCGTCCTCATCGCAATGCTCGCCGTCGTGAACACGCTGCTCGTCAACGTGCGCCAGGGGACCCGCGAATTGGCGTTGCTCCGCGCTGTCGGACTTGGGAGCCGGCAGGCGATGCGCCGGGTGCTCACCGAGTCGGGGCTCCTCGCCGGGGTGGCGACGATGATCGGCATCGTTGCCGGCTGCATCATGGCGCTGCCCATGCTGCGAGCCAGTACCACGCCGGCCTTCATTCCGGGATTCGTCTTTCCCGTCGAAACCGTGATCGTGCTCATCGCGGTCGTGGTGCTCGGCGCCCTCGTCGCCACCATCGGTCCAGCTCGCAGAGCGGTGCGAACGTCAGTGCTCAGCGCGCTGCGAAACGAGTAGCGGGCGGTGCGCCCCGTCGGGGGGTGGGGGCTTGCCACCCTTGCGCTCACCGTTGCGATATCCGGATGCGGCAACGCTGACTCGGCCCTGTCCACCGGCGACCCGGTGCACTACCTCCTCACGCTCGACCAGCTCGTCGCCCCGGATTTCACCGTCTTCAGCACCGCGCGGCACGTGGATGCCGCGGCACTTGCAAACGGCGACGCGACCGCTGCAGGCGCGCTCGCGAAGGACGGCATGCAGGTGGCCGCAAGCGTCGAGTATCAACGCGCGGACAACTTCTCGACGTCCAACGGACCGCTCGATGTCGTCGCGACAGTCGCGCGCTTCGCGAGCGTTGCCGGCGCGATGAGCGCGTACAGCACCGGTGTTGGGCAGCTCGATGCCACTCCCGGCGCCGTTGCCGCGTCGACAGGACCGCTGGGCGACCAAGCCCACTCCATCAGCGTCGTCAAGTCGACGGTGGGTGGGCTCTCCGCCGTCGAGATCACTGTCGAATGGCGGGTCGGCAACCTCGTCAACATGATCATCGCGCGCGGACGGTATGGCGGAACGCGCCTCGACGACGCGCTCATTCTCGCCAACCTGCAGACTGGGAACGAGTCCGGTTCCGGGTGACGCGTCAGCCCTTGCGCGGCTCCCAGCGAAAGCGCAGCACCGCGAGGATCACGCCGCCGGCGCCCCACGCGGCCATGATCAGCAGGTCATTGCCGTTGAAGCCGCTCGCTGATTGGTGGCCGGGGTCGAATGCGATGAACATCGCGTCAATGAAGTGGCGCACCGGAAACCATTCGGCGATCTGTGCGAGCACGTTCGACGGCGCCACGGGAAAGAACGTTCCTGAGATGAACACGATGGGGAGGAACACGCCGTTGACGATCGCCGGCGCCGCTTCGGAATTGGGTATCGCGATCGTCATCGCGATACCGAGCGCGCAGAAGGACAGCGCGCCGACTCCGATCGTCACGACGCCGGCGCCGAAATGCTGGGGAACGTGGACGCCGTACACCAGGATGCCGAATCCCGTGGTGAGCACGGCCAGGATGATGCTGACGATGATCGATGACCCGACGACACCAACGACGAACGCCCATGTTGGCAGTGGGGTCCCGCGCAACCGCTTGAGAATGCCGTTGTCGCGTCGGACCGAGAGCGTGACCGAGATGTTGGTGAAGCTCGCACCCATGACGCCGAACGCCACCAGCGCGGGGATGTAGTAGTTGTCGTACGTCGTGCTCACGGTGCCGATCCGCACCATCTGTCCCTTGAACAACGTGGCGAAGACCACCAGGAAGATGATCGGGAACATGAATGCGAAGAAGGCGCTTGCGGGGTTGCGCCAGAACGATTTCTGCTCGAACCCGACCTGGCGGAATGCGATGCCGCTGCTACTCATGTTTGGTCAGCTCGAGGTACACGTCTTCGAGTGACGGCCGCGTGACCTCAAGGTTCGGGAACTCGAGTCCCTGCGCGACCGCCCACGTGGTCAGTTCGTTGAGAGTCCGCGTCGGCGTCTTGGTCTCGATGATCGCTGTGCCTGCAACCAGTCGCACCTGCAGCGGCAGCGCCGCTGCGTCAACACCGCTCGGCAGCTCGAAGCGGATGTGAGTCAACTGCTCGGTCCCGGCTCGCAGCGTTTCCGGTGTCCCCTGGGCGACGACCTGGCCTGCCGAGATCACACAGATGCGATCAGCGAGGTACTGCGCCTCGTCCATGTAATGGGTCGTCAGCACGATCGTCTTGCCGAGGGTCCGCATGTTGCGCACGACCTCCCAGGCGGCGCGACGCGCGGAGGGATCGAAGCCCGTGGTCGGCTCATCGAGGAAGATGAGCTCGGGGTCACCGACCAGGCCGAGCGCGACGTCGAGACGGCGCTGCTGGCCGCCGGACAGCTTGCGGACCCGCTCCCCCGCTTTCTCGGTCAGCCCGACCAGCTCGATGATCTCCGCAGCGGGGCGCGGCGCCGGGTAGTAGCCGCGATAGAGCTCGACGAGCTCCGTGACCGAGAGCATCGGAGGAACGGCAGCCTCCTGGAGCACGAGCCCAACGCGCTCGCGGAGCCTCCTCCCACCGCTGTGTGGATCGATCCCGAGCACGGTGACGTCACCGGCGTCGCGAGCCCGGTAGCCCTCGAGAATCTCGATGGTTGTGGTCTTGCCGGCGCCGTTGGGTCCCAGGAGTCCGAAGACCTCGCCCTCTTCCACGTTGAAGGAGATCCCACGGACGGCTTCGACTTCGCCGTACGACTTGCGCAGGCCGTCCACCACGATGGCTGTCACCGGAACTGACTCCCCCTGTATGACGAGCGGTCACAGATTCGTTGCGCCATGGTGCCAGAGACTGGCGTCGGGGCCGACGACAATTGGCCGCAGCGCATGACCATGACCACAACCAACGTGGAGATCCTGCGCCAGGGCTGGCTCGATGCCGCCTCCGCCCTGGCCCCCGGCCTCGAGACCCTTCCCGAATCTCTTGAGAATGGCCTCGACGCAGCCGTCGTGGACGAACGCCTGGACGAGCAGTCGCTCCTGCGGGTCGTCACCGACGTCACATCCGCAGCCGCCGACTCGCTGCCTGCCGAGGAGCAGTACTTCCTGACCAGGCGCCTGCAGCGCGCGGTGTACGAGTACCTGCTCTCGCTGGACGCGCTCCCGGAGCCGCCTCCTCGTCGCGACGGCAACGGCCACGCGCCTGCCGACACAACCCTGATCGGCGCGGAGGAGGTCGCCGCGCTCGGCCGCAACGGCGCCACCAAGACCAAGGCGGAGCCCAACCACGCGCTCCAGACGGTTGCCCGGCCGGAGCCTCAGCACGAGCCGGAGCCGAAGGCCGCGCCGAGCGCAGGGGACATGGAGGCGGGGCTCGCCGAGCTCGACGCGCAGCTCGGATCGGACGACTCGTTCTATGACGCCGAAACCGCTGGAGTCGAGGCCGAAGTGGCCACGGCAACCGAGGCAGCGACCGCCGAACCGAAGCCGTCGACGCGCCCCGCGTTCACCCTCTTCCGCCGCACCGGCGCCAAGGCGACGCAACCCGCGGCGGAGTCCAACGGCCATGCGCCGGTGGAGGCCGAGGCGACACCTGCCGCCGAGCCGGCCGCGGAGTCAAACGGCCACGCGACGGCCGCCGCCGAGGAGACCGCACCGAATGGCTCTGGAGCCGGAGTGGCCGCGGTTGAGACCGACAGCGAGGAGTCCTTCGTCGCGCCTCGCGACGGCTTCCATCTCAGCGACCTCGCCGACTTCGCAGTGGTCCAGCGGACGCTCGCGCCGGCGACCCCGGCGGAAGCCGCCGTGGAAGAGCCCACCGCGGTCGTCGCGGAGGACGAGCCGGACACCCAGCCCGACGTGGTGGCGCAGGCCGAGGCCCCTGCACAGGAAGCGCCGACCGGCGCCGCCTCACGTGGCTGGAGGCTCCGTGACGATGAGGTGGATCAGGCCCAGGACGCAGCGTCCGACCGGTCAGCCGAGGACGATCGCTTCGAGACGGACCCCGAGGTCGTGGAAGCGCGCCTCGAGATCAACGACCGGCTCCGGCGCAGGCGCTGCGACGAGGCCGCCGCCCTGCTGCAGCGTCTCGCCAACGACGTCGGAGGACGCGCCCTCGCCGAGCTTGCGCTCGACGCCGGCGACCGATGCCGCGCACTCGGCAAAGGCAACGCCGCGCTGAGCTGCTATCTGGCCGCGTCGCGTGCGGATCCGGTGCACGAGACACCACTCCTGCGCCTCGCGGACATTTGCATCGACGATCACGACATCGACCTTGCCGTCTCCTACCTGGAGCGCGTCACGCGACTTCGCCGTCTGCGCAATGACGACAAGGGCGCACTGAAGCTGTACCGGAAGATCGTGACCATCGCGCCGTACCGCGACGACATCCTGGCGATGTTGATGCGCGCGCAGGCCAACGGTCGCTTCGACGAATAGCTCGCAGATGAAGACCGCTGGTGACACACGGCGTGTGCAAGCTCGTCCGCTGTGCGATGCGTTTGTTACCGAAAGGCGATGAACCGACGGGTAGATTCGCTCCACACTCGATTGCGGCCGTCATCCGGTACAGCAACGCTGTGCTGGGCGAGCGCAGCCGCAACGGCGTAACCGACACCAACTGAAACAACCGAGGAGAACAGGTGGCCATCCAGGCGAATAAACCGAACAGCCGAGTCTTCTTGCTTCTTGGAGTCGTGCTGGCTGCGGCGGCGGCGGTGGCCGTGCTGCTCCTGGTGCGCTCGAATGCACCAGCGAATCAGGTCAGTGTTGTCGTGTCTGACGCGAGCATTCCCGCGGGGACGACATTGACTCCCGCGATGGTCATCGTGACCCAGGTTCCCGCGGCTGCGAAGCCTGGCGACGCGTTCACCGACCCGGTCGCCGTCGTCGGCAAGACCACGACGGTTGCGCTCGCTGACAACACGCCGCTCGTGCCTGCATTCTTCTCGACGCCCGCGCTGTCGATCACCTCGAGTGGAACGGGCTCGACCGCGCTTTCCGTTGAGACACAGATCACCAAAGGCTACATCGCACTCGCGATCCCCGCGTCCGCGACTCTGCCGCTGACCTACACGGCCGCGCAGCAGAACAACTTCACCAGTGACCTCGTGTCGGACGCCGGCTACATCCTGCCCGGCGACCACATCGACATCCTGGTGACGTCCATCGCGAACGGCGCGATCAGGTACTCCTTCCAGGACATCATCGTGCTCCGCGTCGGCTCGTCCGGAACCACGACCACGGGCGCACCGTCGGTGCTTCTCGTCGAGGTCCCGCGTGCGCAGGCGGCGCTGCTCACCGGTCTCATGATCGGCGACGGCGACCACGAGATCGTGGTCAAGTACGTGCTGCGTCCAGAGTCCGAGTGGGGCAAGCTTGCTCCCGACGGCTCGAGCTACAAGCCGAACTACGAATCGTCCGGGTCGCCGAGTCTTCCGGTCGTATCGCAGACCACCGTGACGCCCAGCATGCTGGACAGTCTCTTCGGCGGCTGATAAGTCATGACGCCAGCCGCCATCGTCGCAGCGGCCTTGGCCGCGTCGGCAGTCCTTTCGATCTTCGCCTTCCTCCTCAGCCGGGGTCAGAACCAGGCTGGGGAGATGGCTCGCCGCCTGAACCAGTACGGCGGCGAGACGGTCGCCGTCACGGCGCCGCAGAGGGTGAAGACCGGCAACGCGCTGCGGGATCTGCTCGATGCGATCACCACTGGCCTGAACCCACTGCTCTCGCGCACGTCGCACACCGGCAAGCTCGCGGACGACCTGCAGAAGGCCGACCTCAAGCTGAAGTCGTCGGAGTGGCTGCTCATGGTGGTGGGCCTCGGCATCGTCGTCGGCCTGCTGGTGGCGCTCCGCTTCTCGTCGCCGATCGCCTTCATCCCGTGCCCGATCATTGTGTACGTTCTCAGCGGCTTCTTCCTGAAGTTCCGTCAGAAGCGCCGGACTCGCGCGTTCAACAATCAGCTCGGCGACACCCTGATGTTGCTGAGCAACGCGTTGAAGGCAGGACACTCGTTCGCGCAGGCGCTCGCGTCGGTTGCGAAGAATGCGAACCCCCCGATCTCCGAGGAGTTCAGCCGCGCGACGCGTGAGATCGCTCTCGGCATCAACGTCGACGAGGCACTCAACCACATGGTCGTGCGCAACAAGTCCGAGGACTTCGACCTCATGGTCACCGCTGTCCAGATTCAGCGAGTGGTCGGTGGAAACCTCGCCGAGATCCTCGACACCATCGCGTTCACCATTCGTGAGCGCGTGCGCATCCAGGGTGAGATCCGCACGCTCACCGCGCAGGCTCGCGCGTCCGGCTGGATCATCACGATCCTGCCGATCGCACTCGCGGGATTCCTTGCGCTGATCTCGCCCACATACTTCGATCCGATGATCACCGATCCGCTCGGCCACATCATGCTGGGCATGGCCATCTTCTCCATTGCGGTCGGCGCCGTCGCGATCCAGAAGATCGTAAAGATCGAGGTCTGACGTGAGTATTCTCGCCATCGCAGCCGCTGCGGCAGCCGCCGGCGGCATCCTGCTCATCGCTTTCGGCCTCGCAATGGCCGTGTCCCCTCGCCAGGGCGACCTGCTCGAAGCTCGCCTTGCGCAGTTTGCAGAGGCAGGGCGCGCGCCCGCGACCCTCGCCGAAGTCGAGATGTCGCTGCCGCTCTTCGACCGTGTGATGCGGCCGTTCCTGGACAAGATCGGCAATCGCCTGAACCGCAACGCAGGTCAGGGCAGCACCGACGCGCTCCAGGAGAAGTTGAACCTCGCCGGGCGTCCATGGGGACTCACCGCCTCGGGATTCCTCGCACTCCGCCTGCTGTCGATGGTGCTGTTCACCGCGATCGGGTTCGCGCTGGCGCTCTTCGGCGCGCTGACGATGCCGCTGCTCGTCGTCGTGCCCGCCGGCGGCCTGATCCTCGGGTACCTCGGTCCCCAGATGGTGGTCGCGCGGCGAATCAAGAAGCGCCAGAAGGAAATCCTCCTCGCGCTGCCGAGCGCGCTCGACCTCCTGACCATCTCGGTCGAGGCGGGACTGAGCTTCGACTCGGCGCTCACGCGCGTGGTCGACAAATACAACAACGAGTTCTCCCGCGAGCTCACGATCATGCTCAACGAGGTTCGCCTCGGCCGCCCACGTCTCGAGGCGCTCGATGATGTCGGCCGGCGTTGCAAGGTCGAGGAGTTGAGCAACTTCATCCAGGCGATCATCCAGTCGGAGCAACTCGGCGTCGGCGTTGCGAACGTCCTGCGCATCCAGTCCGAGGAGATCCGCCGCAAGCGCCGTCAGCGCGCTGAGGAACAGGGCCAGAAGGCCCCGCTGAAGATGCTCTTCCCCATGGTCGGATGCATCTTCCCCACGCTCTTTATCGTGCTGCTCGGTCCCGCGGTGATCGAGGTCGCGCACCAGTTCGGCGCAGGCGGCTGACCGACCCTCAGGACAGCTGTCGGAGCCGGCCGGCAGATTGACCGTCAGGACAGTTGGCGGAGCACGCGCTCGAGCTGACGCCGGTGCGCGATGCGCCAGCGCGAGCGCAGTGCCGGCACCGACCGGTACACCTCGGGGACGGGAGCGTCCTCACTGACCGCGGTACGCAGCAGTGTGGCGATCGTCTCGCGCAGCTCGACGAGCTGCAGGGATCGCGCCACCTCGAGCGCCGCGGAGACACGCGCCCCCTCGCCCGAGTGCATCCAGTCCTCGAGCGCGTCGACGAGACCCTCGCGGCCGTCCGCGATGACGATGTGCGCGTACTCCGTCAGCTGCTCCGTGAGCGTCGCCACGTTGGTCTCGAAGCGCCGCTCCATGTAGGCGAGGATCGCGTCACGCGCGCTCTGGTGCGCGAGCACCGCAACGAGGCCGGGGGCCGTGCGACCGATCAGCAGCTTCTCGAACGGTGAGACCTCGAGATATCCGATGTGGGCGCCCGCGCTCGACACGAGCCACGGGCTGCCGTCGCCTCGGTACAGGCACAGGTTGTCGGGGAGGCCCGGATGCTGCCAGCCGTAGAGACCGCCCGTCGCCTCCTGCAGCACCGTGACGCTCTCACGGCTCAGGGCATAGCGCACGAGGCTCCCGGACGCCGTGGTGGACTTCGCCTGCTGGAATCGCGCCAGGCTGTCGACAGTCGCCTGTCCCTCGGGGTTCATCTCCCCCTGCCGCAGCGTGAGCACTGCCGTCGAGCACTGGACGAGGGCGCACTCGAGGAGGCCGGCGTAGTCCGGGCCGGTCGGCTCGTCGAGCAGATCGTAGGTCTTGCGCGCCGAGACGTCGCTGTGCGAGGTGCGGAGGAACGGTTGCACAGCGCAATTCTGTAACGAAATCCCCCGTTCCAGCGAGACGAACGGATGTTACCTTCCTCTCGTGGTCGCGATAGCCGCATCTATCGACAGCACTCCGGGCCAGGTTTTCGCAGATGCGCTGCTGGTCATCGCAGTGGCCGTCAACGCCTACCTGGGCTGGAGTCACGGGTTGGTTCGCCGCCTCGTCTCGGCGGTCGGCGTGTTCCTTGCTGTCTTCGCCGCGTCCAATCTCGGCAACGCGGTCGCTGCCGTCATCCATGCCCACAACCTCGAGGCCAATGCCTGGTCATTCGTGGCCATCTTCGTCTTCGTGGTCGTCGTGGTCGAGATCCTGGGAGCGCTCCTGGACGACCGGCTCCAGAAGATCGTCGTCGCGGCGTTCGACCGGATCGGCGGCGTGCTCATCGGCGCGGTCGTCGGCGTCGCCGAAGTGCTGATCCTCTTCGCGGTCGCGATCGCCGTCAGCGGCGCGGCGTCGTCAACGCACACCAGCATGTCGCAGGACATCCACGCCGCAACCCTGAGCGGGCAGGCGGTGCGGCTCGAGCCTCAGGTGCGCGTCCTCTTCGGACCGGTGCTCCCGAGCAACCTCTCCGGGCACCTGGCGCAGAACGCGGTGGTGATCACCCCGCCCGTCTGACCGCAGGCCGCCTCAGCGAGGCGCG
>CAAGKR010297052.1_pt1 | contig 11906 bp, 7 predicted proteins | sample 2556971 | NCBI WGS metagenome assembly CAAGKR01 (sample SAMEA5207829, study PRJEB30636) | soil metagenome | biome: forest; feature: boreal; material: soil | place: USA | collected 2011-09 | depth 1 m
ACTCGGCGAAGGTGTTTCCGACACCACCTATCCGACCGTTTCCTGTCACTTCTCATTCACAATCCCCAACCTCCCGGACGCGAAGTTCTACAGCGTCGAAGTCACGCATCGTGGGGCGCTGACCTACTCGAAGGATCAGCTCCAGTCCAACGGCTGGAAGGTAGACGCCTCGATAGGGAGTTAGCTTCAGCGTCCAGGGCCCCGGATTCGCCTACAGCTCGCTAGTCCCGGCCTACAACGAGATGGCTATCTATCAGGTCACTGACCAAGTTAACTGGATCCGCTCGCAGGTGGCTCGACTTTCAGTGTGACTGGAGCCTCATGGATCTGGCTGGCAAACCGGCCGCCGGCCAGATCCAAGCTCACCGGAAGCTCATGGGATCCTCAAGAAATCTTGAGGTTGCGGCCCGCCCGGTGACCGTGCCGCATGCTTCACGTTCGTGAGTGAGCCGGCCGCCTTCTACAACGCAGAGGGTGATGGGATCTTCGCGAGCACGCCGGCGACCGCGGGCCCGTGGGGGCCGGAGAATCAGCACGGCGGTCCCCCGGCCGCTCTCCTGGTTCGGGCGTTCGAACTGACGGAATCTCAGCCACACAGCCGGATCGCGCGCTTCGCGATGGAGATCTTGCGCCCTGTGCCGGTGGCGCCGCTGACTGTCCGGACCGCTGTGGTGCGGCGCGGACGGCGCGTGGCGCTTCTGCGCGGCGTCGTCGAGGCCGACGGGCAAGAGGTCCTGCTTGCCCACGCCTGGCGCCTTCAGGTGCCGGAGGAGCCGGCGGTGGCCGTGCCGGATCACTTCACGGTCCCGCCGATCCCGCCGCCGGAGCCAACGTCAGCGTGGCCCGGCGCTTACATGGGCGGCTACATGAGCGCGATCGAGTGGCGCTCGGTCGTTGGCTCGCTCGGCGAGCCCGGGCCCGGCGTGGCCTGGACGCGTGCTCGGCTGCCGCTCGTCGCCGGCGAGGAGATATCTCCATTCGGGCGCGCGGCGCTGGTCGCGGATTCGGGGAGCGGCGTCAGCGCGTCGGTCGACTTCTCGAAGTGGCTCTGCATCAACGTCGACCTCACGGTGAGCCTCCACCGCGACCCGGTCGGCGAATGGGTACTGCTGGACTCTGTGACGATCACTGACCCCGGCGGCAGCGGCCTTGCAGTCACGCTGCTGGCGGACAAGAACGGTGCGGTAGGCAGAGGCCTGCAGACCCTGGTTGTCGACCGCAGGTAAAGGGCCGTCTTGGAACGCGATACTGGCTGATGCCACCGCTGTCTGATGTGGTGAAAGTTGGTACAAACTAGTGATGAATGACGCCATTTGGCGTAACAAGATAAGCGGGCTGCGCCCGTAGGAAGGAGTCGGTCGGCCTCGGGCGGTGGCGCGATGTCGTTCCCTAGACCCAGCCCCTCCTGTCGCGCGATCAATCCCGGCATGCGTTAGTTGCGAACCCTGAATCTCGCTAAGACCTGTGGCGCGCACCCTTCGTCACCGCAGCCCACGAATCGAATTGGTTGCAGTGCGCGCTTCCGTTCTAAAGTCGTCGCATGCTAGCGCGCTTGATGGTCGTCCTGCCGTTTGCGTTTTACGTCCCCGATGGCGCCAGCCTCAAGCCGGTCGATTTCGACTCGAACGGCAGGCTTGCTCGCCTCTATCCTCCCGTGCAATCAGGGTTGCTCGCACAGGGCGGGGGTGCCGATCAGGGCGTGGCGCTGTCAATGATCAGCCCGACGAAAACAGTTGTGAAGTCCCCGTATGTACGAATCAACGATACCGAGACACGTGCCGCGGACCTGTTCACTGTTGATTTTATGGCTGACTCATTTGATCGCTCAACTGGAAACAGCCTGGAGCGTGACGGGCTGGTGTCTGATACCTTCGCCGCCATTAACCGTTGGCTCACGACCTATCGGAACCTTATGGGTGCGACCTGGGTCAGGACAGTCACTCCTATGACCTGTTCATGGCGGCTGAGCTACTTGAATAACGATGAGACTGAATTGCCAAAAGAAGATGGTCTTATCAAAGGAACGCTGGGAGTGTTCATGAGGATCGCAAACGTTGGGGGTCTTGCCGACGAGGGATGGGAGGCAATCGGAGCTCTCCAACCGGGTTACCAGCCATTTCGATGGGATGAGCTACTCGTTGATGCCACCGAATTGCTTCCGGCGGTGGGCCCATCGCTGCTCCTCGCCTATACGGCTCTCGAAATCCGCATCTCCGATGCGGCAGACGTCCTGGCGGCCGACGCAAAGGTTCATGACGAGATCTGGGGATGGTTCACCGTAAGGCGACCGTTCATCGTCCAGCCCAGCACCGAGGAACTCGCGAAGGCAATCTTCAAAGTCCTGGCCGGTAAGTCGCTTGCTGACGAGCAGCATCTTTGGCGGACATTCGTCGACTTGCGTAAGGCGCGCAACAGCTTTGCCCACGAAGGTGTGGCAGTCGACACGCAAGGAAACGTCGTCACCCCGGAGAAAGCAGCGCAGCTAGTCTCCGGAGCGAGAGAGGTCCTGGATTGGATCGAGGCGCTCCTGCCTGAAAAACACAGACGAAAGACATTTACGGCGACAACGAAGCTGGAGGTCGTGAGTCCGCCAATCAAAGTTGAATAGCAGATTTGTTTCCTGGTCGCCGAGGACTGCGACGCTAACGAGATCACGAGCGGTTGTACTGATAACTACCCCTACGCGCGAGCACACCTCCGCAAACAGGTGGCTCCGAACGTTTGACGACGAAACCGGTCACAGGGCAGCGAACGAATCGATATCCTCGTTCAGCGTCCCCCAAGGTCGGAGCACACCCAAGCCTGAGCGCTGTTCTGAAGGAGATAGTTCACGGAGTGCCGCAAGCACCGGAGTCTGAGTCGCGCACCCGGAAAACCCGGGTTGATCCACGTCTGACCGCCGTGGGCTGGAAAGCCGCCCCTACGTGTGAGCAGCCCGAAGCGCGCAATCTGGCGACTTCAGCCGTGCCGGAATTGCCCACGACAGCCGGGCCCGCCGATTACGCCCTTTGTGACGGCGGCAGCATTCGAGGCGTTGTCGAAGCCAAGAAACTGACTCTGGGCCCTCAGGGCGTGCTCCCCCAGGCCGAACGCTATTCCCGTGCGATTCTTCAGGAGCCTCGTTACCAAGACGAGTTCGGCGTTCCTTTTCTCTATTCGACCAACGCTGAGGTCATTTGGTTCCACGACGTTCGCCATCCGCTGAATCGGTCCCGAAAGATCTCTCGATTCCACCCACCGACCGCACTTTCGGAGCTGCTCTCGCGCGACACCGAGGCAGAATTTGAACGACTCGACACTATCCCTGCCAATTCTCGGCTCCGCCCTTATCAGCACCAAGCAAATGCCGCTATCGAGGCGGCCATCCGCGAACGCAAGCGAAAGCTGCTCGTGACGATGGCGACTGGAACAGGCAAGACGCTAACACTCGTCAATGAGGCCTACCGGTTAATGAAGTCCGGAGTGGCAAGACGAGTCCTGTTCCTCGTCGATCGTCGTGCCCTAGCATCGCAGGCCGTCCAGGCGTTTTCCTCATTCGAAGCCGAGCCTGGATTGAAGTTTGACAAGATCTACGAGCTATACAGCCAGCGCTTCCATCGCGAGGATCTTGAAGACAGCGACTTCGATCCCAAGGTGCTGCCCACGAAGTACCTTACCGAGCCAAAACTTGGCCAAGCATTCGTATACGTCTCAACCGTACAGCGGATGGCTATCAATCTCTTTGGCAAAGGTGTCTTGCCTGGCTTCGATGGGGAGTCAGAAGACGACGCCGAAGCATTGAACATTCCAATTCATGCATTCGACCTTGTCATCGCAGACGAGTGCCATCGCGGATACTCCACTAAGGAGATCTCGGTTTGGCGTAACACGCTGGACCATTTTGATGCCGTCAAGGTTGGGCTAACCGCAACACCGGCGCAGCACACGACAAGCTACTTCGAAAACATCGTCTTCCGGTACGAGTACGCACGTGCAGTCGCTGAGGGTTACCTCGTCGATTACGACGCTGTGAAGATCAGCTCGGGTGTACGCATGAATGGCATATTCCTCAAAGAGGGAGAAGAAGTCCAGGAAGTGGACACGACGACAGGGGCCAAACAACTAGACCTTATCGAGGATGAGCGGATTTTTGAGACAACGACGATCGAGCGGGAAATCACTGCTCCGGACTCCAACCGGAAGATCCTTGAGGAAGTCAAGCGGTATGGTCTGGAGCATGAATTGGAGTTCAAGCGATTTCCGAAGGTCCTGATCTTTGCCGATAACGACATGCCGCACACGTCGCACGCAGATCATCTCGTAGATCTGGCCCGCGACGTATTTGGTCAGGGCGATAGCTATGTCGAGAAGATCACGGGGCGCGTCGATCGACCATTGCAGAAGATCCGAGAGTTTCGAAACCGGCCCAATCCAAAGGTGGTCGTCACGGTCGACTTGTTGACGACCGGGATCGACATCCAGGACCTTGAGTTCATCGTGTTCCTGCGACCGGTGAAGTCCAGAATCTTGTTTGAGCAGATGCTCGGGCGCGGTACGCGCAAGAGCGACCGCTATCCCGACAAGTCGCACTTTGTTGTCTTTGATTGCTTCGACGGAACGCTGCTCGCCTACTTCAAGAACGCGACCGCTATGACGGCGGAGCCGCCGGAATCCGACGGCAAGACCGTGGCGGAGATAATCGACGAGATCTGGGATAACCGCGATCGCGACTACAACATTCGGCGGCTCGTACGGCGTCTACGCCGGGTCGAAAAGGAGATGGCCGGCGAAGCGCGTGAGCAGTTCGCTAAGTATGTGCCTGACGGTGATATCGGCAAGTTCACCGATCAGATCACGAATCTGCTGCACACGAGCTTCACCAGCATCATGCAAACGCTCCGGGATAGGGGTTTCCAGGATCTTCTGACCAACTACCCGCGTGGACAACGGACATTTCTCGTCGCCCCGGGGGTCGAAGACACTGTGACGTCCGAGCGCCTCATCAAAGGGGCAGATGGCAAGGACTACAAGCCAGCAGATTACCTCGCCGCATTCTCATCCTATGTGCGCTCCAACCAGGACCATATCGCGGCACTTTCCATTCTCCTGTCCCGCCCGCAGAGCTGGGGCACTGACGCTCTCAGGCAACTCCACGCCGCTCTTGCCCAGTCGCCGGATCATTTCACCGAAAAGAATCTTCAGCTCGCTTACGCTTTGACCGCTCATAAGTCGCTCGTCGACATCATCTCGATGGTGAAGCGAGGCGCCGAGGCAGCTGCGCCGCTCTATACCGCCGACGAGCGAATCGACCGCGTGCTCGGCGCCATTGCAGCCAAGCATTCTCTGACCGATACGCAGACCAAGTGGCTTGACCATATCCGACAGCATCTGGTGGCGAACCTTTCCATCGATCGCCAAGACTTCGAAGATATGCCGGTTCTGGCGAATCGAGGCGGCTGGGGTCGCGCCAACAAGGACTTCAATGGCAAACTCGCAGATCTACTCAACGACCTGAATCGAGAGGTGGCTGCAGCATGACCGACGTTGCAAACAAGCTCTGGGGCTTCTGCCATACGTTGCGGCATGACGGTATCGACTACGGCGACTACATCGAGCAGATTACCTATCTGCTATTTCTCAAGATGGCGAATGAGAAGGATCTGCCACTGCCCAAAGGAACCGACTGGGCACACCTTCGCCAACAGAGTGGCACTGATCTGTCAGATGCGTACGTCGATGCATTGCGGACTCTTGGCAAACGACCGGGAATTCTGGGCGACATTTACAGCGGGGCGCAGTCACGGTTCTCGAATCCTGTAAATCTAAAGAAGCTGATCAGCTTGATTGACGAGACGGAGTGGACAACGTTGGATGTTGACGTCAAGGCCGCAGCTTTCGAGGGGCTGCTGGAGAAAGCCGCATCGGAGGGCAAGAAAGGAGCCGGCCAGTACTTCACCCCTCGCCTGCTGATTCAGGCAATCGTGCGCTGCATGAAGCCCGATCCCCGCTTGGCCCAAGACTTCAAGATCGGTGATCCCGCGTGCGGAACGGGAGGCTTTCTCGTGGGCGCATATGAGTGGTTGCTGCATGAATCCACGGGCTCGCTGAATCGCGCCATTGCGAAGCGTATTCGAACCGCCACTTACTACGGCGATGATCTCGTAGCACGTCCTCGCCGTCTTGCGCTAATGAATTTGTATCTTCACCAAGTCGAGCCCCATATCAGCGGCAACGACTCTATCTACGACCCTCCTGGACCAGAACGGTTCGACGTCGTACTGACCAACCCACCGTTCGGAACCAAGGGAGCTAATCAGGCACCGACGCGGGACGATTTTGTTGTCGAGACGAGCAACAAGCAGCTCAATTTCATACAGCACGTCATGACGATCCTCAAGCCCGGTGGTCGCGCTGCGGTCGTGGTGCCTGACAACGTCCTCTTTGCAACTCAGGCGGCTGATGTCTTCAAGGTCCTCATGGAAGACTGCGATGTCCATACTCTATTGCGCCTGCCTCGAGGCACCTTCAGCCCTTACAGCCCTGGGACGAAGACGAACGTAATTTTCTTCACCAAAGGACGATCAACAGAAGGCATCTGGATCTACGACGGGCGGGCGAATGTGCCCTCCATTACGAAGAAGGATCGGCCACTTAACCGTCAGCACCTAGCCGCATTCGAGAAGTGTTATGGAGCGAATCCCAATGGCCAAGCAAAGCGCAGCGAGTCGGCATCGCCAGACGAGCGCTGGCGACCCTTCACGATAACTGCCATCAAGGAGCGATCCTTCAACCTCGATGGCCTGAGGTGGTTGCGAGATGAGGAGTCGGATGAACTCGATGACTCACTGGAGCCGTCAGAATTGCTTGCCGAGGCAATCGACTCTCTGCAACTTGCGATGGACGATCTTCGTGCCATCGAGCGAAGTTTGGTTACGACGTAATGGACAGACGCGGCTCGCTCGCTGGCGCGGAGGGGCGAATTGTTCAACTTGGCGACGTTGCTGAAACCCAACTGGGCAAGACCATCAACCCGCGTACCAAGCGCGGTCCGAGGCAACGCCCATATCTACGCAACGCGAACGTTCGATGGGACCGCGTCGACCTAGCAGATGTCGCAACGATGCACTTTTCCGAGCCTGAGTCCGCCGCCTACGACCTAAAGGCCGGTGACCTATTGGTGTGTGAAGGTGGCATCGTTGGTCGCGCCGCAATATGGCGCGGCGAACTCGACGAGTGTCATTTCCAGAACGCTATCCATCGAGTGAGACCGATCAATGGCGATGTCAGCGGCCAATGGCTCCTGGAAAATCTTCGCTGGCTCTCCACAAGCGGTCGATTGGCCGAAGCTGCTCAGGGAGTGACAATCCAGCATTTGTCCCAACGGCAGCTAAGAGCGCTCCCAATCTTCGTACCACCGCGTGACCTCCAGGACGCTCTGCTTCACCAGTTGGCGGAAATCCGCAAACTGGTCGCAAGTGCGACTGCGCAGGTCGCCCGCGCGCGATTAGCAATCACCAAATTTCGGCATACCATTCTTGCGGCTGCGTGCTCAGGTCTGCTCACTACGACTTGGCGCTCGGAACGCAGTGTCGATTCGACTGGCACAGACCTGCTTGACGACATCATCGCGCAACGGCGCGAGCGCGCCCGGGCTGGCGATCGGCCCCGGACCGGAACGCTGAGACTAACTGCAGCCCAGGGCTCGTTCGAAATTCCAGATACTTGGACCTGGGCCACCTGGAACGATTTGGCTGATTGGATCACATACGGGTTCACCCGGCCCATGCCCCACTCGGAGCAAGGCGTGCCAATTGTGACCGCGAAAAACGTCCGGGACGGGAGGATTAGCTTTGAGGATGCGGCATACACTACTTCGGCCGCCTTCGCCGAACTTTCAGACAAGGATGTCCCACGTCCGGGCGAGATCCTTCTCACGAAGGACGGCTCAATCGGTCGCGCTGCGATAGTCCCAGCTGGTACATCGTTCTGTATCAATCAGTCGGTCGCGGTCGTGCGCTTCGGTGGAATGTCGGCAAATGCGCACTACCTCAAACTCGCTATCGAGGCGCCGTTCACTCAGCGGTCAATCGCGGAAGCGGCCAAAGGATCCGCCATCCAACACATCGCCATTACATCATTTGGGCGATTGCAATTGCCCGTACCGCCGTTGGACGAGCAGTTTGAAATCGTCCGCATAGTCAACGCGCTTATGGACCACGCGAACTCAACCGCGAAAAGGATGCAAGTTGGAGAGGCGCGCGCGCAGCGAATTTGCGATTTGATGTTGGACTCCGCGCTTGGCGCAGCTCTCAGTGGAGGAGCGCTGGGGACGAGACCAGTCCCGATCGATGATGGCCCAGCTCGCAAAGGGTGAGATCAAGGTTGGCATCTCACTGGTCGTCGGCAGGATTCAAGTCGATCGGGGGAGCATTCGAGGAGAGGCCGGGCCGGCGGAACCGCGAGGGAACGCGGCGGTGCGTATGTCAAGCCGAAATGCTGTCGATAAGCGTCGGTTAGCGAAAGCACTCGATCGCTCGATGGCCCAGAATCGTTAGGCCATGACCGCCAAGGGGAGCGCGATCAGCCAAACATGCTCCTCTGACGCAACAAGATCAGCAGCCGCGGCAGGCCGGCAGGACCCCTAGCCCACAGGTCTCGACGGGTGCCCGTGCTTGCCGCGGTCGTGAATCAGACAGGCTCGAGGGAAACGTGTTCTCCTCTAGCCAATCAGACCCAGGGTCCGGCTGGCAGCGTTTCGCACCGCTCTGGCCGGATGAGTCCGAGCAATCGTACGCAGCGTATCAACGACAGTTTGTTCGGGCCTCGTTCCTCTCTCGACCGCTTGAAGGATACCCTCGACAGTTGCGCGCGGCACTAGTGCACCGCTCTCTCGCAGGAGTGCGCGTATGCGTTCACGCACTACCCCGCGGAGAGGACCAGCGTCCACCCAACTTAGCTCCGCCAATGCCCTCCCCGCCGCCGCGCGAACCTGGTGGTTTTGATCTTGCGTGAGCGAGACTGCCAATGTGATCACCGCAAGATCTGGCTTCACACCGATAGCGTTCCCAAGAGAATTGGCCGCCTCGATGCGGCCCCTAGGGTCTGCCTGGGAAGCGAGGGCTAATAGATGTATCAGCGCATCGGCGCTCGAGATGGTCCCTGCAGCAAGTGCGAAGCGAAGAAATGCGCCGCGCGCAGCGAGGGGGCTCTCGAAGAAGGATGGTTCCGTACTTTGCTCGGAAAGCGCCGAGAGGGTGACAGGTACTAGGGCGGCCCGCACAGGCGGCGGCGTCTTGTCGATTCGTTCTGTGAGCGTCTCCAGCGCGGACGCCTTCAATTCCGCTGGGACATTGGAATCTACGAGAAACGCCAATAACGAATTCCATGACTCAGGAGTGGTTGCGTTCGAAGTGGCGAGGATCGCCATTATCAGAGGGGCATCAACCGAATACAGGTGAAACTGATGGGCGATCGCGGCAACGCTAATCTCCTTCAAGCGATCCTCACATGCACGTGCGAGCCGGAGGCTGTCACCCTCCGTTAGGACGACTCCCGCGCCCATCAACATCGCGCCCAGCTCGAGCGTAGGGCGTTGGCGAAACTCTCCAAGTAGCACTTCGGCACACCGCGGATCTGTCCGCGATAGTGCCTGGCACAGAGTTAAGCCGAGCGAGCGCGAGGCAGGCACTTCTACAAGTCGGATGGCGGTCTGACTAAACAGGTCGCGCACGTCGGTATCCACGACGTTCCACTGAATCATCTCTAGGCAGTCACGAAGTCGACGCAATAGCGGCTCGAGATAGGGACGTTGGATCAATCTGAGAATGCTGCCCGCGAGCTCCGTCTGTTGGCGCTCGGACGCATACTGAACCAAGTTGGCTGCTGCTCCGAGGAGTGCGTCAGTTACCGCCCATCCGATGCGCGCGGTGTCCGTTTCACGGACGAGAAGGCTGACGCGGTTCATTGCAGTCGCGACGGTGTCCGAATCAAGGACTTGTGCAGAGACGGCGAGAAGAGCAGTGATGGATCGCACTTCCGCAGGTGGCCACGTCTCAAGGCCGACGAATTCGGAACCTACTCGGGAAAGGGGACTGAGAGGTCCAAGCTGAAGATACAGTCGAGCCGCTCGACGCAGCCCGTCTTCGTCACCTGCGCGACGAAGAAGATGGAACCCTGAATCAGGTTGGCGTGCGGATGCCGCCACGAGTGCCAGCAATCGGTACCGCCCGAGCTCACGCCTGACATTCGCAAGGACATCCCACGCTGCGAAACATTCAGCCCGGAGTAAGGCACGGCGGAGGCTCGCCTCGACCGGATCCTCGCTCTGGAAGGACACGCTGTGAACCGTTGCATCTGCAACAGCGCCTTCAAATTGATCAAAGAGACTTCGCTGAAGTCCGTCGGCACGCAAGGCGTCGATTCGGGCCAGCCACGGAGACTGTGACAGCGGTCTGGGCAGAGGTAACACATGGCGCTGCTCAGCCGAGTAGCGCCAACGATTCGCGTCGGCGACCAGGCTCAGTGCGTTGCTGGCCTCGGCCGGTTGCGCCGATCTACTTAGAATGCTGATAGCAGTGTCATTGACTGCCAGCGCTCGGGCCATGTCGCCGAGTTCTGCGTAGCGTGTCGCCAAGTGGAGCCGAAGAAGGGCACGCTCTAGTCCAGCTCTCAACTTCGAGTCGCGCTCCAACAGAATGTCGATGGCAGCTTGTTGGCGGCCGTTGTCAGCAAGCACAATTGCCTCCATAACGGAGGTCACGGTCTTAAGGGCCCCCGGCGATCGACGCGAAGTGGCGACCCGGCGATACTGCGGCAATGGATCTTCACCCGTAAGTAGGTGCTGGTTAAGACCATGCAAGAACTCGAACTCGATTGATTGTTCGTGGTGTTCATGGTTTCCGAGAGGCGGCCAACCCAGGTGAGGGGCCTCTTGCTGATATTCCCAAAAGCGCCCATCGAGGACCAGAGCAACAGGGCGCAAGGGGTTCTCTGGGCCGATCGAGTGCGGTGCGAGAAAAAGGGTCAACCAATCAACCATCACACCACCTGCTGGGCAAGAATCGGTGAACCGCCACTCACAATCTGAAGGAGTAAGGGCGTAAGCGTCGTAAAGAGGAACCCCTGGAATTCGAGAGCGGTCCCATATTGCTGGTACACAATGTCTTCGGCGAATTCGTCTGAAATAGCATTGAAGAACGCGCGCAAGTCGGGATCTGCTTCGTATGCTCGGTGCACGAAGACCTTCGCGTCGACGTGGTCTCCAGCTCGTCGTCTCTCAAAGGCGCGGCGAACTTCTTGACAAGTAATCGGTGGCAGCCGGCGATGGAAGATCGCCACCAAAATGTTGGTACGCTCGACCATAGCGAGACTTCGCGAGCTAACTTGTCCTCGTGGGACAATGCGTGGTGCGTCTCGACGGTAATCCCAGTTTCGAATGAATAGATCCGACCTCAACTCGTTCTGAAACATGTGCTGAAGCGAAGCCAGCGTTTCAGCAGCAACGTTGCGGTACCTGGTGGAGTCGCTCCCACCACTGATAAAGACGTCTACTTGGATCATGGCCTACGCAGGCAGGTCGGCAGAGGCATCTGTACACGGAGATTACTAGACGCGACTTGAGATCGATTAGGTCAATTCACGAGCTGAAGCTGCCTAAACAAGCGCAACTCTCAGAAGAAGACCGGATCTTACGACCGCCGTAGTCTCGGACCCTGTGGGGTGCAAATATCTCATCAGGAGTCAACGACCGTACTCACTACGCGCCATCGTCTACCCGCTCGGGCACACTCCCGGGAGATCACAAGGGACAGAGCGCCTTCTACTCCGTGCCGCCAGGGATGCTCGCGAACTCAACCTCACGATGGACGAGCTATCCGTCTTCATCCCATTGGGCAAGCATTCACTATCGCCGGCTGGCCGAAACCGGG
>CAAGKR010230878.1_pt1 | contig 11904 bp, 13 predicted proteins | sample 2556971 | NCBI WGS metagenome assembly CAAGKR01 (sample SAMEA5207829, study PRJEB30636) | soil metagenome | biome: forest; feature: boreal; material: soil | place: USA | collected 2011-09 | depth 1 m
AGTGGGGGGAGCCATAAAGTTGGCGGACGTACGGGGAGCAAAGCGTGCGGTCTTATTGCCGGTGAGCGCGCCCTTTCATTGCGCATTGATGAAGCCGGCACAGGATCGTCTCGCCCTCGATCTACAGAAAGTAATCTTTGGAAAATCACGGGTGCCAGTGATTTGTAACGTTGACGCGGCATCGCATTATGACCCCGCGAAAAGCCGTGACGCGCTGGTTCGCCAGGTGACTGGTTCGGTGAAGTGGGATCAGTCCATGCGGCTGCTGATTTCGAGCGGCGTGCAAACCTTCGTTGAGGTGGGTCCAGGCAAGGTGTTAAGCGGATTGATGCGGCAAATTGATCGGTCGAAGACCGCGGTCAATGTGGGAGATGAGGCATCGCTGCAGAAGGCGATGCAAAGTCTCGCGGAGATTCCCAAGCCAACGTTGTCTTCGTGAGCTGGCATTGTCCTTCGTTGGCGAAGAATCGAGTCGGAGGATACCTATTCTCTCCGTCGCGCTCGGGCATGGAATTGGTTCACTGATAGGGGTGCTTCGACTCTCGGATCTTCCGCGAGCGGAAGATCCGCTTCGCTCAGCATGACAATGAAGGTAAAAAAGCGATAAGAGAGCTAAAACCTCTAAAACGGCGAGAAGCTGATGGTTTTGTCGGACTTTTCCACCCAGACCCGTGCGTGTTCGAATCGGTCGTTGACGATCATCTCGACAATCACGCCGCTGCCTCCGCCTTTTGGAGTGGCGGAACCATAAATCCTGTGTGATTTTATGAGTCCCCACTCGCCGCCGGGTCCCCAATCACGGTAAAAATCGCTGAAGGGATATTGCGCGTACTTCGCGGAATGTTGTTTCCAATTTGGATCATGCATCCAGATGCCATAAGCAACCTCGTAATTTTTATCCTGGAGCGCCTGAAAAAAATGCTCGGCAATCCGCTCCTCCGGCCAGTTGTGGTAATACCAGGCGAGTCCGCCAATCACCGCGAATAAAGCGATAATGCTGATGACTCTTATTTTCCGGCGGCGGTCACGGGCCGGGTCGTACTCCTGCGCATCGAGCAATGTCATGGCATGGTTAGGATAAAGGATTCTGCGCGCAAGGTGTAGGGACAGCCGGCCTCGGCTTCAGCCTTTCGCTTCACGTTACAAGGTTCGCTTGAACAGCGGCGTCGCCACACCCAGCGCGATTGCGGCGAATAGCGAGAGGTATAGCATGTCGGGCAAAATCGCCGAAAGTCCCGTTTCTTTCAACAGCAGTGATTTGAAGCCATGCACGGCAAATGTGAATGGATCTACTTTCGCAATGGCTTGCAGCCACCGTGGGAACGCTTCGATCGGATAAATGGCGCCGCTGGGGAAGAACAGTAATGTGTTCAGGATTCCGAACATTGCGCGCGGAACCAGCGGGTCTTCGATGCGGACCATCAGCAGAAACATCATCGTATTGAAGGCAAGCGAGGTGAGCAGAATCATGATGAGCAGGCCCAGCGCGGTTGCGGGATTGAAGAGCGTGCTGACGCCAGCCATGAGCGATCCGATTACCGTGATGACGATGCCGGTCATTACGGCCTTGATTGCGCCCGCGCCGTTGAGTCCCAGGACTAATTCTGTTTTCGTGATCGGAGTTACCAGGTAGCCTTCATGCACTCCGCGGGCTTTGTCGTCGATGTAGAGCATGCCTCCGCCGATCATGACGGAAACGAACATGGCCAGCGTGATCGAGCCGGGCAGAAGATATTTCATGTATTCGATGTATGGGTAAAGCTCCACGATTTGCAGAACTGTCTGCTGCAATATGCGGGGCTCGACGGTTGGCTGATTCAATGTGTTGGTGATGCTTGTTAGTTCGTCCTCCAATGTGGAGCTCATGAAGTTGTCGCTGTTGTCGACGATCAGCGCGATCTTCGGTGCATCTTGCTCGTACACTCGCCGCGAGAATTGCGGAGGGATGATTACCGCGCCCTGGATTTTTCCATTGCGGACGTCTTCCATCGCCTGCTTTTCGTCGTGATAAAACACAGGCGAAAACGTGCGCATGTTGGCGCGGACGGAATCGAAGGCTTCGCGGATTTTCAGGGCTTGGGTGCCGCCGTCTTCGTCGACCAGTCCAAGGTTTGCGTCGCGTATTTTGCCGCCAAAGGCGTTGCCCAGAACTATTAGCTGCACCAGCGGAAAAATCATGGACGCCAGCATCAGTGCAGGCGAGCGGAAGAACTTGCGCATTTCGCGCTCGATGATTGCCATCATACGGTTCATGGTCGTAATCCTGGACTCTGCGGCATCGTGAATGCGTAAGCTTTGACCAGTTCATCGCGCAACTGGCGGCCCGTGTAGTGAACGAAAACATCGTCCAGTGTGGTGTTCTGGACTGAAAGCGATTTCACTCCGACCCCGGCTTTGACCGCCGTTTCCACAAGTTCGGTTGTAGTGACCGACCCGTTCGAAGTCAGGACTCTATACATCCCTGAGCCTTGATGCTGAACCGAGGTCACATCGCTCAATTCGTGCAGGCGCTGCTCCCAGTCGGCGGGTGCGTGATCAAATTGCGCCTCGATAACGTTGGAGCCGGGGACACTCGCTTTCAGCGCAACGGGAGAGTCGAGTGCGACGAGTTTGCCATGATCCACGATGGCGATGCGGTCGCATAGGCGATCGGCTTCGTCCATGTAATGAGTTGTGATCAAGATTGTGAGCTGGCGCTGGCTTTTAATGTTCGTGAGCATTTCCCACACCGCGACGCGGGAGACGGGATCAAGGCCGGTGGTCGGTTCATCCAGGAAAAATATCTTCGGACTATGAACCAGCCCGCGAGCGATTTCGAGACGTCGGCGCATGCCGCCGGAAAGAGTTTTGGTTTGCGCGTCGCGCCACTTGGTTAAGTCAACCAGTTGCAACAGCTCATCAATCGCTGCCTTGCGTTTCTTCGTGGGCACGTCGTAAAGCTTGGCGTAGATACTCATGTTTTCTTCGACGGTGAGATCAAGATCGCTGGTCAGCGCCTGTGGAATGACCCCGATTGTGCGGCGAACCGCTTCAGGATCTTTCTGAACGTCATGCCCGGCAATGTGCGCAGTCCCTGCGGTGATAGGGATGAGAGTGGTCATCATTCTTATCAGCGTGGATTTACCGGCGCCATTCGGACCGAGCAGGCCAAATATTTCGCCATCTGCAACTGTGAACGAAACTTCATCCACAGCGGTGAAGTCGCCATATTTCTTGACGATGTGGTTTACCTCGATGGCGTTGACGGCTGAAGCGCCGTTGGTTTTCAAATCGGCGGTCATGGGGTTCCCGTTGTAGCCTGTTGCGATTGTTGCGCGCCTTTTAATTGCGCCGGAGAAACCAGCACCTCAGCCGTCATTCCCGGAACGTAAGCGCCTTTGGGATTGTCGAGCCTGACCTTGAGGACGATGGTCTTGATGTCTCTTTTACGGCGGCTTACATCGCGCTGCGTGGCGAAATCCGCCTCCGCCGATTTGAAAAAGACTTTGCCGGGGACCACTGTTCCGCCGGGAAGTCGAATTCGCAGCGCATCGCCCAGGCCAATGTGATCAGATTCAGTCTCAGGAATGGCGGCGCGGACCCATGTATCGCTCAAATCGATGATGGTCACGATTGGCTGTCCGGAGTTCAACACTTCGCCTTCGCGTGCGGCGCGCACCGAAACTGTGCCTGAGATGGGCGCGTATATTTTGGTGTAGCCAACGCGAACTTCGCTCTCTTTTAACATAGCTTCTGCGTTGGCCAATTGACCGCGAGTCGATTGCACCGTGCTTTGGGCCGCGCCGGCCTGATGGACATTGGCAATTGCCGTATTCAGGTCGGCCTGTGCCGCCGTCACTTGTTCTTTTAGCGCCTGCACGACGGCCTGTTGCGCGGTGAGATTAGTTTCCGCCTGAACCCGGTCCTGATCTGAGGCCACGCCTTGTTTTGCCAATTCGATCATGCGGCGGCTGTCGCTTTCGGTTCGCTGCAATGTGGCTTCCGCCTGGAGTGACTCCGCACGGGCGGAAGCCAGCTTGGCTTGAGTATTGGCGACGCCGCTGGAGGTTGACCCCTGGGTGGCTGCGTGAGTGTCCTGTGTCTCCGCGACTTTGTACTTCAAGCTGTCGATGGTGGCTGCGGCAGCGCGCGCTTCAGCTTCCAGTTCCGAGGGATCGAGCACAGCAATGAGGTCTCCCTGCTTGACCTGGGTTCCTTCGTCCACGAGGAGTCTAGTGAGCCGTCCGCCGACTTGCGGGCTCACGATGACTTGATTGGAGTCGACCGTGCCAACAAGTATCAGGTCGCCTGATCGTGGGGTCGATACAAAGTAATAGATCAGCGAAATCCCCAGCACTATCGAAAGCGTGATCAGGAATTTATTTCGTGCGCTCACTTATGCTCTCCTCGCGTTCTTGGATAGCTTCTTTCGTCTTGGCTCGCCAGCGGTGCTTTTCACGAACAGCGCAGCCGAGATGAAGTCGAGCACGGCGGCGCGCCGCAGCGCAAGGGCGTTGCGCGACATGGGATTCGTGCCTGTCATATTCTGCATCACCGGCGCCGCCGTAAAATAAAACGTAATCACCGCAATCATTGAAGGTACAAACTGCATTGGGTCGACGCGGCGAAAATCCTCCCGCGAGATTCCTTCCATGATAGTTCCGTGAAGGTGAAGGAAAAGCGGACGGAAATACTGCTTTACGATTCTCTCGAACTGTTCAGTCCTGCCGCGACCCGCGCTCATCAGTTCGCTCTGCACGATTCTCGGATAGAGAGGATGGTGGGCGATGTAATCGAAATGAGCCCCCGCGTAAGCGAGGATTCGTTCGGCAGGAAGCGACTTGCGAGAGAGCTCTTTGTGAACGCTCTCCGACAGCCCTCCGAAAACCTGATCGAGCACCGCTCCGTAGAGCGCTTCTTTGTCTTTGAAGTAGTAATAAAGCAGGGCCTTGTTGACTTTCGCGGCGCGGGCGATGGCGTCGGTTCTTGCCCCGGAGACGCCTTCATTCGAGAATTCGCGCACAGCCGCCTGAAGGATGGCAGCGCGGCTTTCTTCGGGGCGGCGGCGGGAACCGAGCGGGGATTCGGAGATAATTTTCATTGTTAATTAACTAGTTAGTTAAATTATAAGAGGCTGGCATATCGATAAGCAAGTGGTTTATTCGTTGTCCTTTCTCGCAAAATAGCGCGGGATGGCCCGCTGCTTGGAGACCAAGTATACTTTGGTCGCAAGAATTAGCGTATTCGCCATGAACTATTACGTCTACGTGTACATTGACCCTAGAAACTTCGAGGAATTTTATTACGGCAAAGGGAAGGGATCACGGAAGGACTATCATCTGTTCGATAGCTCGGATTCAGAAAAGACTCGGCGTATCTCGCTCATCGTGAAAGCTGGTCTCGCCCCCATCGTTCGCGTCATCGCCCGAGACCTGAGCGAACACGACGCGCTGCTCATAGAGAAAACGCTACTCTGGAAATTGGGACGCCAACTTACTAACGTTGCATCGGGGCACTACGCGAGCAATTTTCGCCCGCACGACACCTTCCACATAAAACTCTCAGGTTTCGACTACCAAAGCGGGATCTATTACTACAATGTGGGGGAAGGGGCGCATCGAAATTGGGACGACTACGTCAAATACGGATTCATCTCGGCCGGTCAGGGAGTGCGTTGGCGCGATGCGATGAACGCATTCCAGCCTGGTGACGTGGCAGTTGCGTACCTGAAGGACCGTGGCTTCGTGGGAATCGCTAAAGCCTTAGAGCGTGCGAAGCCCGTCCGAGAGTTGGCAATCAATGGCAAGCCGTTACTTAGTTACGCTCTAAAGTGTTCTGGTCTGGGAGAAAACGCAGAGTCAAACGAACTCTGTGAATTCGTTGTGCCTGTGGAGTGGATTCGCTCCGTCGACCGCGCCGAAGCAAAATGGAAAGCAAAATCGAAGCTATACACCACGCCCCTTATCCGCGCCTCTCTGGACGGTCAACCAGAAACTATCCAGTTCTTGGAGCGAGAGTTTGACGTAAATCTCAGAGAACTTGTGACCTGATGCTCCGCAGGTTCAGCCGGCTTACGATCCCGTGCCGCCGGCTATGGATGGGACCAGGAGGACTTCGTCTCCCTCTTTAAAGGCGTAGCCATTTCCGCCGAGGAAGCGGATGTCTTCTTCATTTACGTAAATGTTCAGGAAGTGGCGAATTTGACCGGACTCGTCTCGCAGGTGCGGTTTCAGGTCCGGGAATTTTTGGTCGAGTTCCGAGAGAAGCTCTCCTAGATTGGCTGGCGAGCAGGTGAGCTTGTCGGTTCCGGCGGTGAGGCGGCGCAGGGCAGTTGGGATTTGAACTGTGATTGTCATCTATCTTCTCAAGCCTCCACAGTTTCAGGAACTGCCGATTTTACGGGAGCGTCCAGCACACTCTCCAGATACTTGTTGAAGTCGGCGAGTTTGGCGGCGATTGGCGTCTCGGATTCGTATTGTCCCACGAGCGCGTCGGTCGTTTTCAGTCCGTTGCCTGTGATGCATAGAACCGTGGTTTCTTCGGGGAGAATGCGGCCTTGCTGGTAAAGCTTGCGGGCGCACCCGACGGTGACGCCGCCTGCGGTTTCGGTGAAGATGCCTTCGGTTTCGGCCAGGTCTTGAATCCCGCGCACGACTTGCGGATCGGAAACATCTTCCGCCCATCCGCCGCTTTTGTTGATTGCACGGATCGCGTAATGACCGTCGGCGGGATTTCCGATTGCCAGAGAGCGAGCGATGGTTGCTGGCTTCTGCGGATCGATTTCGGGATTTCCGGCTTTTACGGCGGTTGAGATTGGGGAACATCCTGTCGCTTGCGCGCCGAAGAATTTCACTTGCTTCGGTTCGACCAACCCCAGTTCGGATAATTCCTCAAAGGCCTTTTTGATTTTGGTAATCAACGACCCGCCCGCCATTGGAACTACAACGTTGTCCGGCAAGCGCCAGCCGAGCTGCTCGGCAATTTCGAAGCCGACGGTTTTCGATCCCTCAGCGTAATACGGGCGCAGGTTAACATTGACGAATCCCCAGTTGCGTTCGTCGGCAATCTGCGAGCAAAGGCGGTTTACCTGATCGTAGCTGCCGGAGATGCGAACCAATTTTGCGCCGAAAACTTGGGTTCCGATAATTTTTGCCGGCTCGAGGTCGGCGGGGATGAATATCCAGGATTTAAATCCGTTACGGGCGGCTTGCGCTGCAACCGAATTGGCAAGGTTTCCAGTTGAGGAGCAGGCGACGGTATCGAATCCAAAGGCTCGCGCTTGAGCTAACGCTACAGCTACTACGCGGTCTTTAAAACTGAGGGTGGGCAGGCATACAGCGTCGTTCTTTAAATACAGATTCTTGGCGCCGAGATCGCGCGCGAGACGCGGAGCTTTGAGCAGCGGAGTAAATCCAGTAGGAACGGTTGGCTGATAATGAGACGGCAGGGGGAGAAGCTCCGAATAACGCCACATGCTGGGTGGCCCTTGCGAGATTTTTTCGCGAGTGAAACTGTCGCGGATAGAGTCGTAGTCGTAGAAGACTTCCAGAGGAGAAAAACACTCGTCACAAATGGAGCGCGGCTGGTTTCCCCAACTCTTGTTGCACTCACGACATCGCAGTTCGTATCTCATCAGCAACTCTCTTTCTGAGCGCGAGAGCAGCCGGGGGACGAGCGTAAAGCAAACCCAAAAACGAAAACCTCTCTCCTTGGAATTAGGAAAGAGGCGCGAGATGCTGAAAATCGGCACCCCGAATCTCATGTTCCCCCTTTTCCAAGGGCGAGAGTTGACACCAGGCGATCAAAAGTTGCCTTCCGATCCGGTTGTCGTGGCTTCCTAGGGCTCGTCCCTCAGCCACTCTTCATGAAATCCAAGGTCTGCTCCGAAGAGCAAACTGGTAAGAATATGCTACATATTTCGCTTACCGGAGTCAAGAAAAGTAAAGCCTCGCAAATCTTCGCCGATAAGAGATGTAGCGTGAGGAAGGAATAGCTTGTTATGGTAACTCCCGCTGCGAAGATAACTGTCCTGCTCGTCGAAGACAGCAAATTGTTGAAGATTACCGGCGAGCGATTGCTGACCAAGGCCGGATTCATCGTAGTCACCGCTCAAGACGGAGAAGAGGCGCTGCGAATGGTGCGCGAATCTCCACCGGACGCCATATTGCTGGATATGCTGCTTCCGAAGATTGGCGGGCAACAAGTGCTGCTTGCGCTGAAGCAGGATCCGGTTACGGCCGGAATTCCAGTAATTATCCTGAGCAGTCTCTCGCAACAAAATGAGGAAAAGTTGAAGAAGGCCGGGGCGACCGCATATTTCGAGAAAGCCAAAATGATTGACGACGTCAATTCGGGGAAGTTGAATGAGGCAATCGCAAAGGCTGTGAGCGAGGCAAGGCTGCTCAAACCGCAAATTCTAGCGGCGTCGAACAAGGGGTAGCCTCGTGGAGCGTCTGCGGCGGTCAGCGGCTGTATTGGTTTCTCTTCTTGTCTTCGTGGCGTTCCAGTCCTAATTGAATTAAGCGCCCAATCAGGTCTGGATATGAAACTCCTGTTGCGGCCCACATTTTCGGATACATGCTGATCGATGTGAATCCGGGCATGGTATTGATTTCATTTAGATAGACTTTCCGGGTCTTTGGTTCCATCAGGAAATCCACTCGCGCGAGGCCGCAACAATCCACCGCCTTGAACGCTGCCACGGCCAAACGCTGGACGTCCCTGGTCTCGGTCTTGGTCAACTTGGCAGGAATGATCAATTCCGATCCTTCGTCGAGATACTTGGCGGTGTAGTCGTAAAACTCTTTGCCGGGAACGATCTCGCCGGGGACAGAAGCCTCGGGTTGGTCATTCCCTAAGACGGCGCATTCAATTTCTCGCGCTTTTTGCCTTTTCCCGCCGACGCCTTGTTCGATGACAATCTTGCGGTCGAATTTAGCGGCTTCGTCAATTGCAGGGCCAAGCTCTTTGTTATCGTGTGCTTTTGAAATTCCCACAGAAGACCCCAGGTTTGCCGGCTTCACGAATACTGGATACTTCAATTGCTTTTCGACGGATTGGCGGATGTTCCTGGGATCGCGTTCCCAATCGCCGCGAAGGAAAGTCACATGTTTCACTATCGGGAGGCTGGCGGCGCGAAACAAAGACTTCATGATGTCTTTGTCCATGCCTGCGGCGGAGCCGAGGACTCCAGCGCCGACGTATGCGATATCGGCGAGTTCGAGAAGACCCTGGATGGTTCCGTCTTCGCCGAAAGTGCCGTGGAGTACGGGGAAAATAACGTCCACGTTGATGGCTCGATCGGATGAACGCCGGGTAAGAGCGGCATCGCTTTGGAAGGGAGTGATGGAACCTCCCGGCCTTTGCGGTTCGGGCGGAACGATCGCAGCTTTGCCTACGGCCAGGATTGCGGCGCTGGAAGTGGCTTCGGGATCTCCGGCACGAAGGGATGTTGCCTGTGCGCCCCCGCCCGCTTCATTTCCTTGCAGCAATCGCTCGGCATCGGCTGAAGTTACCCAGCGGCCTTCCTTGGTGATGCCGATGGGCACGACTTCGTATTTGCTCTTGTCGATGGCTTTGAAGACCGACGCTGCTGAGAGCAGGGAGATTTCGTGCTCGCCGCTGCGTCCGCCGAAGAGAATGCCGACTCGGAGTTTTTTCATTGCAATTTAGTTTGACTGGTAGGCACGCCACCGTCAATCGTTATGGATGACCGACTGGGTTCGGCGATACTCGAACGCGTTAAGGAAATTACGATGGAATGCATGAGTAAGGGCGGTGAGGTAGGGGTCCTTCGACGCAGCCGATGCTTCGCAAGCGAAGCCTCGGCTTTGCTCAGGATGACAAGGCCAAAGGTTTGCTAGAGGATTTTCTTTCCAAACGCCGACAATGCCAACTCCACCGCTAATTCTGCGGTCCGATTATGCTCATCGATTACAGGATTCACTTCGACTATCTCGAAACTCAACATACGGCCGTGGTCGGCGATGATTTCCATGGCTAGGTGAGCTTCACGATAAGTCGCGCCGCCGCGAACTGGAGTGCCGACGCCCGGAGCGTCCTCGGGATCGACCCAGTCCATGTCGAGGGAAACGTGATAGCCGGCGGTGCCTCGCCCTGCGATGCGCAGGGCTTCTTCCATCACTGTTCTCATGCCGCGTTCGTCGATGTCGCGCATAGTGAAGACGGCGATTCCGGCCTTGCGGACGTTTTCTTTCTCGATGTAGTCGATATCGCGAACTCCGACCAGCACGCAGTTTTCGGGGTGCACTTTCGGAGAGAATCCGAAGATATTTGCCAGCTCGCTCGGACCCAGTCCGGCCAGAGCGGCCAAGGGCATTCCGTGGACGTTTCCGCTCGGCGAACTTTCGGGCGTGTTGATGTCGGTGTGAGCGTCGATCCAGATGAGTCCGATTTTTTGATTTTGACGGCGGTAGAATTCAGCGACGCCGGCGACCGTTCCGGCGGCTACGGAATGATCTCCACCCAAGACGATGGGAATCTTGCCCGACTCAAGTGTCTCTAAAACCAGTTCGGCGTTCTTGGTGCAGATGGCGGTAATTTCTTTTAAATATTTTGCATGAGGATCGCCCTCCTGTTTCTGTTCGGCGATGGCAACGTCAATATTGCCGGCGTCTTCTACGACGTGACCGAGTTCTTCCAGACGAGCTTCGAGCCCTGCGACCCGGACCGCGGAAGGGCCCATGTCAACGCCACGCCGGGATTGTCCCAAGTCGAGCGGAACGCCAATGACGCGAATCGTGCGCGGCGTGATGCTGGAAAACGATGTTGGATTTGGTTTCACGTTAATATCTACCGCCGAGATCGCAGGGTTCGCTGAGTTTTTGGAGGTTAAACCTTTACATTCCTTCGCGACCTCGGCGTGCTCGGCGGTAATAAAGTTTACTCTGACGCTTAGTCAGGAAAATTGTTTACGATTCTCTTGACACCGTTTTTCAAAAGCTGGACATGAAAATTAATCAACAAACCTACTCTTTTGTCCGCTAAACGCAAATATGAAATTAATTGTGCGTCGTGGATTGACGCTAGTTGTTCGATCGCTTTGATTTCTGCAATCACCGCGTCTTCCACAACCAGGTCCAAGCGATATCCGCAATCCAATTTCACATCTTTATAGATTATCGACAGCGGCTTTTGCTGCTCGACTTTGTATCCCAATTGACGAAGTTCATAAGCCAGGCACGCTTCGTATGCTGACTCCAGCAGTCCGGGGCCCGGAGTCTTATGAACTTCGATCGCGGCACCGATGATGCGGCCAGTGATCTGATCGAGTTTGTCTTTCTCGTTCATTCATCGATTCCATTATTTACCGCGGAGAACGCCGAGATCGCCGAGTTTCTGGGGGTTTTAACCCTCGCATTCTCGGCGTCTCGGCGGTAAATAGCATTCACGGGTATAACCGGTGCAGCATCCTGGGAAATGGGATTGTTTCGCGCACGTGCTCAAGTCCGCAAATCCAGGCTACTGCGCGCTCAATGCCCATGCCAAAACCTCCGTGTGGCACGCTGCCGTATTTGCGCAGGTCGAGATACCACTTGAAAGCTTCTTCGGGTAGACCGTGAGCGTGAATTCGCTGCAACAATAAATCGTAAGAAGCCATTCGTTGCGAGCCGCCGATGATCTCGCCGTAGCCTTCCGGCGCCAGCACGTCAACACATAGAGCAAGATCGGGGCGCTCAGGATCAGGTTCCATATAGAACGCCTTGATTGTTGCGGGATAGCGATGCACCATCACCGGTCTTTCGAATTGTGAAGAGATGTATGTCTCGTCGGGAGATCCCAAATCCCCACCCCACTCGAATTCGTTTTCCAGGGCTCCCTTTGCGTGAGCCTCCTGCAACATCTTCGTGGCTTCATCGTAGGTGATGCGTAGGAATGGAACGTCTATTTTTTCCAGCTTGGCGA
>CAAGKR010020195.1_pt1 | contig 11901 bp, 12 predicted proteins | sample 2556971 | NCBI WGS metagenome assembly CAAGKR01 (sample SAMEA5207829, study PRJEB30636) | soil metagenome | biome: forest; feature: boreal; material: soil | place: USA | collected 2011-09 | depth 1 m
ATCGGTGAACGGCTGCGGGCGCGCGATCGTCCGGCAGGTCAGCGTCGCGAACCCTCGCGCGTCCATCGCGAGCGCGAGCCGCACGCCTCGGCGGATCGCGGCAACGAGCAGCGTGAACGACCGCTCGCGGAACGAGGCGGCCCGGTGAAGGAAGCCGCCACCGTCGTCGATGCCGCGCGCCCGCCGCGCGAGGCCGATGGTCTCCCATTCGGTCGCGAAGATCGGAAGGAGCCGGAACGCCGCCAGCGCGCCCACGGCGAAGCGCGGCGACGCGTGGAGGTGCTGCACGAGCGCGTCGGCCAGATCGGTCGGATCGATGGTGACGAATGCGACGACCCCAGCGAGCGCGATGGCGACCAGGCGCAGCCCGGTCGCGACGCCTGCCACGAGCGACGGTCCACCGCTGCCGAACACCCCGTTCACCATCGACGCGCCGATCGCCGCCACGAGCAGCGGCGCGCACCGGCCGAGCAGCGCGCGCGGGGGGATCCCGGAGAGACGCGCGGCCGCCGCGACGGCGGCGAGGAGCAGGAGCGGCGTGACCGGATCCACCGACAGGAACAGCACGAGCATCACGATCGCGGCCGCGCCAAGCTTGGCCAGCGGGTTCGCGCCCGCGAGCGGAGCGCGCGGATCGGGCCGGAGCGGCGTGAGCAGCATCACGCCGCGCGTCCGCCCTCGAGAACGATCTCGCGGTCGGCGATCGCGTGGACGAGCGCGCGGTCGTGCGTCGCGAAGATGATCCCGCGGCCCGCATCGCGCGCATCGCGCAGGAGCGACACGAGGTCCGCATAGGTGACCTGGTCCTGGCCGAAGGTCGGCTCGTCGAGGACGAGCAGCGGCGGATCCGTCGCAAGCGCCGTCGCGACCGAGAGCCTGCGCTGCTCGCCGCCCGACAGCGTGAACGGGTTCGCCGCAGCGAGCGGCGCGAGCCGAAGCCGCGCAAGCAGCTCGGTCGCGCGCGCGTGGGCCGCGTCCCTGGTCGCGCCGGTGCGCAGCGGCCCGACCATCAGCTCGTCGTCCGCCCGGCCGCGCACGAACTGATGCTCCGGATCCTGGAACACCATGCCGACCCGCCGCACGAGCGCGGCCGCGGGAAGCCGTGCGAGCAGCGCCTGGTCCGCTCCGGTCACGCTCCCGCGCAGCGGTCGGAGCAGGCCCGCGAGCAGGAGGGCCAGCGTCGATTTCCCGGAGCCGTTCCGTCCGGTGAGCGCGACCGCTTCACCGGCATGCACCTCGAGGTCGATCCCATCGAGAGCGAGACCGTCAGTCGCGGGATACCGGAACGCGACGTCACGTGCCGTCACGAGTGCGGCGCCCGGCGGCGCGTGTCGATCCGGGCTGGCGATCGCGGCATGCGCGATCGGCGAGAGCTCGACCACGCGGTCGACGAGCTGCCGCGCCGCGGCGATGTCATGGTCGACGAGGACGATCGTGCGTCCCTGCTCGCGGGCCTTCGCGATGAGGCTGCGCACGAGCCCCGCGCCCTCGTCGTCGAGATTCGCGGCCGGCTCATCGAGGAGGAGGATGTCCGCTCCCAGCGCGATCACGCCCGCGAACGCGAGGCGCTGCTTCTCGCCGCCGGAGAGCGCGCCGGTCGGATGGTCGTCCGGGTAGGGGAAGCCGACGCTCGCCAGGGCCGCGTGGACCGCGGCCCAGATCTCAGCGGTCGGGACGCAGCGGTTCTCGAGGCCGAACGCGACGTCGTCGCCGGCGCGAGCCATGACCAGCGACGTCTCCGGATCCTGGAAGACGATGCCGGTCCGGCCGGTCACTGCGAGCGTGCCCTCGGATGCGCCGCCGCCGCTCCGATCGAGCAGCCCCGCGATGCCGAGCAGCGCCGTGCTCTTGCCCGAGCCCGATGGACCGGTCAGCAGCACGGACTCGCCACGCTCGACGTGAAGGTCGAGCCGGCTCACGGCCCAAGACAGGCGGCCTGGATGGCGCCAGCCCCAGCCGCGGAGCCCGATGGCCTCGGCCATCGACCGATGGGACCGGCCGGTCTCAGACCCGGCTCTGGGTCCGTCCCGATGGGAACGATGCGAGGACGCCGGTCTGCGCGAGCGATCGCACGAGGTAATAGGAGCCGATGCCCGCGATGATCGCGGCCGACAGCAGATAGAACGGGATGAACACCGCCCACCCACCGACGCCGAGGTCCGGGTAGTAGACGATCATGTCGTGGACCCAGGCCGCCGCGGCGCTCGCGAGGCCGGCGAGCGCGGCGACCGGAAGGCTCCAGTTCTGATACCGGAACAGCAGGAACACGATCTCCGCGCCGCCGCCCTGGACGACGCCGGACACCACCGTGTCGAGGCCCCACTGCGAGCCGATGAGCGCCGAGACGATCGCTGCGAGCAGCTCGCAGAACAGCGCCGCGCCGGGCTTCCGGATGACGAGCCCGCCCAGGACCGCCGGGATGAGCCACACGCCCGAGATCAGGTACTGCGCCGCGGGGAGCGCCGCGAAGGCCGGCGAGGTCGCCGCCCAGAGCGCGTTCCAGGCCCAGAAGACCACCCCGAAGGCGACGGCGATGACGGCTGCCACGACGACGTCGACGGTGCGCCAGGCGGACGGAGAGGTGGATGCGCGAGGATCTGCCATTGGTCCCGACTCCCTACGCTGATATGACTCAGGTCAGGTTCGAGGGTCTGCGCTTTCGCGCACTCTCAGCGCCTTTCGGCGCTCCCCTGTCGTATGAATCTGCGGTCATCCTACCCCTTCCGGGGGACGGACAAGCCGCGCTGAACCGGCCCGGGTACCGTTTCTCATGCGGTGGGGGAGCTTCCTAACAGCCAGACGGAGGACGCCGTTAGTTCCGCTGAGCGGGAAGAGGACGCCGCACTCGCTCGGCGCGCCGGGTCCGGCGAGGCCGAGGCGTTCGGGATCCTCTACGACCGCTACGTGGATGCCGTGTACCGGTACGTGTTCTACCGGGTACGGAATGAGGCAGAGGCGGAAGACGTGACGAGCGATGTGTTCATGAGGGCCCTTCGGGCGATGCCGAAGTACGAGCCCCGCCAGGCGTTCCTGGCCTGGCTGTACCGGATCGCGCGCAACGCCGTCATCGACCGCGGCCGCCGCCAGGCCGCCCGCCAGCAGGTGAGCTTCGAGGACGCGCTCGCCCACCCGAACGCCGACCAGATCGTGAACCCCGACTCCAGCTTGCTCGCCGGCTCCGACGCCTTGGTGGTCCGCGTGGCGATGCAGCAACTCACGCCCCTGCAGCAGGAGATCCTCGTCCTGCGCTACGTCGAGGGCTACGACACCAAGACCATCTCGAAGCTCGTCGGCAAGCGCGACGGCACGATCCGCGGCATCGAGTTCCGCGCGTTGAGCGCGCTGCGGGCGCTCATCCCGTCCCGTGAGAGCCTCTAGATGAGCAGCATGCTTCCGCGCCCCAAGCCGCGCGATGCGTTCAAGCGCTCGCTGCGCGCGCAGCTCATGGCCCAGGCCCCGAGCCTGCTCTCCCCGGAGGAGACGACGTGGACCCGCGTGACCGGCGCGTTCCTGCGACCGGCGCTCCGGCCGGCGATGGTCGCGGCCGCGATCGCGTTGCTCGTCCTGGGCAGCGCGGGCAAGGCCGCCGCGGACAGCCTGCCGGGCGACGCCGCCTTCGGACTGAAGGTCGCTGCCGAGCAGCTCCAGCTCGCGCTCGCTCTCGATGACACCACCCGCCTGCGCCTCCTCGCCGAGCAGGCCGACCACCGGCTCGCCGAGCTGGCCGAGGCCGTGTCCACGCGGCCCGAAGCTGCGCCGACCGCGACCGACGCGTACGCCGCCGCGGTCGCGCGCTTCACGAGCGCGGTCGACGCGCTGCGCGGCAAGCCCGGTACGAGCGCTGACAAGCAGTCCGCGGCCCAGGACGTCGTCGACGCCGCGCACGCGAAGCACGAGGCGGTGCTCAACGAGCTCGAGAAGACCGCTCCGGCGTCCGCGCAGGACGGCCTTGAGCGCGCGAAGCAAGAGGCCGACAAGCTGCACGCGTCAGACCGTCCGGCCCGCACGGCCGAGCCGTCCGACCAGCCCGACCCCACGCGGTCGCCGCAGCCGGCGCGCACCGCGACGCCGACCCGTGCAGCTGAGCCGACGCGGACGCCCGCGCCGACACGCACGCCCGAGAACGTCCAAGAGCGGAGCTTCAGCCCCGCGCCGACGGACCACCGCTGACCCAGAAGCGGATCGTCCTGATCGAGGACGACGACGACACGCGCACCACGATGGTGGCAGCGCTCGAAACTGACGGGTACCAGGTCCAGGCTTCCGGGGACGCGTTCGGCGACATCCGCCACGCGCATGCCGACCTCGTCATCCTCGACCTGTTCCTCCACGGCGACAGCGCCGGCTGGCAGCAGCTCGATATCCTCACGCTCGACCCGGCCACGCGCGGGATCCCAGTGATCGTCTGCTCGGCCGCGATCGCGTCGCTGGGCGCCGCCCGATCGAAGCTCGCGGCGCTCGACGTCGCGGTGCTCGAGAAGCCGTTCGACCTCGAGCAGCTCGGCGCGGCGGTGGCCGCCGCGCTCATCTCCGGCCCGCGTCACGCGGAGCTGCCGCTCCGCTGATCTAGCTGGCGCTTTCGCGCTCGGCGACATCGCGAGCGAGGCGGGGCCAGCGGCGCCGCACGGCCGCGGCGATGCCCTCGGCGTCCAGCCCGAAGTGCTTCCGCCAGAGCTTCTGCGCGCCATGATCGACCCACTCGTCGGGCACCCCGAGCATCTCGAGCTCGACCTTCGCTCCGCGCTCGACGAAGAGCTCGCTCACCGCCGAGCCGAAGCCGCCAGCGATGACATGTTCCTCCACCGTGACGACGCGGCCGATGCGGGCGGCGAGCGCGAGGAACCGCTCGGCGTCCAGCGGCTTCGCGAAGCGCGCGTTCACGACGGTCGTTTCGATGCCCACACCGGCGAGCGCCTCGGCCGCGCTCAACGCATCGGTCGCGACGGGCCCGTAGCAGAGGATCGCGACGTCGCCGCCCTCGCGCAGCGTCTCCGAGATGCCGATCGGCAGCTCCGCCAATGGGGCGTCGAGCGCGGCGCCTGTGCCGGTGCCGCGCGGGAACCGGAAGGCGATCGGGCCGCCGCCGTGCTCCGCGTAGCGGACCGCGGTCCAGACCATCTGCCGGAGCTCAGCCTCGTCCTTCGGCGCCATCAGCACGATGCCAGGGAGCGGACGGAGGTAGGCGATGTCGAACAGCCCCTGATGGGTGCGGCCATCGTCGCCGACGATGCCGCCGCGGTCCATCGCGAACACCACCGGCAGCTCCTGGATCGCGACGTCGTGCACGACCTGGTCGAAGCCGCGCTGCAGGAACGTCGAGTAGATCGCGACGATCGGGATGATCCCCTGCGTCGCGAGGCCCGCCGCGAAGGTGACCGCGTGCTGCTCGCAGATGCCCACGTCGAAGAGGCGCGTCGGGAACTCCTTGAACAACGGTGCCAGGCCTGTGCCGGCCGGCATCGCCGCGGTGATCGCGACGGCATTGGGCTCACGGCGCATCGTCTCCGCGACCGCGTCGGAGAAGACCTTCGTGTACTGCGGCGCGGCCGCGGGCGCCGCGCCGGTCGCCGACACGCCGTGCCACTTCTGGTTGTCTTCCTCGGCCGGCCCGTACCCGTGGCCCTTCTGGGTGTGCACGTGCACGAACACCGGGCCGTCGCGGAAGTCGCGCGCCTTCTTCAGCACGCCTTCGACCGCGTCGAGGTCGTGACCGTTCACCGGGCCGAAGTATGTGAAGCCGAACTGCTCGAACAGGATGTTCGGGATGAAGATCGCCTTGAGCGACGTGAACAGCCGGCGGCGCGCCTCCTCGGCGAGGTCGCCCGCGGGCATGTGCTCGAGGACCGTGCGCGCGACGTGCTTGAGCTCGCGGTACGACGCCGCGGTGCGCACGGTCTCGAGCATCCGCGAGACCGCGCCGACGTTCGGCGCGATGCTCATCCCGTTGTCGTTGAGGACCACGGTCATCCTGGTCCGCCGCGCGCCGATGTCGTTCAGCGCCTCCCAGGCCATGCCGGCGGTGAGCGCGCCGTCGCCGATGATCGCGACCACCTGCTCGTCGCCGCCCTTCAGATCCCGGGCGACGGCCATGCCCTGCGCCGCGGAGATCGAGGTGCCCGCGTGCCCCGCGCCGAACTGATCGTGCTCCGACTCGGTGCGCACGAGGAATCCCGAGATGCCGCCGAACTGGCGCAGGGTGCCGAAGCGCTCGCGGCGACCGGTGAGGAGCTTGTGGACATAGCCCTGATGCCCGGTGTCCCAGACCAGCTTGTCGCGGGGCGAGTCGAACACGCGGTGCAGCGCGACCGTGAGCTCCGTCGCGCCCAGGCTCGAGCTGATATGACCGCCGGTCTGCTGGACCGCGTCGACGGTGTAAGCGCGGATCTCCCGGCACAGCTGCGCGAGCTCCTCGTGGTCGAGGGCCCGGAGATCAGCGGGACTCTGGATCCGCTCGAGGAGGGTCATCCGTGCGTAGTCTAGGCGGCGATGCCCGATTTCGAGCGCCGCAGCGTGGTCGTCACCGGCGCGACGGGCAACCTCGGGCATGCGGTGGTCCGCGCGTACCTCGAGGCCGGCGCGCACGTCGCGGTCGTGGCGCGCGACGCCGCGAAGGCGAACGCGCTGCGCGATGAGCTCGGCGCTCTCGCGGGGACCGACGGTGACGCGAAGCTCCTCATCGCAGATGCGGACGTCGCCGATCGCGCGTCGATGGACGCGTTCGTCGAACGCGTGCTCCGCGCCTGGGGCCGGCTCGATGTACTCGCGAGCTTGGCCGGTGGCTTCGGCACCGGGCCGGCCGACGACCTCGCGCGGATCAACGCTCTGTGGCAGCAGAACGTCGCGACCGTGGTCGTGCCGGCGGCCGCCTGCCTCGTGCCGATGCGCGCCCGCGCGTACGGCCGCATCGTGTCGGTGGCGGCCGGGTCGGCGTTGAAAGGCGGCCGCAACAGTGCGGGCTACGCGATGGCGAAGGGCGCGGTGGTGCGGTGGACCGAGGCGCTCGCCGCGGAGACGAAGGACCAGGGAATCACGGCGAACGCGATCCTCCCTGGGACGATCGACCATCCGGTCAATCGCGCGAACATGCCGAAGGCCGACCCGAAGACCTGGGTGCAGCCCGCGGAGGCGGCGGCGCTGATCCTCTTCCTCACGAGCACCGAGGCCTCGGGCATCACCGGCGCCGCGATCCCGATCACAGGACGGGCGTGACGATCAGCTTCTCTGAGAGCGTCCGGGCCCACTCCTCGTGGGCCTCCGCGTTCGGGTGCAGGCCGTCCGTGGCGAGCATCTCGGCGGCGGCCTGGCGGTGCATGAGCGGGTAGAGGTCGATGAACCGGGCTCCCGCGGTCTCGGCCTCCTCCATGGCGATCGCGTTGAAGTGCGCGATGCGGGTCAGCAGCGCCTCGGTCGTCCCATACGGTGACGCCGCGGGCGACCGAGACCACTCCGGCTGCGGCAGCGCGACCATCGACGTCCCTGGAACGCCGTCGTCGCGCAGCTGCGAGTAGATCCGCCGCAGCTGGCCGCGATAGCGCTTGTCGTCGCTGCCCCCACGCACGATGTCGTTCGCGCCGATGAGCAGCGTGACGAGCGTCGGCTTGAACACCGGCACGTGCGGGAGCTCCCGGATGATGAGGTCGTCGGTCGTGTAGCCGTTGACCGCCGGGTTCAGCAGCTCGACCGCCCGGCCGGCCGTACGCCACTTGGCGGCCAGCAGCGCGGGGAATGCCTTGTCGGGCGTGGTGCCCGTGCCGATCGTGAAGGAGTCGCCGAGGGCGAGGTAACGAATAGAAGTGGGGTCCATACCTGTTCTAGTGTCCAGAATACCTATGTCTGACTACGACCTGATCATCATCGGCGGGGGCCCGGCGGGCCTGACCGCCGGCCTGTACGCCGCCCGCGCCAATATGCACACCGTGCTCTTCGAAGCGAAGGACATCGGCGGTGAGCTCCTGAACACGGACCTCATCGAGGACTGGCCGGGCGAGGAGTCCATCACCGGGCGCGCCCTTGCCGAGAAGATGGGCGCCCATGCAACCAAGTTCGGTCTCAAGATCCAGCCGTATTCGCCGGTGAAGAAGATCCGCAGCGACGGCGACTGGAAGGTCGTCGAGATGGAGGACGGCACGGTCCACCGAGCGTACGCGGTGATCGTCACGGTCGGCGGCGAGCCGACCAAGCTCGAGGTCCCCGGCGAGGTGGAGTTCCACGGCCGCGGCGTCTCCTACTGCGCCGTCTGCGATGGCGCCTTCTTCAAGGGCGAGGACCTCGCCGTCGTCGGTGGCGGGGACTCCGCGTTCCAGGAGGGGCTGTTCCTCACGCGCTTCGCCAAGAGCCTGAGCCTTATTCACCGGCGCAACGACTTCCGCGCGCAGTCGATCCTCCAGGACCGGCTGCTCGGCATGGACAACGTGAAAGCGATCACGCCGGCGACGGTGAAGGAGATCGGCGGCGACACCCAGGTCCGCTGGGTGGACGTCGAGCGCGACGGCGCGGTCGAGCGGGTCCCGATCGGCGGCCTCTTCGTGTTCATCGGGTTCAAGCCAGTCGGGCGGCACCTCTTCGACGAGCACATCGATCACGACGAGAACGGCTACCTGCTGACGGACCAGTACATGCGCACGAATATCCCCGGCGTGTACGCCTGCGGCGACACCCGCGCGCAGCTCGCGAAGCAGGTGACCACGGCCGTCGGCGATGCCACAACCGCGGTGCTCCACGCGGAGCGGTACATCGAAGAGCTCAAGCACATGCGGCGCAGCTTCCCCGATGTGCCGAGCGCGACGCTCGAGCGCGAGGTCGAGCGGATGAAGCTTCGGCGCTTCCTCTCGGGCCAGACGATCATCCGCGAGGGGGAGCCTGCGGAATCCTTCTTCATCCTCACCCGTGGCGCGGCGAGCGTCCGCCAGAACGGGCCCGACGGCGAGCGCGAGATCTCGACGCTCAAGCCGGGCGACTTCTTCGGCGAGATCGGGCTGCTCAGCGGCACCGTGCGCACCGCGACGGTCCGCGCGACCGCGCCGTCGGAGGTCCTCGAGCTCGATGCGCAGGGCTTCCGCGACCTCGTCGAGAGCTCGCAGCTGACGAACGACCGCGTCGCGTCAAGCATGGAGCAACGCCTCGCGAAGTCCGGCCCGAAGACCTAGCCCGTCGGCGTGGCGTTCTCGTTCCGCGGGGGCACGAGCCGCTTCACGAATCGCACGAGCTCATCGAGGTCGAACGGCTTCTTGATGTAGGTCGCGATGCCGCGCTCGCGGAGCTCCGCGGCGTGCTCGCGACCGGTGCCGGTCTCGAACACCACCGGCAGCGAGCGGTACTGCGGATCGGCGCGAACGCGGTCGTAAAGCTCGAGGCCCGACATGCCGGGGAGCCGGATGTCCAGGAGGAGCAGGTCCGGGTCGATCCGGCCCAGCGCGTCAAGGGCCGCATCGGCGTTCTCGACGCTGACCGCCTTGTAGCCGCGTTGATCGTTGATCGCGCTGGCGAGCAGATCTCCGGTCGTCTTGTCGTCTTCGACGATGAGCACCAGCCGCGCGCGTGCCCCGGCCATCGTCAGCTCATCGGGCAGCGACGGTGCCACGGCGGTAGCTGTCACGGGACCGTTACCCCAACGCCGTGCAATCATCGCGCTCGTGATCCATCACGTCGTGCTCTGGGTATTCAAGGACAGCGTTCCGCCCGCGGAGCGTGACGCGATTCTCGACGCGATCCGCGCCCTTCGCGCGGCCGTGCCGTCGCTGCGCTCGCTCGAGGTGGGGGAGAACGTCAGTCCCGCGCGGGCGCAGGGCTATACGCACGTCCTAGTCGAGACGTTCGACGACCGCGACGGCCTCGCGGCGTACGCGAGCCATCCGGATCACGTGCCAGTCCTCGCTCGGCTGCGCGACGCGGTGGCCCAGCTGGTCGCGGTGGATCTAGAGGACTAGCTCGCCGCCGCTGCAGGTGGCTTGTGGCGTCCGCGCCCGCCGCGCCGGCCCCTCCGGCGACGCGCCTTCGGCACGTCGCCGGCAGCGGCCTCCCCGGACGTTACGGACACGGGCTCGTCCCCCTGCGTCACGTCGAGATCTTCTCCCGCCTCTTCATCACGGTCGGCCACAGCGATCCTCGGCTCGTCCTCGTGGCCTTCGCCGTTGAGGCGGCTGAACTCACCGAGCATCACGCGTGCATCGGAGTGACTGCGATCCATGACGTAGCCGGCTTTGCGGCCGTGCTCCTCGGGCCTCATGAGCCCGGTCTCGACGGCGCGGCGGATGTTCGACTCGAGGGCATCGCCCTCGACCCGCGAGAGCAGCTCGCTGAACAGGGCCGTGTTCACCCAGTCAGCCTTGTCGTCCTTCGCGCGAGTGCTGCCGACGAAGTTGAAGAGGTGGACGATCGCGGCGCTCGGCTGGCGCGCGTACTTCACGAGCGGATGTCCCTCGGTCAGCCAGCACATTGTCACGTTGCGACCGTCGCGTGACACCTGCTCGGTCGCGATGGCGCCGCGCTCCTCGGCGATGTTGAACAGGGTCTCGAGGAGCATCCGCCGCTGCGCCTTGCCCTTCGCGAGGCCGCCGGGCTGGTCGGCCCGGGAGAGCGGGTCGAGGACGGCCTCGACCGCGGGGATGCGGCGAGTGTCCTTGCTCGTGACGGAATCGATCCGCCGGAGTACGCGAACGAGATGGAACAGGGTCTCGGCGACGAGCGCATCACCAAACTCCAGCGACAGCAGCTGCTTGTCCTTGAGCCGGGTGCGCGCGGGCTGCTCGGCCTTGATGTGATGCTGCGCGATGCCGAAGTCGATGCGCTGGTCGAGCACGCTCGAGGCTTCCTTGTGCGACAGCGGCACGACGCTGCGCACGAAGTCGCCGCGCGGCATCTGATCCGCGCGGAGCGCGACGAGCTGGTCGAGCAGCAGCACAGCGAGGCGGCGCTGCTCCTTCTCGGATTCGGGCGAGCCGGTCGGCACGACGGCGGGGATGCTTGCCGGCGCGGCGACGCGCACGGCCGCGCCGCCCCGGCCCCGGCCGGCTCCGCCACGGACTCCGCGGGTCCGCGGGCGGGGTGCCTCGTCCTTACCGGCCTGGGTGTCGTCGGTGCGAAGGATGCCGGTGCGGGTCCACCGCGCTTCCGGGATGAGGTCCTCGAGGAGGAAGACGCCATCGCGGAGGTAGGGCGAGTCGCGCAGCTCGTTCGCGAGGGCCTTATCCCCTGCGATCAGGTAGACCTGCTTGTCCTCGTCCTTGAGCGCTTTGCAGAGCGCGTTCAGGTCGCGATCGCCGGACACGATGAACCAGACGTCGATGTCCGGCCGCTCCTTGTAGAGCAGCTTCATCGTGCGAGTGATGAGGACCGCATCCGAGCGGCCCTTGAGCAGGCGGCCGCTCATGCGCTGCGCGACCGCGACCGGCTCCATGCCGGTGAACTCGAGCGCCATGAGGAGCGTCTCGTCCTGCGAGACGACCTCGGATCCGAAGATCGCCTGCTTCACGCGGACGGGACCGAACTCGGCCGCTTTCTGCAGGATGGCCTGGAGGATGGAAAGCGATGATGGCAGCGGGCCTTCGGTGTGCTGCCGCAAGGTGTAGTAGACGTTCTCCCAGTCGATTAGGAGGGCGACGTCGGGCAATGGGTTTCTCCGTTATGTAGGCGCTCCGCGTTCCACCCGACTCGTTCGAATGACCCGCTCGATCTTTCTCCCCGACCACCGGATCCCACGAGAGGGACACGATGTCCGCGAGCAGCTCGACTCGGACGCTTCAGCCGGAACGCGCGCCGTTTCATCCAAGTCTAGCCTGAAGGTGTGCTCGAAGATAGCCGTCTCGAGAACGCGGTCCAATGGGCGGCACGGAGCGACGCGAGCTACGCCGACGCGCGCTACGTCGAGCGCGAGAGCGAGACCGTGTCCGCCAAGGATGGTCA
>CAAGKR010363586.1_pt1 | contig 11901 bp, 11 predicted proteins | sample 2556971 | NCBI WGS metagenome assembly CAAGKR01 (sample SAMEA5207829, study PRJEB30636) | soil metagenome | biome: forest; feature: boreal; material: soil | place: USA | collected 2011-09 | depth 1 m
GCCCGAGCTCAAGGCGCCGGCGAGCAACGGAGCGCGCATGTCGGTAGACCTGTAAGCGAGTAGCGGAGCCGGCAACGCCGAGATCGGGCGCCTAGCCGGATGAGCCCGAAGGGTGCCGCGGGCGCCGCGCAGCGCTGCCCCTGGCATTTCGGTCGAACTTTCGGGGCAGGACACTAAATCACCGCGGTCTCGGTGTAGATGCCGAAGACCTCGATGAGGGTGTTCATGATCTCGCCCTCGGTCGCGTATGAGCGCACCGCCTCCAGGATGTACGGCATGAGGTTGTCAGTGCCCGCCGCCGCCTTTCGCAGGCGGGGCAGAGAGTTCGAGCACCTCGCCTGGTCGCGCTTGCGCCGGACTTCCCGAACTCGAGCCACCTGCTCGCTCTCGAGCTTGGGGTCGATGCGAAGGATCTCGAGCGGTTCCTCGTCGTCGACTGTGAACTCGTTCACGCCGACCATCAACCTGCGCTTCTGCTCGAGCTCCTGCTGGTAGCGGAAAGCGGCATCGGCGATCTCCTTCTGGAAGAAGCTGGCCTCAATGGCGGGGATCACCCCGCCCAGCTCCTCGATGCGCTTGAAGTACGACTCCGCCTGGCTCTCCATCTCATCGGTGAGCGCTTCGACGAAGTAGCTGCCGCCCAGCGGGTCGATGGTGTTCGCGACACCGGTTTCGTAGGCGAGCAGCTGCTGTGTGCGAAGCGCCAAGCGGGCGGCCTTGTCGGTGGGGAGAGCGAAGACCTCGTCCATGGCGTTGGTGTGCAGCGACTGCGTGCCGCCCAGGACTGCAGACAGGGCCTCGATTGCGGTGCGGGCGATGTTGAGCTCTGGCTGCTGGGCGGTCAGCGACACCCCGGCGGTCTGCGTGTGAAACCGCAGCTTCCAGGACCGCTCGTCCTGCGCGCCGTAGCGCTCGCGCATCCAGCGCGCCCAGATGCGGCGGGCCGCGCGGAACTTGGCGATCTCTTCGAAGAAGTCGATGTGAGCATCAAAGAAGAAGGACAGTCGCGACGCGAAGTCGTCGATCCGCATTCCTCTCTCAAGGCATGCATCGACATAGGCCATACCGTCGGCGAGGGTGAAGGCAAGCTCCTGAGCTGCGGTCGATCCCGCCTCGCGAATGTGATAGCCGGAGATCGAGATGGTGTTCCACTTCGGCACCTCTTTGGCGCAGTACTCGATCGAGTCCACGACCAGGCGCATCGACGGGGTCGGCGGAAAGATGAACTCCTTCTGCGCGATGAACTCCTTGAGGATGTCGTTCTGCAGGGTGCCCTCCAGCTCTGATACCGGCGCGCCCTGCTCCTCGGCCACCGCGATGTACATGCACAGGAGGATCGCGGCCGGTGAGTTGATGGTCATGGAGGTCGTGATGTCGGCAAGTGGGATGCCGTCGAACAGCGTCTCCATGTCAGCCAGCGAGTCGATGGCGACGCCGCAGTGCCCGATCTCGCCGCGGCTGGTGGGCGCGTCGGAGTCCTGGCCCATCAATGTCGGCATGTCGAAAGCGACGGAAAGGCCTGTCTGCCCGTTGGCGAGCAGGTACTTGTACCGCTTGTTCGTCTCCTCCGCGGTGGCGAAGCCAGAGAACTGACGCATCGTCCACAGGCGGCCGCGGTAGCCGCTCGGGTGAATGCCGCGCGTGTAGGGGTACTGTCCGGGCAGCTCCTCCGCGCGCTGCGGTAGGTCGGTGGCGGAGTAGAGGGGCTTGAGGGGGATCCCCGAGATGGTCGAGGTCTCGATGCCATCGTCACGCGTCGGACTCGACTCGAACTCCTCCTTCCAGACCTGCTTCGGATCACGTGCTCGAACCTTCATGTCGACATGCGGCCGGAGGGCCGGCCGAGGGATTTGGAGATCCAGGGGTCCCTCCCATGACTGCGCCATGGGGACCCCAGCGGAAGGGGTGGACCGGCTAGGAGCGCACTGCAAGTGCGTGACGACGACGGGCCGGGCCCCCTAACGCCCGGATCGCGCCGCATCGGCTCCAAAGCTCCGGCTGGCATCTCTGGCTGCATTTCCAGATCCCATTATCCGAGGTCTCAACTCAACGTCTCGGGCTGCGCTTCGGCGGCCCGCTCGCCATCTGTCTGAGGATTTCTTCGGCGGCCCGATACGGGGTCCCGTCCTTCAGCAGCCTCTCGGTCAGGCGGGCGTCCTCGGCAAGGGCCCGGCGGGCCTCCGCACGCGCGAGCTCGGCCACGACCTCAGCGGTCTCGTCCTTGAGCCGCCGTTGAGCCAGCTGACTCCCCGCGCCGCTCGTCTCCAGGTGCCGGCGATGGGCCTCGACTGCGGCCCAAAGCTCGTCAATGCCCTCCGCGCGGGCTGCCACCGTGGTAATGATCGGTGGCTTCCACGCTCTTGCGCCGCTCGCACCATAGGCACGCGGGGTGGCTAGGCTCAGCATCCCGCGGAGCTCCATCACCACGCGGTGATAGCCATCGAGATCGGCCTTGTTGACGACCAGGACGTCGGCGATCTCGAGGATGCCCGCTTTGATCATCTGGACGCCGTCCCCAAGGTTCGGGGTCAGCACCACCACGGTGGTGTCTGCGACCGCGGCCACCTCGAGCTCCGACTGGCCGACCCCCACCGTCTCTAAGATCACCTGGTCGAAGCCGAAAGCTGCGAGCAGCCGGATCGCCTCACGGGTTGCGAGCGACAGCCCACCGAGGTGACCGCGCGCTCCCATGCTGCGGATGAACACCTTGGGATCGAGCGCATGCCGCTGCATGCGGATGCGGTCGCCAAGGATCGCGCCACCCGTAAAAGACGAGTTGGGGTCGGTGGCGATGACGGCGACTGACTTATCCTGCTTCCTCAGCAAGGCCACGACCGCGTCCACCAGGGTGGATTTGCCTGTCCCGGGAGCGCCCGTGAAGCCGGCGACATGGGCAACCCGAGCGAGATCGCCGAGAGACTCCTCCAGCGCGCGCACCGCAGGGTCGCGCCGCTCGACGAGGGTGATCGCTCGGGCCAGGGCCCGGATGTCGCGGGCGCGGAACCGCTTGGCTAGCTCGCTGTCGGGCGCGAGCGCAGGCGGAGGGCCCAACTGATTGCTCAGCGCATCACTCGCCGAGAAAGCGGAGCCCGAAGTCGTGACCCAGCACCACGACGAGGCCGTACGTCTGCTGGCCGCCGGCGGGCGCCGGGTTGGCCGGAGTGGCCGGGACGACGGTGGCGCCAAAGTAGTCGACCAGCCACTTGGTCGTCTGCGGGAACTGCCCTCCCGAGTAGTCGAGGATCAATGTCTGCGCCGAAGGCCCGTGTCCGACCGGGTCGGCGAGCTGCAACCCGGTTGGATCGAGCATCGCGGTGACGCGGCTGTCGAGGCCGGGAAAATTGTTCGTCCCGTTGACGACCTGGATCGCGGCCTTCTCTGCGAGGACCTTGGGATCGATGAGGGCCGAACCCAGGTACTGGTGGATCATGGCGTAACTCGCGTCATCCGGGCAGAGCTGCGACACATTGGGACCCATTCCGCAGTTGAACGAGTCCAGGAGATTCCCGTCGGCGGCGGCTGACGGAGCAGTCAGCGCCACCCTGATGATCGAGGCGTCCGGAAGATTCTTGCCCCAGTCGTAGACGGCTTTCATGTCGGAGATCGTCATGTCGGTGTGGATGTTCTTCTGAAGAGCGTCGAGCAGCTGGGGGGCCTTGGAGAAGCCGTTCACTGTGGTCGCCTTCTTCTTGATCGCCTGCATGATGTCCTGCTGCCGGCGCGCGCGACCGAAGTCAGATGACTGCTGCGGCTGTTGTGCGTGCCTGGATCGCGCGATCTGGAGCGCCTGCTCGCCGTTGTAGTGAGCGCAGCCGGCTGTGTAATGGATGCCGCCACGTATGTACCCGTTGCTGTAATCGGGGTACTCGTAGTCGTCGAGGTTGGTAGTGAGGCAGATGTCCACCCCGCCCAACGCGTTCACCATGTCGCGGAAGGCGATGAAGTCCACCGCGATGTACCTGTCGAAGGTGATCCCGGTCACCTTTCCGACCTCGTGCTCGGCAGCGTAACCGCCGCCGTTTTGTCCTTGGTACTGCCCGGCTACGCAGCAGATGATGTTCGTGTACGGCACCTCATATGCGGCGTTGATCTTGTTGGTCCAGATCCTGGCTGGGTTGTCTTGGAGGTTCATATGGACCACCAGGTCGCGAGGGATCGAGGCGAGCATGACGCGGTTGCTGGTCGGGTCGATCGTCACGGCCATGACCGAGTCGGTCAGGTAGGGCGCGTCGTTCTGCTCGCCGCCCATGCCCAACAGCAGGATGCTGACCCGCTGCCCGTGCTTGAGCTTGTAGGCGATCGTGCCCTGCGCCGGTTCGACCGCCTGCACGACCTCGCCGATGGGATTGAGGTGGTGACCCGTGGTGGCGGCGATGAAGTCGTCGAAACGCTTGTAGGTGAGGGTCGCGCCGACCAGCACGACCACGAGCAGGGCGGCGACGATCACCGCTGGGACCGACCGGGTCAGGCGGTAGGAGACGTTGTAGCGGGATCGCCTGGCCCTAGGCCGTGCCCTGAGCATGCGCACCGGAATTTTACCTTCCAGGCCCTTCCCAACGGTGATCGGTCCTGATCGGTTACGTCAGGCGGGTCTTTCGATCAGGCGAATCCCTCAGCCGGATCTCACGGGGTGGTGGTCGTGGTGCTGTGCGACACCGCGAATATCCAAATGAGCGCCCAGCCTGCGCTGACCACGAAACCAATGACGCCCAGGATGAGGCCGGCGAGGGCCAAGCCGCCACCTCCTAACGTCCCGCCGCTCGAGGCCACACGCTGGCGGGAGATGAAACCCATGATGCCCGCCGCCGGTCCCAGGAGGATGCCGAGGCAGAAAGGCCACGAACAGACAAGCGACAGGATGCCCACCACCACGGCGCCGATCGCGAGCCCGTCGTTGCGGGCGCCCGCGTACCCGGCCGGGCCGGGTGTATATCCCATTGGTGGAGGGGGCACATACGCACCGCTCGATGGCGGCGGTGGCACGAAACTTCCACCGGCCGGTGGCGGTGGTGGCGGTGGGTTGAAGCCTCCCCCGGCCGGCGGCGGTGGTGGTGGCGGTGGCGGTGGGTTGAAGCCTCCGCCAGGCGGCGGGGGGGGCGGCAGGTCCGACATCTAACTCCTCCTTACGCCGCTACCGCGGCGTGCGACCCCATCTCGAAGCTGCGAATTATCCACGCCTGCATCGCCAGCGCATATGCCGAGGTGAAAAGGACACCAATGCCGCACGCGACGATTCCCAACGAACCCACAAACCCGGCGGCGATCAGCATAAGGCCCGCGATCAAGGTGTAGGTCAGGTTCATACGGCAGCGACGAACGACCGAACCGACCTGGATTCCACGGCTGATGCCGCCGCTGTCGGTGGCGAGCACGATCGCCGGCATGGCGAAGTTCAGCGCCAGGCTGAGCACGGTGGTCACGCTGAACGCGAGCAGGTAGAGCAGGACAGCCAGCGAGATGAGGACACCATTGGCGGATCCCCGGCCTGCGTGAATGGCCAGCGCCAGCGCCGGGCCGTAGATCACCAGGGCGACGATGACAATCCCGACGCCGTATATCAGCTCGACTGCGAACAAGCGGATCCCGCGGCCGAGGTACGACAGACTGGCAGGGGCCAGTCTTTCCTCACCGGCGCGGAGCCGGTCGAGCGATGCCAGCATCCAGCCGATGCCGTTGATCGAGCCGACGATCGGGATAAGGAGCGTCAGGGCGATGACTAGCAGCTTCGGGAGCCAGTCCGGGTCGCGAAGGGGCCAGGTGAATGCCTCGGTGATGCGGTCCACTTAGAAGCCGGTCGGGCTAGACACCGACATGAGGAGCACGGCCAGCCAGACCAGGCTGAGCACCGCTCCGATGGCGGTCGCCACGACGCCGAGGACCCACCCGCTGGCGGCGAGGCTGCGCCGTCCAAGCGTGCCCTGCGCGCTACCGATGCGGAGTGTGCTCACCGCAGTAATGACCGAGCGATGACGACCCGCTGGATTTGGTTCGTCCCTTCATAAATCTGCGTGATTTTTGCATCCCGCATCATCCTCTCCACCGGGTAATCGCTGATGTAGCCGTAGCCGCCCAGGAGCTGGACGCAGTCCGTGGTCACCTTCATGGCCATGTCGGAGGCGAACAGCTTGGCCATGGCGGCGATCTTGGTCAGATCCGGCGCTTTCGCATCCACCTTCGTGGCCGCACGGTAAACGAGATGACGGGCAGCCTCGATCTCCGTGGCCATGTCCGCGAGCATGAACTGGATGCCTTGGAAGCTCGCGATGGGTTGCCCGAATTGGTTCCTTTCCTTGACGTAGGTCAGCGCGTAATCGAACGCGCCTTGCGCGATGCCAAGCGCCTGGGCGCCGATGCCCGGCCGTGAGCGGTCGAGGACGGCGAGGGCGATTTTGAAACCCGCGCCCTCTTCGCCCAACCGGTTCGCGGCCGGCACCTTGACATCCTCGAAAACGAGCTGCGCCGTCGGTGAGCCCCGAATGCCAAGCTTGTGCTCGAGCTTGGACGCCTGCCATGGGCTGGACTCGCGCTCTAGGACGAAGGCGGAGATCCCTCCCTGCTTGGCGTCCGGATCGGTTTGCGCGAAGACGACCAGCGTCCCGGCGACGCTGCCGCCCGTAATGAACTGTTTGGTGCCGTTCAGGATGTACTCGTTGCCGTAGCGCTTCGCTCGCGTTTTCATAGCGGCCGCATCGGAGCCGCTTCCGGTCTCCGACAGCGCGTAAGCGGCGACCTTCTCTCCTGACGCGAGGGGCGGGCACAGACGCTGCTTCTGGTCTTCGGTGCCGGCGACCAGGATTGGATACGAGCCGAGTGCCTGAACGGCCAGGATCAGCGACGAACTGGCGCACGCCTTGGCGATCTCTTCGATCGCCATGCAGATGGTGACGCTGGAGCCGGAGATACCACCGTACTGCTCCGGGAACGGGATGCCCAGAATCCCGTTCTCCGCGAACAGTCTCTCGATGTCCTTCGGATACTCCGCCTTCTCGTCGATTGCGGCGGCACGAGGAGCGACCTTGTCCTGAACGAGCTCCCTGACGGTGTCCCTGATGGCCACCTGCTCCTCGGAGAAGTCAAAGTCCATCAATGTGTGATTATCCCGTCAGTCGTACCAGCGTGGCAGGGTCGGCCGGGTTCCCTTTCATCTTTCCAGCGTGGCCGGGTCGGCCGGGTTCAACCCGGCCGTAACTTTGTCCCGAATGTCTCCCAATCGTTGCTAGGAGACCTCTCCGAAAATCCCATCCCCCGGAAAGAGAGCGCCGGCCCTTGCGAATGGCTAACGCCTTCGCGGTGCGGGGATTGAGCGCCGGGTCTGCGTCGGCAACGCCGACCCCCGCTACCGGAGGATGTCCCTGGCGATGACGATCCGTTGTACCTGATTCGAGCCTTCGTAGATCTGCAGGGCTTTGGCGTCCCGGACATGCCGTTCGAAAGGACTGCCGCTGACGGCGCCCTCCTCCCCTGCGATCTGGAGGGCATCCAGGGCCACCTGCATGGCGGTGTCGGTGCAGTGGAGCTTGGCCATCGACGCCTGCCGCGTGAATGGACGGCCGGCGCTGCAGAGCCACGCCGCGTGGTAGGCGAGCAGGCGCGCCGATTCCAGCCGGGTGGCCATGTCCGCAAGCGCGAAATCGTCGCCCTGGGCTCGCTCGCGCTCGGCGAGCAGGTCGCGAGTCTCATCCACCGCGGCCTGTGCGATGCCAAGCGCCTGGCCGGAGATTCCCAGCCGCCCGGAATCGAGCGCCCGCATCGCGACGATGAAGCCCTGGCCCTCGGGGGCAAGCCGGTTGGCGGCCGGCACCACCACCTCCTCCAAGACCAGCTCACCCGTCGGCGAGCCGTGAAGCCCCATCTTGCGAAAGAGCTGGCCGATTCGTACGCCCGGGGCGTCGGCCGGGACAAGGAAGGCGCTGACTCCGGCCGCCTTCTCCTCCGAACCGGAGCGCGCGAACACGACGTAGAGGCCGGCTCGGCCGATGTTGGTGATGAAGATCTTGGTGCCGTTGAGGACGTAGCTGTCGCCTGTGCGGCGGGCGCTCATCTTCAACGAGGCGGCATCTGATCCTGACCCCGGTTCGGTGAGCGCAAAGGCGCCGAGCAGCTCGCCCGATGCAAGCGCCGGCAGCCAGCGACGCTTCTGCTCCTCGGTGCCGAACAGGAGGATCGGCTCACTGCCGACGCTGGTGTGGACGTCGATGATGACCGACGTGGAGGCGCAGGCCTGTGCGAGCTCCTCGATGCACAGCGCGAATGCAAGGGCGTCGAGGCCCAGGCCACCGTATTCGCGCGGGATCAGGACACCGAGGAGCCCCGCCTCCGCAGCCGCCTTGACGGCTTCCTCGGGGAAGCGGTGATCGCGGTCGACCTCGGCCGCAAGCGGCCGCGCTACCCCTTGCGCTAATTCGCGTACGGCGGCCTGAAAGGTCGCGTGCTGGGGCGCCAGATCCAGGTCCACCCTAGTGTCGCGGGCCAGGGGTGCGCATGCGGTTGGGGCAGCATCGGCGACCGAAGCCAAGGAAGCGTCGAGTAGCGCAGCGCGCGCATCGGTAGATTTGTAAGCGAGCAACGCAGATGGTGACGCCGGATAGGCGCCCAAAGGGCGCCGGTCGGGCGCCTAGGCCGCTCCGACGCTGTGGGCTCCTGGCTCGGGACACTTAGGCCCGAACTACAATAATCGGTTGGGCATGGAAGCAGGACCGAGATACCTTGAAGGCACCACAGTCGGCAGCGGTCGCGACATCATCGGGGTTCGCCGGGACCGTATCGCCGACATCATCGGCACTGGGCGTGAGATCATCGCGCGAGCGAAAGCCGAGAAGCTCCTACCTGAGACCATCACCGGGGCCACGGCGGCCCTTATGGTCACGATCGCCGGCTACGGCGAGCCGCTCTCCGAAGGTCAGTGGCGTGAGCTCGCCGGTGTCGTCGGCGGCATCATGCGCGACAGCACTTATGCCGACCTCGCCAGGCTTCGCACGCTCATCACCCAGGAGCAGTTCTTGAACGTGGCTCGCAACCAGGGCTACGGGCGCTTCATCCGCCGCCTGGACGACGGGCGTTGGGTGTGCGAACTCGCTCCCAAGCTGGAGGACCTCCCTGACGAATAACCGCGTCTCCTCAGTCTTGCGGTCGCGGCCGCTTCGAATCGCCGTCGCCGTCGCGTTCTCACTGGCCATCCTCAGCCCGGCGGCGGTGGTCTTCGCCGTGGTTTGGAACGCCCCTGCGGTGAGCCCATCGCAAGTGGCACCGGCCGCCGCCTTTCAGCCGGCGCGCGTGGTGCCGGCGCCGGACTTACAACCCACGAGCCTGCCTGCGACGCCGGTCAACGTCTACGCCCACATCATGTCCGGCGTTGTGCCGTGCCCACTGTGCAACATCCCACCGCGCGTCTACGTCCCGAACAGCATGGCCGGTACTCTCGACGTGATCGACCCCTTGACGCTGAAGGTGGTCGACCACTACGCCGTGGGGAGCATCCCGCACCACGTCGCGCCGGCCTGGGACATGAGCGCTCTTTACGTTGACAACGAGGCCTCCAGCCAGCTGACCGTGCTCGACATTCAGACCGGTAGGCCCAGCGGTCAGACGATCTCCATCCCCTTCCCGTACAACCTCTACTTCACGCCCGACGGCAGCAAGGCGATCGACGTGGTCGAACGGCTCCAGCGGATAGAGTTCCGCGACCCGCACAACGGTTGGGCGCTGCTCAAGTCGGTGGCAATCCCGTGGCCGGGCGCGGACCACCTCGACTTCAGCGCCGACGGCAGCTACTTGATGATCTCGACCGAGTACTCGGGGATGGTCGCCAAGGTCGATACCGTGAACATGCAGCTCGTCGGCTACGTCCATGTCGGAGGCCTGCCGATCGACGTCAAGCTCTCTCCCGACGGGTCAGTCTTCTATGTCAGCAACCAGGGCCGGATGGGCGTGTCGGTGATCGACCCGGTGTCGATGCAGGAGGTCCAGTTCATCCCGACCGGCCGCGGCGCCCATGGGTTGCAGGTTTCAAGGGACACCAAGTCCCTTTACGTGTCCAACCGCTTGGAGGGCTCGTTCTCCGTCATCGACTTTGCGACTCGCTCTGTGGTCGCCAAGTGGTACATCCCGGGCGGGGGCAGCCCCGACATGCTCCAGATCAGCCCCGATGGGACCCAGCTCTGGGCGTCGGGCCGCTACAACGCCACGGTCTACGTGATGAGCACCGTCACCGGCCAGTTGATCGCGAAGATCCCAGTGGGTTCCGAGGACCACGGCCTGACCTACTTCCCGAACGTCGGCCTCCACAGCCTGGGCCACAACGGTGTCTATCGCTAGCGGGGGTCTTCGACCCCCTTATGAGAGGGAACCCGGATGGTTCCCTCTCATCGCCGGGTCGGACCCGGCCCTCGATCCCGTCACAACTCAGGCAAAGCCATTCGCAGGGGCCGGCTCGCCGACGCGGACCCGGCCCTCAATCCCCGCACCGCGAAGGCGTTCGCGATTCGCAAGGGCCGGCGCTCTCTTTCCGAGGGATCGGATTTTCGGAGAGTTTCTCCTCGCGACGCTTGGAGACAATTGGAACAAAGACGCGGCCGGGGTGAACCCGGCCGCCCCGCCGCGCTAGCGTCCTGCTTCGGGGCCGGCGGCTAGCAGCCCAGCAGGCGAGCGATCAGCATTCGCTGCACCTCTGAGGTGCCCTCGCCGATTTCGTTGATCTTCACGTCCCGCCAGTAGCGGGCGACGGGATAGTCCTCCATGAAGCCGTAACCGCCGTGGATCTGGACCGCCTGGTCCGCCGCGCGCTTGGAGGTCTCCGAGGCGTAGAGCTTGCACATCGCGGCGAGCATCCGCGTCTCGTCCGTGGTCTCGGCGCCTCCGTGCATGTAAGCGACGGCGGCGCGATAGACCATGGTTCGCGCGAGCTCGGTTTCCATCGCCATGTCGGCGAGCTTGAACTGCACGGCTTGGTGCTTGGAGATCGGCACGCCAAACGTCTTGCGTTCCTTGGCATACGCGAGTGACGCGTCGAGGCACGCTTGCGCCAGGCCCACGGACAATGCCGCGATGGCGATGCGGCCGCCCATCAAGGTGTGAAGAAACTGCCGGTAGCCACCCCCCCGCGCGCCGAGCAGGTTCTCTGCCGGCACCGTGCAGTCCTCAAAGCTCAGCGGGTGCGTGTCGGACGAGTGCCAGCCGAGCTTGCGATACGACTCCAGCACGTGGTAGCCGGGCGCACCGGCGGGAATCATGATGGCGCTGATCTCCGGACGGTGGCCGTCAGCCTTGCCGGTGACCGCGGTCACGGTCACGCCGCCGGAGATTTCGGTCCCGCAGTTGGTGATGAACTGCTTGGCGCCGTTTATCACCCAGTGGCCGTCGCGCATCTCCGCGCGGGTCTTGGTCGCGCCGGCATCGGAACCGGCTTCCGGCTCGGTGAGCCCGAAAGCCCAGAGCTTCCGTCCGGCGAGCAGATCGGGCAACCACCGGTCCTTCTGGTCCTTGGTGCCGAAATCGTGGATGGGCGCTGCGCCCAGGCAGACCGCCGCCTCGAGGGTGATGCCCACGCCGGTGTCGGCCCGCGATATCTCTTCGATCGCCAGGCACAACGACAGGAAGTCACCGCCGGCTCCGCCGTACTCCTCCGAGAACGGCAGTCCAAACAGGCCCAGCTCGCCCATCTGGCGGACGATGTCGTAACCGAACTGGTTGAGGCGGTCGAGCTCCCCGGCGGCTGGCGCCACGACCTCACGAGCGAAGTCGCGACAGACGTCGCGAATCGCCTGCTGCTCTGCCGTCAGTTCGAAGTCCACGCCACCAATCGTTGCACGGCTGGGCGTCGCCGCGCGACGCTAATGTCCTGCGCCGGAGGTTCGGCCGAAAATCGCCGGATCGGCGGCCGAGCTCAAGGCGCCGGCGAGCAAC
>CAAGKR010312542.1_pt1 | contig 11895 bp, 12 predicted proteins | sample 2556971 | NCBI WGS metagenome assembly CAAGKR01 (sample SAMEA5207829, study PRJEB30636) | soil metagenome | biome: forest; feature: boreal; material: soil | place: USA | collected 2011-09 | depth 1 m
ATAATCACCAAGCGTGAGCCGCTGGTTTGCCCCTTATTCGCATAATGACAGGTTATGGAACAGGACGGGGCGCGATTCTCTCACTACGCTTGGTTCAATAGAGCCGTCAGTTCATTTCCACGGATTCTCTACATGGGTGTAAACGGACCTAGTAGAAGTTCAACGTCTGAATTTGAGGCAAAGCGCATATCAAGTTCAAAGCTGCCCGCGCAGCATGCGGCTTTTGTACGTGAAGCGGTCCGCCGGATGCGTCACAATTATGAATTCAATGAGTTTATCCTTCGCCCCGCGGTACCAGCGCAGCATTTGTAGCGCCGGTGAGCCGACTTTCACCCCCAATTCGGCCGCGGCCTCGGCATCAATGCTGATCGCCTTGAGCTCCTGCTCGATGGTTTTGATCAGCACGCCGTGGCGGGCTTCGATGACCGAGAATATCCGCGGCGGCTTATCGGAAATCTGATTTCCAATCCCCGCATAATCGGGGTGCACATAAATATCAACTGTGCAGATTGGGGCGCGGAACTGTGCGGTTAGACGGTGGCCCGCCAGATGAAGCCATTTGCCAGCGTCGTGCGCCGTCTTCGGGCCGGCGATGCTCGGTAGGCTGCATTTTTCTTTGCGCAACACTTCAAATACATATTCAACGCCGTAGCGCGCCCAGTCATGGAATACGCTGCCATCTTCGATTTGGTTTTTCAGCGGAAACCGCGACACCACCTGTGTGCCGGTGCGTGTCCGGCGATAGACCATGCCGAGCTCTTCAAGGTACCTGAGCGCGACCGCGACCGTCGCCCGGCTTACCTTGAACTTGGCGCTCAGCTGATGCTCGTTCGGCAGCGTCGAGCCGATCGGATATTTGGCCGAAGTAATCGCTTCAATGAGGGTATCGGCGATTTGCCGGGATCTAGACTCTGCCCGCCGGGCCATCCGCGAATTTCCTTGCTATTTAATAATGCCGAAACCGGACAAAGTGTCTCTCGGCCAAATCTTAAGAGTTTGCAGCACTTGTTGGCCAGCCAATAATCCATTCTGGACGTGGGCGTCAGCCCGCCGCAATCGGACTTCCGACCCAAGCTTCCGGCCCGGTGAGATTTTCCGGCCTGGCTGGGATTTCGCCACGTTCCACTTGTCGCACCAGTCCAGTCAGGAAGGCATTCGCCGCAGCGGCTTTGCCGACTTCGCGGCCCTTTTGCACTACAAATCCGTTGATGTAGTCGATCTCCGTCCTCCGTCCCTTGAGCATGTCTTGTCCCATGGACGGCCGCTGCAGTTCGCTCTTGCCGTCATTGGTGCCAGCGACCATGACCGCCTCGATCTCCGCAAGCGCTATCCGATCACCCTCCGAGGCGAGGGCGAGGCGCTCCGGATTGAGAAAGCCAATGTAGCCAAGCTCGTAGCCTTGCGCTTGGCCGATCCGCACGGCTTCACCGCCGAGCCGAATGCAGAAACGCCGAACTGCATCGTGTCGGTCGCGGTCGATCCCTGACAACCCGGTTGCCGCGGAAGCGCCATTGCGCATCGCATTGACGCACAGCTTCGCCCAGCGTTCTCCCCACAGATTCGGCGTTAGCGTCACGGTGTCGATGGCGCCGAGCATATTGGCCAACTCCTGTACGCGGCGCGTCGGACGGCCATGCACCTCGCCAACATAGAAAACGGTATTGCCATTGACGTCGCTCCCCTTGGGGCTGGTGCGTAGAATTTTCCCCGGCTCGTAGAGGTCCGCTGCCAAACGTGCGGCAATACAGCCAAGCGTTTTGCCCCATCCGACGATGCCGGCAATGCGCTCTTCATTGATGCAATTTTGCAATGATACCACGTAACCATCCGCCGCCAAATATGCGTTGATCAGCATAGTCGCCCATTCGGTATCATATGATTTCACTGAAACGAATGCGATATCAACCGGCTTCTGCTTCGACAGGCTTTGCACTTCAGTGAGGTGCATGGTGTTCGGCTTGACGACGCAACGCTCGTCGGCGGTGATGCCGGTAATCTCCAGTCCGTTGGCGCGGATCGCTTCGATGTGGGCCGGCCAGGGATCAATCAAGGTCACGTCGTGACCGTTGCGCGCTAGCTGGCCGCCGACATAGCCGCCGATTGCGCCGGCTCCGATGAATGCGATTCTTTTTTTCATGGCTGAGTTCTTGTGGTTTGGGCTCTGATGTTTTTGCGGCAGTTTCTGCGTCACTCCGATGGCCTGAGGTTGTCAGTCGCTAGCGCACAAAACCGGCGCTACGCGGCAGAAATAAAGACAATTCAGGAATGCAGATAATCAGCAATAGGCCGACAAACAGAGCCAGCATGTACGGAAAATATGTCTTGGCGTGGCGTCCGACCGAAACTTTGGCGAAGCGAAGCGCGACCAGCAGCCCGACCCCCATGGGAGGTAGGAACAAGCCGATGCCGACCGCAGCGACCAGTACGATATCGAAATGAATCGGATGGATGCCAAGCCGAATCGCGATCGGAAACACCACAGGTACCAGCATAACCGCGGCCGGTAGGCCTTCAAGCACCATTCCGATCAGCATGCCCATTAACGCGGCGCCGATCAAAAACATCCAGTTGGCGCCTTCGAGCGGGCGCAAAATGTCAGCCATCAGAATTGGTACGCCGCTGATTCCCATCAAATACTGAAACACCGTGGCGACCGCGAGCAGGAATATCACCGCCGCCGTGAGCAGCGCGCTTTCGTAGGCGATGTGAAACAGTTCCAGCCACGACACGCTGCGATAAAAGTAGCGCGCGGCAATGACAGAATAGGCTGCCACGATGGCGCCGGCCTCGGTGGCGGTGAACACGCCGAAGTAAAAGCCGGCAAACAACACGATCGGCACGACCATTGGCACCGCGGCAAGGCGAGACGCTTTCAGCAGAAAGCGAAGGCTCGGTTTGGTGTCTTTCGGCCAGTTGAGCAAATGGGCCTGCACGAACACCACCACCGCCAGGCAAAGCCCGACAGTTGCGGCGGGTATGAACCCGGCCAGAAATAAGGCCACTACCGAGGTGTTGGTTACTTCGCCCAAGATGATCATGAATATCGCTGGCGGCACCAACATGCCCATCGCGGTGCCGGATGCGATCAAAGATGCGGCGTCTTCGCGTCGATACCCGGCCTTCAGAAGAGGCGGCGTCAAGGTCGCGCCCAAGGCTGAAACCTCGGCCATCTTCGACCCGCACAAATCCGAAAAGAAGTATGAAACTACGATCACCGACATGCCGAGGCCGCCGCGTATCCAGCCGACCATGGCGCGGGCCAACTCGACCAGCGCGCTCGACATGCCGCAGCGTTCCATCACGGTACCGGCGAAGATGAACGATGGAACCGCGAGCAAGACCCAGTTCTGCGAGCCGGATACCAGGCTGGACGCGAACATCTGTAACGGAAAACCGCCGAGCACGAGTCCGACGATGGCCGCAATGCCGAGCGAAAATACGATTGGCAGCGACAAGATTACCAGAACGATAAATGTGGCAAGAGTTGCGCCGAGAACCATCGCTCACTCCACGACTGGCGATAGATCGTGAGGGTTGGCCAGTTGTGGGCGAAAAACTGCGGCAAGCCCAAATAAAATGATCAACACGCCGCCAACGACGACCGAGAAGTAGAGCCAGAACAGGTTTACCGCGAGGCCCGGCGACGTCGAATTGGAATTGAGCAGCGAGACCCGGAAGCCATAGACGACGGCGACCGATCCGAACACCATGATCAGCACGCCGCAAAACCGCGCTACCCATAATTGCAAATGTTTCGGGAAGCGGTGCGTGACGACCTGCAAATTAAAGTGGGTACCGTGTGAAATGCCAAGCGCGGCGCCCAGCATGGTCATCCAGGCCAGCGCAAATTCACCGATCTCCTCAACCCAAAAAAAGTCGATACTGGGAAGATTGAAAAAACTGGTGGCCTTGCTCACCACATAGCGAAACAAGACGCCGATCAGCATGTCGGTCACGGCAAGCACGAGTAGCGTCGCTGTCACAACCGCTACGGCGACATGTAGCCAGTACATGTACGCAGGAGCACCGCCGTGCTCTTCGTCCGGCACCAAAGCAGCCAGATCTTTCAGTCGCATGTTTGTCGGCCGGGGCTAGATCAAGCTTTGAAGTTCGCGATCTCGTCCCACCCGTCGGCGTACTGCTTTTGGTACTGCGGCCAGATATTCTCTTTCGCCGTTTTCCGGAAGAGTTCGATGTCGACCTGATTGACCGACATTCCGTGCGGTTCGAGAAGCTTCTTTGCGCCTTCAAGGCTGTCAACGCTGCTTATAGTCTGGCGCATGCGGTCCTGCGCCTCGCGGCCGATTTCGGTCAACAGTTTTCGCTGAGCGTCGGTCAGGCTCTGCCACGTCTGCGGATTGAAAACGACGTAACTCGGCGAGTACACATGGAAACTCATCGAAGCGTATTTGGATACTTCATAGAGTTTGACCGGTACGAAATTGGCAATCGGCATGTCGCCGCCGTCGATGACGCCCTGCTGTGCAGCTGTGACCAATTCTGAGAACGGCAAGGGCACCGCATTGCCGCCCAACCCATTGATTGCATCGGCGAAGATGCGGCCCGGTTGTGCCCGCAGCTTCAGTCCGCGCAAATCCTTGGGCTCGACGATCGCGCGCTTGCTGTTCCAGAAATGGCGAAAGCCATTGTCGTAGAAGAACAGTACCTTGAGGCCGTATTTTTTCTGAAACAACTCATCGAACTGCTGACCAATCTTGCCGTTGAACATTGCGTAAGCGGTTTTGTAGTCGGGCACGAGATATGGGACGATGAAAACGCCGAATTCCGGCGTGATGGTGGCTGCGCCGCCCGATGCTGTGCCCATGGCGATGTTGCCGGTCTTCACCGCATTGGCGATTTCGATTTCCTTGCTGATTAGTGTCGCGCCGAAAAACTCAACTTGTATGTCGCCTTTGGAGCGGCTGCTTACCTCTTTGGAGAACCAGTCCATCACCACTGCGCCGGCTTCCGGCGCTGCCGCGTTGTGGGCGAATACCAACTTCGTGGGCTTTGCCTGCGCGAAAGCGGGCGCCCTGCTACTGGCTAAGATAGCGGCGAGACCGGTACCTGCAGTTTTTAAAAACCGGCGGCGGTCCGATTTTTCACCTTGAGCTTTTGTGTCACGGTTTTTGTTGAGCATAACGTTTCCCCATTATTTATTCGGCACATCTTGATCATTCGAATTTGACTAGTCAAATCATTTCGCCTGTATATGATCCTCCAACGCGGGACCGTTTGGTGGGCGTAATCGCTGAATCCGGCCCGCAAATACGCGTACAAATTATGATATGGGTTGTGAACATTGGAGAAAACAATCATGCAATTTCAGGCGGCCGTCCTTCGTGCTCCGAAACAGCCGCTCACGCTTGAAACGGTCGAAATCGGCGAGCTTCAACCAAGCGACGTACTAGTCCACGTTCGAGCCAGCGGATTATGCCATACCGACCTAGAAGTGATTGAAGGCACGTTGACGTTCCCCTTTCCAATTGTGCTCGGTCACGAAGTGGCGGGCGTGGTGGAAGCGGTCGGCAGTTCCGTGACGACAGTCGCGCCCGGTGATCACGTCATCTGCTCAGCCAATCCGCATTGCGGGCAGTGCTTCTACTGCGAGCGCGACCAGCCGATACTGTGTGAGGCTTATACTCAATCCCAAGCAGGCGGCGTTCTGCTCGATGGCAAGCCGCGATTGCGGCTGAATGGCAAGCCATTGCATCATATGATGCATATTGCCGGATACGCCGAATATTGCGTGGTGCCGGAATCGGGCGCGATCCCGGTGTCGAAAGATATTCCGTTCGATTGTGCCTGTATTATTGGATGCGGGGTCATTACGGGAGCGGGGGCGGTCGCGCGCATCGCCGAAGTGCAGCCGGGCGCAAACGTGCTCGTGCTCGGCTGTGGCGCGGTTGGTCTCAATGTTGTTCAAGCCGCTCGGCTTGCCGGCGCGCAGACGATTATCGCCGTCGATCGCCAGCAAGAACGACTTGATCTGGCGCACAGATTTGGCGCCGACGTCATGCTCAAGGCGGATGACGATGCGAGCACGATTTTAAAAGCGCGCGCTGCGACGCACGGCCGCGGAGCCGATTTTGTGTTCGAGGCGGTTGGCAATGAAAGCGCCTTTGGTTTGGCGGCTGAGCTCGTTCGTCCCGGCGGTGAACTCATATTTCTAGGCAAGGTGCAGGCTGGCCGGCAGGTTTCGTTTCGTTGGGGCTCGCTGATGGGCGAAAAACGCATCACGCGGTCAAGCTATGGTGGCGCCCGGCCGCGGCGCGATTTTCCTTGGTTGGTGCAGTCTTTTCTTAAAGGAAAAATCGATCTCGAAAGTCTCATTACACGCCGCATTAGTCTCGACCAGATCAACGCTGGCTTCGATGACATGCGTGCAGGAAAAGGCATTCGGACCGTTGTTATGTTGCCCTAAGCACGCGGCCGCTGCGCTGTTCCAGATTGGAAGTTTCGGAGTTCGTTGATGCAATATGTCAATCTCGGATCGAGCAGCTTAAAGGTTTCGCGCATTTGTCTCGGCACGATGAATTTCGGATCCAGGCGCTGGCGCAGCTGGATGCTTGAAGACGCAGAGGCGCGGCCATTGATCAAGCGGGCGCTGGATCTCGGCATTAATTATTTTGATACCGCGAATTTTTATTCGTCCGGCGCCAGCGAGGAATTGCTCGGTCGCGCGCTTAAGGAAATCGGCCCGGCGCGCGACCGCATGGTGGTGGCGACGAAGGTCTTCTATCCAATCGGCGACGATCCAGGCGGTCTGTCGCGCAAGCACATCATGCTTGCAATCGACGAAAGTCTGCGCCGCCTCAACATGGATTACGTCGATCTCTATCAGATTCATCGCTACGACCCGACAGTGCCGATGGAAGAGACGCTTGAGGCACTAAACGATGTCGTAAAGGCCGGCAAAGCCCGTTATATCGGCGCATCTTCGATGTTTGCTTGGCAATTCGCCAAGTATCTCGCGATTTCCGACCGGCTTAGGTTTGCTCGCTTCGTCACCATGCAAAGCCACTACAATCTGGTTTACCGAGAGGAAGAGCGCGAAATGATTCCGCTCTGCCGTGCGGAAAGCGTTGGCGTTCTGCCGTGGAGCCCGTTGGCACGCGGGTTCTTGACCGGAAAGAGACACGCGGCGACCCAGCGCGCCAAAGATGATCCACTGGCGCGTGAATTTTACTACCGCGATGACGATTTTACAGTCGTCGCTCGCTTGAGCGAAATTGCGGCTAAGCGCGGCCTGTCGAATGCCACCGTGGCGTTGGCTTGGCTGCTGCACAAGCCAGCGGTGACGGCGCTGTTGGTCGGGATCGAAAGCATCAAACAGCTGGAAGAGGCCGTAGAATCGATTGATGTCGCGCTTTCACAAGACGAGATTAAGGCGCTCGAGGAGCCTTACCGTCCACATCCTGTTCTTGGGCACACCTGAGACGACGCCACTGCCGGCCGGATCATTTTGCCGATGAGAAGCCGGTCGGCTGCAGGATCGTATTGCTGATCGAAGCAACGATTGGACCGTCGCGCTCGGATTCGGTGCGCGCTGCAATCCATTCGGGGTCGCTTTGGAACGCCGCCATCTTCTTTTCCCGCTCCGCCAGCGACTCCCACTTCAGAAAATAATACAGGTCGTGGTTGGATTGGCCGACGACGACGGTCCAAAATCCACCCTGGCGAAATCCGTGCCTTTCCCAAATGGCAAGGGTGGCAGATTCAAAACGTTTTAGGAGCGCCGGAAGACGGCCCGGGAGGCAATGATAGACCCGCAATTCATAGATCATCGTCGAATTCCTTCTCGGCTTTCAGTTCATCAATTCTTTGGCGATCGACTTGAATTCGTCGTCGGTTAACGCCCGGTGCTTGTTCACCGCGGCCTGTTTCACCCTGTTTAGCATTTCCGGAAAATTGTCCTCCTGCACTTTCAGGCCCATTTCTTTGACCTTGTAGGAAATCGATACCAAGCCGCTTTTCTTCCCCAGCAGAATCTGGCGATGCTGACCGACCAGTTCCGGTTCATAGGCCTCGGCGGTGAACGGGTCTTGCAATAGCCCGGCTACGACCATTCCAGCTTCGTGGCGGAACGCGCTGTCGCCCACTACCGCCTTGTTTACCTGCGTGCGAACGCCGCTGAGCTCGGCGACCAACTGCGAAACTGCCGTCAGCTTGGTAAGGTCTAACCCTGTGGAAACGCCGTAGAGCACTTCAAGCGCCATCGCCACTTCCTCGGTCGCGGCGTTGCCGGAGCGCTCACCAAGGCCATTGATCGTGGTCGAAGCAAAGTCGGCGCCCGCCACAATGCCAGCTAGCGTGTTGGCGCAGGCAAGCCCGAAATCATTGTGGCAGTGGATTTCGAGCGGTAATTTCGGCGCCACCTCGCGGATCTGCTGGATAATGTGCGTAATAGCCGCAGGCAACGCGCATCCTGTGGTGTCGACGATGCGCACCCGGTCCACGGTGCCGGCCTGCTCCAATTCGGCGACCAGCCGGCGCAGGAAAGGGATTTCCGCGCGCGTGGTATCATACGGGCTGAAGATGACATTGAGCCCTTTGCGCCGGCCGTAGTCGCAGAGCTCCAGCGTCTTCTTGAGATACGCGTCGTCGCTCATGCCCTTGAGCTTGTGCTTGCGCTCGAGCAGGCTGATCGGAAAGCTCAGCCGCACGCCCCAGACGCCCAGGTCTGCCGCCTGGTCCATGTCGGCATTGATGCCGCGGCAAAGCGCGCTGATCTTGGAGCGCAGCCCAAGCTGGCACATCTCGGCGATGGCAACGCGGTCTTCCTCGCTGCTGGCCACGGTGCCGGCCTCGATCTCGTAGATGCCGAGACTGTCGAGCGCGCGCGCAATCGTGACCTTGGCGGCGCGGTCAAGAACTACGCCGGCTTGCTGTTCCCCGTCCCGCAGAGTGCAGTCGGATATGAGAATCCGGCGTCCCGGCGTGATTGCCGCGCCCGACGTTTGATTGAACGGGCTTGGCCACTTTCCGTCTTTGGGGCCGTTCGACATGGTGTCCTCTTAGTCCTCTTGTGGTTTGCGACTTCATCGAACATCGGTTTGGTGGCGTCGTTGCGTGAACCAGCGGGCAAATTCCCCGCAAATGCCGAGCGGAACGAATAGAAGCATACCGCCGTACAGCAATCCAAATATCAGTAGGCTGTAATCGGCGTAGCGGCCGAGACTTTGCGATGCCCACATCAGCGCCATTGCGCCCACGACCGGGCCCCACGCGGTTCCGATTCCCCCGACCACCAGCATGGCCATGAGCTGGATCATCACCGGCAAGTCGAAGAATGTGCCGTTCACATAATTGAGAAAATGGGCATACAGGCTCCCGGCGATGGCGGCGAGCACGGCGCTCAGCACAAAGACCTGGATGCGGCAGCGCACGACCGGTACGCCGAGCGCCTCGGCGGCAGGCTCATGCGATCCGAGAGCGCGCAACGCGCGGCCAAATCGCGATTCAATAATCCGGAATGAAAAGACGATCGTTGTGATCGCGACCGCCCAAATCAGGTAGTACATCTTGGTCTTGGTATCGAAGACAAAGCCCGCGAGCGCGAAGTCGGGAACGCCGGGAACTCCGGTGAGGCCGCCGGTGACTTCGGTCCATCGCGTGCTTAGCGTGATGGTGACCTGACCGAGCGCCAGCGTGATCATCGCCAGATAGTGTCCGCGCAGCCGGAGAATTGCTGCACCGATCGCAAACGCCAGCAAACCGGTACCTACAGCACCAGTTACCATGGCGGCAATTGGAGACCAGCCGAAATTAACGGTGAGCAACCCGGAGGCATAGGCGCCCATGGCCATGAAGGCATTATGCCCGAATGAAATTTTTCCAGCGTAGCCCAGAAGAAGATTCAGCCCAATCGCGACGATCACATAAAGACCGGCGAGCGCCATCACCGTTTCGGCGAACGCGCTGTGCAGCAGCGGCAGCAGCGCGACAACGGCGGCTAGCGCGATGATGCCAATGTGATTGACGCCGGGCAGGGTCATATCTCTTCCTGCCTGAGTTCGACCAAGGGTCTGAAGAAACCGGTCGGGCGCACCGCCAGAATGATGAACAAGATCCCGTAGGTGATCGCATCGCCATAAAGCGACGATACGAATGCAGTGCTGAGCGCCTCGAGTATTCCGAGCGTCAATCCGCCGAAGATGGCGCCTTTGATATTGCCGAGGCCGCCGATGATGGCGGCCGCAAACCCTTTAAGAGTGAACGCAAGCCCTGCGTCGAACTGCGTGCTGATGAGCGGGGTAAACACTACTCCGGCAATGGCACCGAGCAGCGCCGACAGCGCGAACGACAACGCGACCATGCGCTCGACGGGAATTCCCATCCAAGCGGCGGCGCGCCGGTTCACGGCGGTGGCCTTCATCGCCTTGCCGATTAGAGTGTAGTTGAAAAAGCCGTGCAGTCCGATGGCTAAGACGCCGGTGACGCTCACCACCCACAGAGCTTGCGGATTGATGCGGACGAGGCCCAATGAAAGCGGCTCGGCGCCGGTAAACGCTGGCAGGCCTTGCGGGTCGCGGCTGATCAATAGCATGACCAGGTTTGGAATCACTGTCGCCACGGCGAACAGCATAAAAATGTAAGTCCAGTCTTTGGCTTGCCTGCGCCACAGCGGGCGGATCGTAAACCGCTCGATGGCGCAGCCGATGACGGTCGTCGCCGCAATCGCACCGAACGCGGCTAGTACAATCGGCAGATGACCGTGGGCGTACAGAACGTAGGTCAACATTCCGCCCAACATCACGAATTCCCCTTGCGTGAAGTTTATGATGTTGGTCGTGTTGTACATGATGCCGAAGCCGATGGCGTTCAGCGCGTACATCGAGCCGAACACGACGCCATTGACCAGCAGGAGCGGTAGGAGATTCAACATGCAAGTTTATCTCCCGCGCCGAGATAGATTTCCTCGACCAGTGGGCTGGATTTCAACTCAACGCTGGTGCCGCTGGTGACGATATACCCGGTGCGAAACACGTAGCTTCGGGACGTCGCATTCAGCGCTAGCATGGCGTCCTGCTCAACCAACAGGCAGGTCAAACCTTCAGCATGCAGCTGGCGCAAGGTTCTGAAAATTTCTTGCGTGACAACAGGCGCCAGCCCGAGCGATGGCTCGTCCAATAGCAACAGACGTGGTCGCGCCATCAGCGCGCGGCCGATCGCCAGCATTTGTTGTTCGCCGCCCGACAGTGTTGCCGCTTGCTGCTTGGTCCTCTCGCCGAGAATAGGAAACAGGTCGAGCACCATGCCGAGGTCGGCTCGCCGTTCGGAGCTGGCGGCGTGGCGCCGATGGTAAGCACCGAGTTCGAGATTCTCCATCACCGTCAACGGCCCGAACGTCTCCCGTCCTTCGGGCACGATGGCGATACCGCGTTTGACGCGCAAATGTTGGGGCAGGGAGGTTATATCCTCGCCATCGAAGGTTACCCGCCCCTGCCGGATCGGCGCCGCCCCGGACAGGGCGAGCAGCAAGGATGTCTTGCCGGCGCCGTTCGGGCCGATAACGCCGACGAATTCGCCGCGTTCGACATGGAGTGTAACGCTTTTGAGGGCGTCGATGCGGTCGTATGAGACGACGAGATTCTCAACCGCCAGCATGCGGCCCCTCCGTTCCGAGATAAGCGCGGATGACATTGGGGTTGAGCCGGATCTGGTCCGGCGTGCCATCGGCCAAGACCTGGCCAAAATTGAGCACAGTAATGCGGTCGCTAATCTTCATCACTAGGCTCATGTCGTGCTCGACCAGAACGATGGTGATGCCCTGCTTGCGGATCGCCAGCAGCAACTTGGCGAGTTGGCTCGTTTCCGATGTGTTGAGTCCGGAAGCGGGCTCGTCGAGAAAAATCATCCTTGGTTCGGTCGCTATTGCGCACGCCAATTGCA
>CAAGKR010536577.1_pt1 | contig 11892 bp, 5 predicted proteins | sample 2556971 | NCBI WGS metagenome assembly CAAGKR01 (sample SAMEA5207829, study PRJEB30636) | soil metagenome | biome: forest; feature: boreal; material: soil | place: USA | collected 2011-09 | depth 1 m
CTTTTAAACTTCCAACTTTGGTACCGGTCTCAGTGGTAACTTTCGGCAATGTTGCGAGTTCTGCTTCAGAATAACCAGGGTAGTGATTCCGCCATGTTGATCCGTGATTATTATACAACCCGTCTGCTTTGCATACCGAGGTAGGGCCTGCGGCATTCCATATCTGATTGTCATGCGGGGCTCCAGGCCACATTTTTTCATGATACATGTAGTTATGAACATTCGCGTAATCTGCATATTTCGTGCCGGCGGGCATTAAGCATTTAGTTCCCTCCGGGATAGTCAGATATTGTAACCCGACGTTGTCGGTCTCAGCACCCATTTCACTCGGGCCAAAAACAGGATAATTTTTCAACACAGGATCGTTCTTAACAGCGCTGTATAAATCTCTCTGAAATTTTGCAACCGGAATCCATGTACCCGTTGTTACACCCGATGTCTGACCCTGATAGGTGACTCCTCCGAAATTGTTAGGCTCATTAGGTCCTTCAATGGCCATCAGGGCGCCGGCGGCATCCAGTTGATGGGCCATAGTGAGGGTTGCCTGAAGGTCTGTATCATGGGCGCCGCTTGCCGGGCCTATATCAATGTGTACACCGGCTTGCTGATGAAGCAGGATCAAACCTGACATATTATAATTCCTGTCAGCTCCGTCCCGGATATTACGGACTCCCGTGTACTTCAGTAATGGCGCAAGTTTCGATGCATCCTGTCCATGCTGAACATGAACACATACTCCGATAGAATTCAGAAAATCATTAGCGCTGACAGCGGGTACCTCTTTCGATTGTGTAGTTTGTGCCGTTGCCTGACTTGTCCTTAAAAAGGCAATTACAACGAAAACTATCAAAAAAATAAAGCCTCTTTTCATGAGTGTAAGTATTAATTGATTTTTAGAAAAGAATTATTTCGTGAAGGTCTTATCTTGAAAAACCCTCACATAATCCACATACATATCTGCAATGTTATTATATCGTGTCAAATCATAGGGCCAGCCACCACCGCCGATGGCAAGATTTATCATAACATACAATGGAGCTGTTTTACAATAAGGAGTAGTCGGATGTTGCCAGACTTGAATGTTGTCGCAATAGTAAGTTATCGAATCAGGTTTTATCATTACCCCGTATATATGGGAGGTTGTGGACCAGTTAGATTTACCTCCCAGGTTCGTCATTGGAAGAAACTCGGTCTTTGTAGTATGTTTTGCCTCCCAGATATGCCATGAAGAGGTATACCTGTCAGGTGCATTCCCATAGGCTTCGATAATGTCAATCTCATCGCCATACTTGTTGCCGGCAGCTCCCCCCTTCAACGTGCAACCCCAGAATGCTGGCCAGCTCCCCGTGACCATCGGGGCGATAAAGCGGCATTCGAAGTAACCAAATTTTACGGCGCAACTGTATGTACTGTCGCTTCTAAGGGTGGAGATAAGACCGGCAGATTTTTTGTTAACATCGCCCCGTATCCGTAAATAGGAATCCCTTTGAAGAAACGGATTATTAGAGCTTTCATAATCAGCAAAGAGCACCTTACTGAAGTTACCGCCTGTATGCCGCGAACGGTAGTTCTTGCCGATTCCTGTCGATGAAATTGAAAGAGGTCCTGAAAAGTCATCCTGAAAGGCTAAAGACATTCCTTTTGCCTGAGGTGGAGGCACCGGGATACCTTCTTTCCACAAAACACCACCGATGTTGTAAAGCTGTAAGTAACACTGGTCGTTCCCGGCACTGATCCTGATACATGTTGGTCCGTGGGGAAAGCGTTTTGCCGGAAAAATGAACTTTCCGTTACCACTGTTATCAAGTTTAACAGTCGGAAAAATGGAATCATGGCCCCAGGTGGCATCTTGTTTCCAACACTTAACAATAGCGCTTTTCTCACTTGGAGCTCTAAACTTTATTATGGTTTTACCGTTTACATCCGAGCAATACGATGGAGATGTTACTCTTATAAGTTTAGAACTATCAGTTTTAGCAGAGGTCACACCTCTGCCGGACGTTTGTGCCGATACTAAATTTTTGCCGAAAGAAACAATTGCAAATTGAATTACCAGAAAGATGATGATTCTTTTCATTTATATAAGTATTAATGGAGCAATTAGAGCTGGCTAAGTGCAATCATAGCATTTAGGTAATCAGGTGTTAACTTTAGCGCGATATTAAACTCTTCGCGGGCTTTCTCCTTGTTGCCGAGGCCGGCATAACCCAGACCGATAGTATAGTGTGCCGTTGCTACATTGTTCCGGGGGGATTGACGTCCGGACTTGAATGAACCGGAGGTGCCAGAGTCGTCCTGTTGGTTCAAAGCTGAAGTGCCGGAATCCACCAACTCATGAAACACAGCATCGATGCCGTCCGTTTGTCCTAGCTTCTGCTTTGCAAGAGCTTGATAATAAAGTTGTTCACCCTGTGCGACACCTATCATGACAAGAGGTTGACCGCCTCCACCTCCGCCTCCGACTTTACGTACATTTGCTTTAGGGTTGGCGACGTTTTCCCATGCCTGTCGTGCTTTATCCGTATCGCCTAGCGCTTCCTGGAAACAGCCGGTCCAATAGGTGATTTCAGTCTGGCGAAAAGCGCGTTGTTCTGAGCGCAGATTATCCGGTAGATTAACCGCTGTCTCGAGATCGGCCAGGGCTTCCCGGTATTCTTTCTTTTTATAATGCTGCAAACCACGAAAATAGTTTGCATTCACCCAAGTCTGGCCGCTGCTAAATGCGGACCCTCCTTCCTCTATACTGAAAATTCGTCCTTTCAGCAATGTGATTGCATCTTCAGGCTTACCCATTACTGTTTTGAGAGTGATCAGGGCTCCGAGGGATTCGTCTTTCTTTATAACTACTTTTTGATTTTGTTCAAGAACTGCCAGCCGTTTTTCAAGCGGCGTACCTACTGATTGATAAAAACGATCCAATTCAGTGAAATGGGTTGCATAGGGGTCATTAAGGGCTACTGCCTTCTCTAGAGCTGTGATCGCCTTATTAATTGAATTATCGCCGGGTTCATGTGAATAGGCTACAGATAGATTTCTCCATACCATGTGGAACTTTGGGTCGAGTGCGGATGATTTCTCCCAGAGAGTTGTTGCTTCCGCAGGCTGCCCGTCAAATATAAGGTTGCCTAGATAATAAGGGGCACGCGGATCCTGTGGATTTGCTTCCATTGCGCGACGTAATACTGAAATAAGTTCGTACTGAAACGGGAAAACATATTCCGATGACTGAAGGGTGGCTTGACGTCGATATTCTGCAGCCATCTTAGTGTCGTTGAGTTTTTCCGCAAAATCTCCGAGATAGTAGTAAACCAGCGGGGAAATGTTTGCCTTGTTTGTTGAGGTAGCTATAGCCTGCAGGAGCACATCAGTACCATCCTTCCAAAGGCCAGCTTCCGCATATTCAGCACCGATTTCCTGTGCGGTAGCCGGATGGGCGTTCATTGTTGTGAAGAGCGATTGTGGAATTTTCGAATCCTTTTTTGCGAGCCATTTCTCGGCCATAAGGCGAACATCAAGCGGATCTGTCTTGTGTGAAGCAAAATCAAGTACCTGGAGAGCCTCTGCAGAACGATTGAGGTGACGCAGAATAGCCGCCTTGAGGCTATAAGCGCGTAAGTTAAGCGCATTCGCATCGAGCGAGCGATTGACAAAATTTAAAGCTGCCGGAAAATCGTCACGGGCAGATGCTATTTCAGAGAGAGAAAAATATGCGGGAGATTTCCATTCCTGGTTCCATGCAGCCTTGTAGAAAGCAGTAAATGCCTCGTCGAAACGGCCCTGAGCCTTGAGCGCTACTCCAAGATAGTATAATGGTTCGGAGTTCTTAGGTGAGGTATATTGGAATGTAAGACGATCATTAGCCTTACGGAAATGTTGTTCGGCTGAAGTGAACTTACCGTTCCGCAAATCGAGTATCCCCATCCCGGTATTTGCTGCAACATAACCAGAATCGCGTCGAAGCGCTTCCTCCCAATAAGGATCAGCATCAAGGTTGGCATTATGGAACTGATCAATACGTTGACCAGCGAGGAAAAGTTCTTCTATGTTCCCGATGCTTGCGGGTGTACGCGGGCTCGTTACAGAAACAGGCATTGGCATTGGTTGCAAACGGACCGGGGAATAGGCGATGAGTTCACGTCCCCCGACGGAGAGCGAAACACGAAGGTCGTGCTCGTCTATCCCTGCGGGCACAGCGAATTGTGTCGTGTAAGGTTTTCCAGGATTTATGTTGACCTGTTCCTGGGCAAGAACCTTGTTGCCCGCCTTTAGCTGGGCAGTCGCATTTGTAAAAGCTTTTGTAGTGTAGAACCCGTATACCGCATTGCCATTCTTTACTTCTAAATTCACTGCTGCTTCGAGGTTCGCATTCTTCACTCCGTTGATACCGCGGAAGGGATACCAGGACATTTCAAACGAGCGTTCTTCAAAGGGTTGCAGCCATGAGTAGTCAGGCTGGTTGTCTGAATAGGCACCGACCATTATTTCCAGATAAGGGCCATCTGTGTCAGTCAGGACTTTATCCCACATCGAATTGGTTCCCCAGGTAAAGAATTTCTTCCCGGGAACGATATTGTGATCAGTAACGCTCATTGTTCCTGCGTTCTTGCCATGATCGTAACCGGCAACAAAATCTTCGAGGTAATTCCAGCAAAACCATGAAGCGGCACTTTTATTGTTTTTGTACCAGCTTATGTCGAGTGAATCGACTACCGGCCATGGGTTGAATTTGGTTTTACTGTGACCTGTCGTCCATTGTGTTGTTGGCGGGAAGATAACCTGATAGTTCTCGTTGGGGGCCACGCCCACGTTAGCGAAACAGAGCATAGTGTTCACCATCGGGGTACGGTTGATGATTCGCACGGAACACTCGAGAACTGAGCTACCCGGTCGAAGTGTATAGCCGACTGCCCATCGCATGCGCTGCCTAACTTCGAGTTCACCGACCCAGATGGTCTTGCTGCCATCAGGGTGTTCCTCTTTGCTCCACTGCACGGGAATAAACGTGGACGCTCGATGGTGATGTGGAATATTCCACTCGATGCCACCAGAGATCCAGGCTCCCAGTAAACCGATGAGCGCGGGCTTGATTACATGCTGGTGGTAGATGAAATCATAATTATTGGTCTTATCCAACCCGGAAAAGAGTCGACCACCAATTTCAGGCAGAATGCTGATCTTTATATATTCATTCTCAAGATAAACGACATGATAAGTCTGTTCACCTTTTATGTTCGTGAGATTGTCATAAAGTGGATATGGATAAAGCCGTCCTTCCGCACCTTGCGACCCCCGGCCAAAGTAAAACATGGGATTTGGATCGGGTGCTTCCATACGGTATGTTGGTATGACTTCGTCTACCTCATGAAGTGTAACAGGTGATTGCGCTAATGCGATGTTGGACATGATCACTATCGCTATACCAGTAATCAAAACAGAAATAAAGCGTTGTGAAATAACTAAGTCTGAGAATAAAGCATGACCCCGGCGCAACCTTGATCTCCCATTAAGTGAATGAACAACAATGAAATGGGTGATACCTTTATAACCTCTATTTTTATTTATTTTCATAATAATATATTTTATTTGGTTATGTTTTTATTCATTATATTATTTTCTGTTTTGATTACTTACTTGCAGTGAAAGAACCTGTTTCCTTGTGAGCAATTTTTCTTTCAATATTTCATACGATATATCTTGAACTGATTGTTGATTATCAATTGCAATAGAAGCTGCCACTGCGGCAGACTGCCCCAAAATCATAAATACCGGTTCCATGCGGATTGATCCGTAGGCAATATGACTGGAAGAAACACAAACCGGGACAATCAAATTGGTACACTCTTCCCTTTTCGGAATGATTGAACCATAAGCTATAGAGTAGGGTCTGCGCTGATTAACCCCCACATCACCTTCGTTCTGAACAAAACCTTCCGATGTTACATAACGCTGAATATTGTGTGAATCCATCGCATAAGAGCCCATTCCTACTGGATTTGGTACATCACGTTTTGCAAGTACATCATTTTCACTGGTTACATATTCACCGATCAAACGTCTGGCTTCTCTGATATATAGTTGTCGCGACCAGTTCCCGTTATCCGTAAATTCGTCCTTTGCCAAACCCCAGTTTTGCATTTCTTTTCTGATTTCAGCCGGTACCCGCGGGTCGTTGGCCACGAAATAAAGCAACCCCTTCTGGTAATCTTCATGCTCTTTGATGATCTCTTTCCGTCGTTCGTACGAAGCCTCCGGGTAATCGTAGTTCATGCCTATAAAATCGCTGCTGAAAGGACCGTGGTTGTTGGTATCAGTTTTTCGGTTGGGAATCATATCGAACTTACCGAACCACTCTCTCCATCCGGCATCGAACACACGGGCCAGCAATTCATATTTTGCCGGATCGTAATTCTCAGGCTTCGGGAAAGGAATCCTGTTATCGGGATTATTGCTCATACACAAGCGAAAACAGTATGCCTGAATTTTATTGTCGCCCGTGCAATTTGGTGAAATTGGTTGCGACGAAATGCCATATAATAAACCACTTTCAGGTTTGCCGAGAATTTTATAAGGATCAATTTTATTTTTGAAATAATGCTCATGGTGTTTTACATCAGCCTGCACACCATTCCAGGTTTCATTGTACACTGAGCAAGCTTCGCGTCCAACATGGTAGTTTATTCCTGCAGCAGCCATAAGGTCGCCTTCGTAAGTAGCATCAATAAAAACTTTGCCTTTAAAGATTTCCCCCGATAAGGTTTTAAAGGAAACGATCTTTCCATTTTTCTTTACTACGCCATTTGTCCGGTCGAGCCATTCACCTCGCAATACAGTGATTTTATTTTCGGCAATAAAATCTTCGAAAACTTGTTCAGCTACATGTGGTTCGAAAATCCACATAGTGCGATTTTCTCCGTCCATCGCAACAGTTCCCTGCCCTTTATTCCCATATTCCGAATGTTTTTGCCAGTTCCAGGAAGCAGAATCATTGTAATGTTTCCAAACGCGGTGGTAAAACTCACGTGACAATCCGCCGATAGTTGATTTATTCCCGGTATCGGTAAAACCCAGTCCGCCGGAGGAAAGTCCACCAAGGTGGGTATCAGGAGAAACAACCAAAACTGTTTTCCCGGACTGAACAGCTTCTACGGCAGCCGTTATTGCTGCACACGTACCTCCGTAAATAATTATATCTGCTTTTTGCGTTTGATTATTTCCACTGCACGAAAATATGCTCAACAAGACAATGATACGAAAAGCCAGATGACCGGATGACTTGAAAAAACTTCTCATTGTTATAGTTTGGTTAATGATTTCATTTCTTGATGATTATATTTATATTTTGTTATGTAATTAAACTATACTGATCTGGAACCTAAAACACACCAGATTAAAATTTAAAATACTCCCCGTACCATACCTAAAACATGCTTTAACCATTAATACACTCTTACCCAGTCAATCCACAAATCAGCGGCATTGTCATAGCGGGAGAGGTCTACCGGCCAACCACCGCCAAGCTCGTTGTTGATCATAAAATAAACAGCTTCAGTCTTGGCCACTTCTGTTGTAGGCGATGTCCAAACCAGAACATTATCATAGTAATAATATAAGGTAGTGGTAGTGACTTTCAGACCGTAGGTATGGAAACCATCGAATGGGCCACCACCTCCGCCAATTCCGGTTGTGGTAATTTTTGCGCCTTTGTTATCAGCGCCATAACCCCACTCATGTTTGCCGACCATATAACCATCTTGTACAGGCCAACTTCCGTAACCTTCGATCGCATCGAATTCGTCACTCAAATGATTACCGCCCGGATAACCTCCCTGAGTGAGAAACCAAAACGCCGGCCAGCTTCCGGTTGCACGCTGAGCCATCATCCGGCACTCGAAGTAACCGTATTTAGCGTAAATGCCAGTTCCGTCAGTTCTCTCGGAGGTGAGCATTCCGGTGACATATTTACGGTTCCAACCTCTCGGGTCTTTGATATCAGGTTGATAACTGGCCCGAATACGCAGATAAGTTCCAGTCTGATAGTACACATCATAAGGATCTGATGGGGCAACACAGATCGCATCACCATATTCATCTCCTCCTGCTTTATAACAATTATATGTTGCCCCGATACCACCACGTGAGATTGATGGCATGATTGTGAAGTCATCTGCGAAGAGGAGGGTCATCCCTGCCGTTTGAGGAGGCGCTACCGGAAGGCCTTCATTCCACGAAACCCCGCCCGTGTTGAAGAGTTGTAAATAACAGACATCTGTAATACTATCTTTTGTACCTGCTATTCTTATAGTTATTGGGCCATGCGGGTAGCTGCCGGCAGGAACGACAAAAGAACCATTTCCGTGAGAGTCGAGTGGTATATTCGATGCAATTGTGTCATCAGAACCATAAGTACCGCCTTGCTTCCAGCATTTTGCCGTGACACCGGCAAATCCTGGTGCGGCACATTTTATCGTGGTGTTACCGCTAATTTGTGAACGGTACGCAGGAGATGTTACAGAGATTATACTCTTTTGTGCCATTGCCGAATTTCTTTCGCAAGTAATAATTGCAAAAAATATTAATAGTAGAATACTTTTTTTCATCAGTAAATAATTTGTTTTTAAAGGCCGGTTGGAAGCGATTAATTCAATTAATTAAATAAAGTCAAATAAATTTATCATTTTATGATCACGGGAAACATTTGTCAGGTATTCAATCAACAGGTTCAGTCGAAGGAGGCACGGCATCAGGCGAAGAACCCCACGACTTGTTTGCCTTATTACTCATTTGGAGCTCCAGGATAGCGCCATCCTTTATGTCATCATGGCTGAACCAGGGTTTATTCCAATCCTTGCCATTAAGCTTTGCCGATTGGATATACTTGTTCTCTTCGGAGCAGTTTTTGGCGATTATTTTGAATTCCTTCCCGTTGCCCATTTTAACTACCGATTGAGTGAAAATAGGACTTCCTATATTATAGGCCGGTATACCGGGTGTCACGGGGTAAAATCCCATCTTGGAGAATGCCACAAAAGCAGACATTCCTCCTCCGTCTTCATCGCCCGGGATTCCCATCAGATCATTACGAAACCACATCTTGATAAGAGACCTGATGCGCTTTTGTGTTCTCCATGGCTGTCCGGCGTAGTTATAAAGATAGGGGATATGGAAAGAAGGTTCATTTCCCATGGAGAATTGGCCAACGTTGCCGGTTTGATCAGCAGATACATAATAAAAATTAGGCTTGTTTTTCCCCAAAGGCTCATTATAAGTGGCATCAAGATTAGTAACAAATTTCTCTCTACCACCCATGAGACTGACCAGGTCTGCTAAATTGTGCTGAACATCCCACCGGTACGTCCATCCATTGTTTTCGTCATAATAATCACGGGTGCCGACTCCGCCAGAGAATCTGTAATCAAACGGTTGTATGAACTCGCCTTTGCTGTCTTTCGGGTGAAAGAAACCAGTTTGGGGATTGAAAAGGTTGCGATAGTTGAACGAAGATTTAAGAAAATAATGATAATCCTCTGTCTTACCTAACTCTTTGGCGATTTGGGACAAACACCATTCGTCATATGAAGTACCTAACGTTACCGCTACTGCCTGTCTTTTCTCGAAGGAATTTACATCAGGAACGGTTTCCTTTTCCCCTTCATGCAAAGCAGGAAAATATCCTTTCTCCTTATAAAAAATATCCAACTCCCCGGCAGGTTTGGCAGACCAGGGGATCATCGTTTTTTCTGTGAGAGCCCCCTTACAGGCTTTATAAGCCTTTTCGAGATCAAATCCCCTTAACCCTTTCTTATAAGCATCGATCACGGAGGCTACCCCATGGTTGCAGTTCATCGCGTGTCCGTCACCGGTTACACTTGGGAAAGTAGCCATCCAGTAATTATCCGACTGTTCCGCTATCCGGATGTAAGAATTTAAAATATTTTTTTCCATTTTGGGTTCCGTAAGCATACGCAATGGATGCGCTGCGCGGTAAGTATCCCATATCCAGTCGTCAGTATAAAAAGGTGTCCCGTTATCGTCATGTACCTTCCCATCGAACGCGCTGAAATACCTGCCGCCTTCAGATATACAGACAGGCCTCTCGTAAGTTCGGTAAACCGATGTATAAAAAACGACTTTGTCATCTTCTGATCCCCCTTCAACAGTTGTTTTGCTCAACGATTCGTTCCATATCCTACGTCCCTCTTCCTGCAACGGCTTCGTGTCGTACGACTTTATTTCGCGCTCCATATTCCTTTTGGCCTGCTTTTCATCAATAAACGAGATACCGTACTTAGCGCGCACTACTAATGTTTTATCCCCAAAACTTAATACAATACTGGCATTCATTCCGGATGCCACGGTTTCGGATGTAACAATTTTCCCTTCTCTCAACACACCGACATTCACTGGTTTGGCATCAGTTTCGAGCCAGATATACACTTTAGTGTTATTCCGCAATACCTGGTATCCGGATAGGGCTTCCCCGGTCCATTTCATCTCTCCATTGCCGGAGTTGACCACAAGATAAACTGGCTTCCCCGGTACAAAATTCATTTCATACAAGGCTGACTGATGAGATGGCACGAACTGAACACCGATCTTTTGTTCATCAAGAAAAACTGAATACGAGTAGGGCGTTATCTTTTCGAGGTCATAACTGTACGAAATGACCGGTTTGATTTCCTCAGCGTTTCCCTGAAAGGGGCTTATATTAAATGCAAAGCTCCCGCGATGACTGGTCAAAACTACCGGCAATCCCCGCAGCAGACTACCAGTATAATCTCCTCTATCGGGATAAACACGCAACAGGCTATTGGGTAAATGAATGGTCGGGTAAGTCGGCACCAATAGGTGGCTGATGTTACCTATGTATTGATTGACGTAATCAACTGGCACTTTGGACTTGATATCTGATGAATTAACAACCTCACTTTTTTTAGGCTTAACATCAAAATCAGAAATACTGCTCATTTTAGCTGCCTTGGCAGGACAGTAAAAGCACATTATTATTAAAATGCTGACAAGATAACTTTTCATTGGTTAATTTGGTTAATTAATTAATTCTTAAAAAAAATTTGGTCAGAAGTTGAGATACTAAATGTATTATCCTCAATATTAATATATTAGTAAATAAAAATCCTCATTTATATTCTTTCCCATTAAAGAATTAAAACAAAACGCGGATTTTTCAAATCTAATATTAATTGGATAGAGTTTTTACATAAGATATCTCAACAATTAGTGTACACTAATTATTAGAGTATCGTAATCAGTTAACATTTATTAAAAGCCAGAGGCATTAATTTCTGATATAAATGCATAGAAATTAGGTCCATGTAAGGCAACATATTTGAAATACCTTGTCGGGACAAAAACAGTAGGGACAAAATTTTGTCCGGTATCTACATTCCGGTTAAAATCAAATGTGCCAACATCCGTCCAATTGACGCCATCAGTGCTCACAAAGAATTGATGTTTATCCTGGCCGCCACTGTTGCCCTGCCTTCTGAAAACTTCAAAATTGGTAATGGTTACAGTTTTCCCCATATCAACGGAAAACCAGTGTGGATAAGCTGGTGAGCCCCCCGACCATTGAGTATGCCAAAAAGTGCTTAAATTACTATCAATAGCTGATTTTGCCAAACCATTATTAGGGTAAGTGGCATTTCCCTCAGCTGGTTCTTGTGAGTCAAAACCCGTGATCGTCCAGGTGGATTTATCAATTTTCTCAGCTATTGTCAAATTCATAACCTTCGTGGATACTTCTCCGGTTATCCCTTTTGCTGTCAGGGTAACAACGTATGTTCCATTAGCGGGATAGGTATGAGAAGGCATATGATCTGTAGACACCGTCGAGCCATCCCCGAAGTCCCATGAATAACTTACAGTATTCAATGA
>CAAGKR010178122.1_pt1 | contig 11891 bp, 10 predicted proteins | sample 2556971 | NCBI WGS metagenome assembly CAAGKR01 (sample SAMEA5207829, study PRJEB30636) | soil metagenome | biome: forest; feature: boreal; material: soil | place: USA | collected 2011-09 | depth 1 m
CCTTGATCGGTTCGGTGCGAGGCATCGGAGTGTCGATTGTAAGAAGCTGAGATCAATGGGACCTGCGCGCGCCGGTTAGTATCTGCCCGAATGCGACTGCACGCGAGCCTGGCTGAGGTCACCCGAAGACCGTGACCATCGCCCTCATCCAGCTCATCACTCTCATCTTCGCTGGCCTCGCGCTTCTTGTCGGCGCCTATCTATTGATCATCGGCAGGCGGCCCTGGCGCGGGGACGAGGAGACTCACGTCGCTCCACGCGTGCGTTTGCTGGGCCTCAGCTACATCCTGGTTTTCGGCTCGGCGATGGTCCAGATCATCATCCAGCCCCGCGGCTTGAACGCAGAGATACTCGGCGGGCTGATGGTGCTCGGCGGCCTGATCGTGATAGTCGTGGTATTCCTGGAGGGACGCGCGTCGCGCCGCTCAATTGCAAGGGGCAGGCTGGGAGACTAACTGTTTCCAAGCGCCCGAACGAGCAAATGCCTGCGCGGTGGCACGACGGGTGGAACTAGTCCGAAAAGAGGCGAAAGGAACTAGGCCCGGCAAGCGAAGCGACGCCAGCAAGTTGAAGAGCGCCGGCTAGGGGTTGGTCCGCCAGCCCGCAGCCACCTTGAAAGCTTCTTTCAGCTGCTCCAGGTGGACCGGCTTGATCATGTAATCGTCGAACCCAGCCTTCAAGCACCGGTCTTGATCGCCCGGGCCTGCCAGGGCGGTCAGGGCGATAAGGCGGGGGCGCGTTCCTTTCGTCCAGCGGCGGCAGATCGCCTCAGCCGCTTGTAGCCCGTCCATCTCCGGCATGAGGACGTCCATGAGAACCGCGTCGTACGGCGTTTGGGCGACGGCCTCCACCGCCTCCCGGCCGTTGGAGACGACGTCGACGTTGTGGCCGAGCTTGACGACGAGGCGTCGCAATAGGTTCTGGTTGAGGGCGTTGTCGTCGGCGACCAGCACCTTCAGCGCGCCCGGCGCGACCCTCTCGACTGTGGTGACCGGCGCAACCACCGCCGGCCTTGCACCGACCTGGACCATCACGTCGTGCAGCTTGCGCGGAGCCACCGGCTTCGTGAGCGTTGCCTGCACCAATCCGCTGTCGGCGGCACCGGCCTCGTCCGCCGTGGCCGCGGCAGCCGCGATCAGCACGATTGGGAGCTGTTCGGGGCCGCGAAGCGCTCGCATAGATGCCGACAGCGCGAGGCCGTCGATCACAGGAAGGCGGTGCTCGAGCAAGGCGATATCGAAAAGGTGGCCTGCCTGGACCAGCCCGAGCGCCTCTTCGGGCGTTGCCGCTGTCGCGTCCGCCCCCCAGGTCTCGGTCTGCAGCGCCATTACGCGCCTCTCGGTGGCTTCGGCAGTCACCACCAGGACTTTCATGGCGTCCAACGTCATTGGGGCGGTGGCGACCTGGGCCGGCATCGCCTCGGCCAGGATCGTGAACTCGAACAGGGTGCCCGCATCAGGGCCTGCCTCGACGCCGCCCTGCTCGACGCGCAGCTCCCCGTCCATCATCTCCACCAGCTCCTTGCACGTCGCCAGGTTGAGCACGGTCAGGCGGTCGCCCGGTTCGAGCTGCGCGATTCCCACCTCTCCCATTCCGCTCCGAAGGATTCGCGCGGGCACGCCTCTGCCGGTGTCGCGGACGCTGAACTGCAGCCTCGTCAGCTCTCCCTGCGGCTGGCAGCTCAGCTCGACTCCCACCCCACCCCGCTCCGTCCTCTCAAGGCCGCCGCTGAGCAGAGTCAGGAGAATCTGCTCGACCCGTCGCGAATCGCCGACGATCACGCTAGGGACGTCGAGCTCGGCCCTGAACGAGAGATCGAGGCCCTTGGCGCCGGCCGTCTCGGCCACCAGACCGAGGCAGCTTTCGACGCTCGAGCGAACGTCGAATGGATGCAGGGCCAGCTCGAACTCGCCGCTCTGGATCATCGCCGCGTCGAGCACCTCCTCGACCAGCCTCGCCACCTGCTCGGCGCCGAGCTCGACGATCGACGCGAGCTCGCGTTCTTCGGTGGACGATGCACTCATCGCCAGCAGCCCGGCGGCGCCCAGGATGGCGTTCAGCTGATTGCGGAGCTGATGACCAAAATCGGCCAGCAGCTCTGCATCGAGGACGTCGACTTTCTCGTTGTCGATCAACTCAAGCCCTCTGTTGCCCGCTACCCGGAGGCTGGGTGCTGAGCTGGAACATGGAATCGGGAAGCTCGACGCCGTTGGAGCGGAAATGCTTCAGGAACGCGGAGCGTACGCCGGTGGCGGTGTGATAGCCGACAGCGCGCCCATCCGCGGTGACACCGGTTTGCGTGAAGACAAAAAGCTCTTGCATGGTGATCTCACCGTCGGCGATGCCTGTCACCTCGGCGACGCTCACCACCTTGCGCGCTCCGCCCCGCAGCCGCTCGGTTTGAACTACCACGTTGACCGCCGACGCGATCTGGCTGCGGATGGCTCGTGATGGAAGCTCAGTTCCGGCGAGAAGGACCAGCGTCTCGAGCCGGTTCAACGCATCGCGCGGGTTGTTGGAGTGGAGCGTGCTCATCGAACCGTCATGCCCCGTGTTCATGGCCTGCAGCATGTCGAGCGCCTCAGGTCCGCGGCACTCGCCGACGACGATGCGGTCGGGCCGCATACGCAAGCAGTTGCGTACGAGATCGCGAATCGAGATCGCTCCGCGGCCCTCGACGTTCTGGGGTTTCGACTCGAGGCTGATCACATGCACCTGTCGCAAGCGCAGCTCGGCCGCGTCCTCGCACGTCACGATTCGTTCCGTTGCGGGTATAAACCCCGACAACACATTCAAGAATGTGGTCTTGCCAGATCCGGTGCCGCCGGAGACGATGATGTTCAGACGCGTCTTCACCGCCGCGTCGAGGTACATCATCATTGCCGGCGTCGAGCCGCCGAGACTGACTATCTGCTCGGGACTCAACACCTCACGACCGAACTTTCGAATCGTGAGGCAGGGTCCGTAGATCGCAACCGGCGGGATGACGACGTTCACGCGCGATCCGTCCTTGAGACGCGCGTCACACATCGGTTCCGATTCGTCGACGCGGCGCCCGATGGAGGACACGATCCTGTCGATGACCCTGCGCAGGCTCGCCTCGTCCTCGAACGCAAGGTTGGTGAGCTCGATCTTGCCTTTCCGCTCGACGAAGATCTGCTCCGGCCGGTTCACCATCACCTCGCTGACGTCGGGGTCCCGCAGCAGAGCCTCGAGCGGTCCCAGACCGACCACCTCGTCGAAAAGGACCTCGACCAGGCGTTCGCGGTCGGCGGCGGTGACCAGGGTGATCGGCGGCTTGGCCCGAAAGTGCTCTTCGGTGAGCTGCAGGAGGAGCCGCCTGATGCCGGCCGGGTTGTTGATGTCGATCTGCGCCGTGTGGTGGGCCAGGAGCTGGGCGTGGATCTCGGCCTTCGCGGCGGCCAGCGATGTCGTCAGCTTGGTTGACGATTCCATGACCAGCGCCGACGGCAATGCCTGGACCGGCGGCGGCGGGCTTGCCACGGCCGCCGGCCGAGCAGGGGCGGCCAGGGCCGCGGTCACCGGTCCATTTGGAGAGGGGGCTGGAGGCACGACAGGCGCGGGCAGCGGGGCCTGTTGATAGCGCCTGTCAAAGCGCTCTGAAAGCTTCATGCCCGGCCGCCCTTGCCGGTGGTTTTGAGGCGCCTCTGGGCATCGATGGCGGCGCTCCGCACCCCGGCATCGGGATCGCTTGTCAGCCGCACGAGCGCTACCGACGTGGTGGCGTCGCCGATCATCCCCAGGGAGCGGCATGCCGCCACCCGAACGCGGGAGGGCCATCGCCTGTCCTGGGCGATCGCGCAGAGAGGACCGACCCTCAAGGTGTCGTGCCTCAAACCACACGCGAGAACGGTGACGACAGCAGCCTGCACACTCGCAGGCTTACGCATCAGCGCCTCGATGTCCATATCCGAAGCAGCGCGGGCAACCTCGATCGCCAGCCGGTGCTGGGGAATACGGTCCACACCCGACATAAGCGCATCCACCGCCCGGCCGCCGCCAAGCTGCCCAAGAGCACGGACTGCGGCCTCCCAGACCCTGGGCCTGGAGTCAGCCATCATCTCGGCAAGCCAGGGCAGCGAGTCGGTCATTCGCAGGGCGCCGCACACGCGGGCGGCGGCGATCCTCACGTTTGGGTCGGGATTAGCCAGCGCGTTCAAAAGGTCCCCGACCAGGCCGGCCGAACGCAGTGTCTGAGACAGGCGCAGTTGCAGCGCCAGACCGGGACCTGCACGCTCGAGAACTCCGCTAATCGCGGGGGCCACCGCGCCTGCGTCGGCCAGCAGCTCCGGGGCCTTGATATCGAGGATTACGTGCGCGTCTCCGCCCAGGGCGGCGGTGAGGAGGCGCTCGACGCGAGCGGCCAAACGGGAGCGCGGAACGCCCGTTCTCGAGCCTCCCTGACGCCTCGTAGGGCGCTCTGATTCGAGGTCGGACACTTGCCTGTTACCTGAGCCGTTGCTGCGATGTGGAAAGTCGATCTGGGGGGACGTTGTTACATTATCGGCTAGTTGAGTTCCCGCGAGGCTCGCGAAAGCCCGGGACTGCGGGAGGAGGGATTGGATCATATGGCCGCAAATGCGGGATCCGCGGCTGACCAGACACCGTCTGCGCTGCAGCTGCGGGTGCGCATGCTCGAGATGTCGCCTGTGTTTGCCGAGCTCAGCGACGGCGCCCTGCGCGCCTTGGCCAGGCGGATGCGGGTCGTGGGCCTCCCGGCGGCTGACAAGCTCAAGCTCGGGACCGAACACGGCGATCTGGTCGTCTTTTTGGCTTCAGGGCTTGTCGAGCAGTCGCTGACCGACGCGTCCGGCCGGGTCCTGCTCGCGCGGCGCCGCCTGCCCGGGGACCTGTTGATCCTCCCCGTACATCGATCGGGCGACCGCTTCGTAACCAGCATCGACGGGATGTCCAACGCGGTGCTGTTGACGCTGGACCGCGACAGCCTCATCCAGGGATTGGGGCCGGAGGTCGAGAAGGTGGCGACGGCGCTCGACCAGCTGTGGACCCAGGAGCTGGCAGCCGTTGAAGCTGCGGAGGTCCAGCTGTCGTCGCGGACCTCTGCCCCGATCGTCGCCTTCTTCTCAGCCAAGGGCGGCGCGGGATTGACGACTCTCGCTGTGAATACCTCAGCAGCGCTGGCGCGAACCTATCCGCGCCAGGTGCTGCTGATCGATCTGTCAGCGCCCTTCGGCCATGCCGCACTGTTTTCCGACCTCATCGCCACGGGTTCGATCGCGAGCGCTGCGAAGGCGGCGCCCGCAGACTTCGATACGGTGCTGCGCCAGCACATCGTTTATCACCGCTCCGGCATGGGCGTACTCCCGGGCACGCTTAGGCCAGAAGAGGCCGACCTCATGACCGGCGACCTCACAGGTCGCGTCCTTGACATCGTCGTCAGCTGGCAGCGCGTCGTCGTCGTCGACCTCGGGACCTCGCTCGCTGAGGCCGCGCTAGCGGTCATCGAACGGGCTGAGTGCCTGGTCGTGGTGGTGCCGCCCGAGATCGCCGCAATGACTGATGCGCGGCGCTCGCTCGCGGTTTTCCGCGACATCATGAACGTGCCGGACAACCGCATCGAGCTCGTCCTGAACCAACGTGTCCCCCACCCCCCGCTCGAGCGCGCCGCGATCGAGGGCATCCTCGGCCGCAAGATGTCGGTGACTGTCGGCTTCGACGACTCAAGACCTGAGGACGCGACGCTCGCCGGCGGCCTCGTCCTGCAGCGTGATGCCTCATCGCTCGTGTCGCGCGGAGCCACGGAGCTCGCCCGCGTGATCATGACGAACCTGAAGCTAAGTGCCTAGCCGCCGTTCCCGTTCCCGAGCACAGGCCCTTGTCGAGTTCGCTATCGCACTACCGATCCTCATGCTGCTCGTCGCCGGCGTGCTGGAGCTGGGCCGCGGTTACGGCTATGCGATCGCCACGTCGGACGCGGCGCGCGACGCGGCGCGACACGTGGCAGGCAAAACGACTGTCACCGACGGTCCCGGCCTGGCCTCGATGTGCAGCATCATCACCGCCGACCTCGCGACGGTGACCACCAACGTCAGCTGCCCGACACTCGTCGCCCACGCTCCGCCGTTCGTCAGCGGCACCGATTTCACCAACCCGACAGGGGGGCAGGCGGTTGTCGTCGTGTACTGCGGAACCAGCCTGAACTGCATGGGCACGGCGAACCCGCGCTACCAGTCCGAGATCGACGTGTACGTCTATTACGGCTTCAACGACCTCAACCTGTTTGGCGGCCGCATCACCATCTCGGGTTCGAGCAAGACGACAACGTCGTGGTGAGACATCGCTCACGTGGACAGGCCCTGGTCGAGTTCGCGCTGGTGGCACCCGTCGTGCTGCTGATCATCGGCGCCACAGTGGACATGGGCCGCGGCCTTCTCCTGTACGGGCTTCTGTCAGGCGCGTCGCGAGACATGGCCCGCCAGGCTTCGCTCGAGTACTTCAGCGGATCCAACACACTCCCGCCCAGCTGCACGGCGCTTGCCGCGCCATGTGGTCTCACGTCGATCGTCACCGGCGCGCATCTCATGGACTCGCTTGGCGCCACTGTCGTGTACCTGGATTCGACAGCGACCGCCGCGCCACCGACCTATGGAACCTATGCCGCCAACGCGGATCCGACGCAGCCGGGAACCATCACGCTGTCGGCGGGCGCAAACAACAACACCGTTTACGTGTTCATTTACGAGCTCGATCCGACGAGCGGCGGCACGCGGTGGAGCTGCCCAAGCTGCGCCGCCGCGAGCGGTAGCGCCGTGCGCATCCCAGGGCACCAACGCGTGGTGATCGACCTGAAGCTGAAATGGCAACCCGTGCTCGCGCGCTTTCTCGGCATACCGACCGCCATCGTCTTTGACTCGCAGACCGTGGGCCGGCTCGAGTTTTGAGCACAGGCCAACGCCCCCAGTCCGGCCAGGTGATGGTGCTCGTGGCAGTCGCGTTGCTTGCGTTGATCGGCTCGGCGGCCCTGGTCCTCCTGGCGGGCTCCAACGAATGGCAGAAGAATCAGCTGCAGGAACTCGCCGATTCGTCCGCGCTCGACTCAGCGCTCAGAGTCGGAGTGGGCTGCGACGCGGCGAAGGCCACTGCCATCATCACGCAGGCTGACAACTTCCTCGCCACACGACGAGCGCGCACTGGCAGCCTCACCGTCACCGCCGGCACGTGCGCGACCCCATATGTCGGAAATGACACCTTCGCCGGCGGGCTCACGGCGAAGATCAACTACCCCTATCGGGCACACCAGCAGCAGGTGGAGGTGATCCTGACCTTGACCCTGCCCATATCGTTCGGCGCGGAGGTCGGGTCGACCAGCACCACCGTCGTGCGCCGCGCTGTCGCGCAGGCGCTGGAGGGATCCGTGCCGGCGGTCTCGGCGACCAACCTCACTTGCGCAGGCGGCCAGGTCAACGTCGCCGGCAGCGTGCAGGTTCAAAACCTGATAACGCTCAGCGGCACCTGCGCGCTGTACTCGCACGCTCGATTCGATGCGGCATCGGGAACCTACTCGGATCTTGGCAATGCCCGGGTGTATGCGGACTCGCAGAGCTGGGTGGGCGCAGGCGGGAGCTGCTCGGCAGGCGGGAGCTCAGGCTCGACCAAAGCCATCTGCGCTGACGGCGTCGAAGTCACGGGCCACGTCACACCCGGATGCGGCACGAGCGGGACGAGCGCGAACCTTTCGGCCGGCGTCGTTGCCGTGAACCCGAATCCCTGCGCCGCCGGCGTGGCGTCGCAGCCGGTGCCTTCGGTATCGACCGCACTGCCGCCCGAGCCGAACACCGACGCCAACGCGATCGCCACGCTGCAAGGGACCGGCGGGGCGTCGTGCACATCGGGCGCGGCCTACCCGAACATCGTCGTCAATGGAGCGACTGTGGCAACCGGCCTAGGACCCATCCCCCTGAAAGACGCGAGCGGTTTCTACCACTTCAAGCCGAGCTGCTACGGCTACCTGAACGTAGGGGCCCTGGGCGGAGGGATCAGCAACGTCCAGGTCGGGGCCGAGAGCGCCGTGGCCCGACACTTCATCACGCCGACCATGACCAGCGCGAGCACGGCGGGCACGCTTCTCGTCGCGATCGTGCGATCCGACGACACGGCCAATCGGTTCACTGCCACGGCCGGTTGGGTGGTGGCCGACTTCGCGAACGTGGCCGGTCAGGCCCGCAGCGAGATCTGGTACTACCCGAACAATCCCGGTGGGATATCGAGCGTCACTTTTACGATCACCCCGTCCAACATCGATTCAATCGCTCAGATGAGCGAATGGCGGAACGTGGCCGCCGTGGTTCCGGTGACCGGAACGCAAACCGTCGCGTCGAACCAGCTGACAGCAACGGTCTCGACCAGCGCCGCCACCCCGGTCGCGAACGAGCTCGTGATCACAGGCGACGGCTTCGCGGAGAACCCAGCGCAGACTGTCAACCTGGGCGCAAGCTGGAACAACCTGGCGAACGACGCAACCAATGGCTTCGGTTCCGCATACCGTCTCGACCTGCCGGCCGCGGTCGCGAGCGAGACGGTCAGCAGCAACGTGGCGACCACGTGGTCTCTGGTGATTGCGGCATTCAAGCCCGCCCCATCAGCTCCCGGATCAGCTGTCTTGGACCCAGGTTTTTATTACTTCAACGGCTCAGGGTTTGCGGGGGGAGGTGGAATATGCCTCAACGGCGGCACGATGCTGGCGCGCGACACCACGCTCGAGTTCGTCAACCAGGCCGGTTTCTCATCCGGTGACTGCAGCCCGGGTGGCGGCGCGGCCTGCACCGGCGCCTGCTCGTTCGGCTCGACGCCGTGCTCGCTGTCGGCTTGCCCGCCCAACGCGGGCTCCGACTCGCCAAACAACCTGACGTGGTTCGCGGCGCCGTGCAATTTGGCCGCGGCAGGGGATGCCGCCGGCTGCCCTGGCTCCGCCTGGTGCCCTATCGGCGACCGTGCTTGCTGGAACCTGTTGGTCTGGGCGCCGGCCAGCAACACCGGGCAGCTCGCCATCAAGGGAGCAGCCGTCAGCCACTGGCTGCTGGGCTCTGTCTACTGGCCCGGCACCTGTAGGGATGACGTCAACGGCGCCAGCACCATCGCCGGAACTGTGAGATGCGGCACCCTTTCCATCTCGGCGGGCGCGGGGACGGCCGTTGGCGGCAATTTCGGGATCAACACAGCCCTGGTCGAGGCCGGGCTGATCGAGTGAATTTGCGGTATTCGGCGCACCGTGTGAGCCTGTGAACGCTTAAATGGCAATTTCAAGCGGTGGTATGGGGCGGTCGGGGCGCGCCCGACTCTACATCGTGGTGGGCGCAATCCTCGCCGTGCTGGCGTTTGGCACCGCGGCTCTTGTGGCCAGCCTGCCGTTGCTGGCGGGCACCGCAACGGGCACCAGGGTGGTCGTCGCCAGGAACACGATCACCGCCCGCACGAGAATCCAGGCCTCCGACCTCGAGCTGAGGTCGGTGTCCCCCACCCCCCCGCAGTCGTTCACCGACCTCGCCCTGGTCGCCGGCAAAGGCGCCCGTGTCGACATCCCGGCCGGCCTGGCAGTGACCGCCAACCTGATCACCTCGACGCCGGACCAGCTCAACAGCAGCGACGCAACATTCCTCCCGATACCGGACGGCTACGTCGCGGTCACCGTGCCCACCTCAGAACAGGTGGGTGTCGCCGGTTACATCCAGGTCGGGGACAGGATCACCGTTCTCGCCACCATCAGCACCGCCGCTTTCGGCGTCGGTCCGCCGAGGCCCGTGGTCAGGACCGTGTTCCGAGACATGATCGTGATCAGGGTTGGACCTGCCTCGACGACCGAGCAGTCGGGGGCGGGTCAGCTCACGAGCAGCCTGACCGTGCTGGTGACGAGCTGCGACGCCGAGTATCTTTTCTGGCTTCTCAACAACGCAATCCTCAAGTACGAGCTCGAATCGTTCAGCAACTACGGGACCACGCCCACCGCGGCCGACCAAAAGTGCCCGACCCTCAACTCCCCCGCCGGAGTCGGACCCAAGCAGGTCGATGACAAGTGGCACTTCACGACGCCCTGATCGATGACACCCATCATCGTTGCTGTCGCCGCCGCCGCCGCCGCCGGGGTGGCGCTGGTGATGTATGGCATCGTCAGTAGGAACCAGGTTGTAGCCGCCACAGACATCAACCGGAACGCCAGGGTCACGTACCGAACCCTGGCGGATGTTCGCGAACAGCTGCGCCGCCGTTTCGAGCCGACGGGCACGCCGGTATGGATCGCGGCCAACCAGAATGCCAACCCGCTCGCGGCAGACCTCGCCAGCGCCGACCTGCAGCTCCGCCCGTATGAGTTTCGGCTGGTCCAGGTCGCGGTCGCACTCGCATTTGTTCTAGTCGCATTTCTGCGATTCGGCGTCAGCATCGCGGTGCCGGTGCTCGGCGTTGTCGGCTACGTGCTGCCTGCGCTTTACCTTCGCAACCGGCGGGGCCGCCGCCTCAGGACGTTCGAGGCCGGCCTGCCACGCGCGATGGAGCTCATCGCGAACTCGATCAAGGCCGGCCAGTCGATCGCGCAGTCTCTGAGCTCAGTCACCGACAATGCCGGCCCACCTCTTAATGAGGAATTCGGCCTGGCGCGCCGCGAGATCGAGCTGGGCGCGTCGGTGGACAGCGCCCTCAGCAACATGGTGAAGAGGATGGGCAGCACCGATCTCCGACTGGTCGTGATGGTGATCACCATCCAACACTCTGTCGGTGGCGACCTCCCGGCGATCCTCACGACGCTTGCCGACACGATGAGACAGCGCGCTGAGATGCGCGAGGAGATCCTTGCCGCGACAGCGCAATCTCGGGCATCGAGCTTGATCATCACGCTGCTGCCGTTGGCTGCAGCGACAGGCCTCTACTTCCTGGTGCCGGACTACTTCAGGCCGATGTTCGCAAGTCCCTTGGGGTGGGTGCTGATCGGCATCTCGGCGGGGCTGCTCATAATCGGAAACGTGATCATTCGCCGGATCACGAAGATCGCATGAACGCGCTACCGATCATCGTGGGGGTGCTGGCAGCGGCGGGCGTGTGGCTCATCGTCGCCGGAGTCCGCGGCTCGCGCACAGGCGACGCCGGGTCCCTCGCCCGCCAGCGTCTCGCTCGCCAGGAGATCGGTCTCGGCCAGAGCGCAGTGGCCCTCGAGCTCGAAAAGCCGCTGGGGGAGCGATTGCTGATGCCCCTTCGGAGGTGGTTCACCTCACAGGTGATCCGCCTCACGCCGACCGCGCAGGCCGCCAACTTCCGGCGCCACCTCGACTTCGTGGGCGCTCCACTCGGCCTCGACCCGGCCGGTTTGCAGATCCTGCGCATCGCTGGAGCGGCAACCTTCGGTACCCTCGGCGTTGCGCTCGGCGTGTTCATCGGATCGCCCGTTGCGCTGGGCATCGCCCTGCTGGCGGGCGCCGCATTTGGCTTCTACCTGCCTGTGCTCTGGCTGAATCAGCTGGTGCGGCAAAGGCGCGCCGAGCTCGAGAGCGCGCTGCCCAACGCTCTCGACGTAGTCGCCATCAGCATGGAAGCCGGCCTTGGCCTCGATCGTGCGCTCGAGCAGCTCGTCCGCCACCAGGAGGGCCCGCTCACCCTGCTCGTGGCTCGGGCGTTGCGTGAGATCGAGCTCGGCCGGCCGCGGTCGGAAGCGCTCGAGGAGATGGCGCAAGCGACGGGCATCGAAGACTTCGTCGCCCTTGTGCGGTCCATCATGCACGCAGAGCGGACCGGCGTCCCGATCGCCCGCACGATCGCAGCGCATTCGGCGCAGATGCGGGTCAAGCGCCGCCTTCGCATTCGCACAGAAGCTGCGCAGGCGTCGCTGAAGATCCTGCTGCCCACCGTCGGCTGCGTGTTCCCGA